>SDBT01019244.1_pt1 | contig 10704 bp, 10 predicted proteins | sample 2277101 | NCBI WGS metagenome assembly SDBT01 (sample SAMN10404973, study PRJNA504765) | marine sediment metagenome | isolation source: marine sediment core GS10_PC15, 103 cmbsf | place: Arctic Ocean: Southern Knipovich Ridge | collected 2010
CATTTTAAGGTAGTATGGATTACCCTTATCAACCGTAATAGAAACATCACCAACTTGAATCGTATATCCTTCTGAATCTTTGGCATCCTTAATAGCGCCATTCATTTTACCCGTAACAGAATTCAACTGCTTGGTAAGCTTAGTTGTTGCGTCTTCCCACTGCTTTACTGCTTTTTCAATGTCAGTAGCTTTAGCAAGTTTTTGAGAAGATTTTTTTGCAGATTCTGAGGGTGTTGTTTTTTCAGGTGCAGTATTTTCCGCATAAATTGATGCCGAAAATAAGAGAGATAAAATAACCGTTTTGGCGATTGATGACTGAGTCATATCGTCCTCCATTAAAGACTTGAATAGTAAAAATAACCTTTATATCATTATATTCCTTCTTGTGTTTCCTGGCAAGCTCAAATAGACTATTCCGTGTCTTTTTAAGATATTCAGTGGAGGCATCTGGCAAAAATTTCAAAAAGGAAATTTAATGAAGAAATTGCTCTTATATATCAGTTTATTTGCCTTTACCAATAGCCTTTTGGCCCTCCAAGAAGAGCAATTTTGCGTAATCAATAAGCCGGATGTGCAATTCCATCTACCTAGATTTACCAGCCAAACCTTCATATACCCACGCCCAATATTCAATAATGTGGCTGCTCGCCAATCGATCTGGCATCGTTTTTATGCCCTTCGACAAGCTCAGGGTGAGCGGGGGGAAAAGGCTTGCAGCGGAGCACTACAAATTATTGGCCTCTATCAGCAGACCATTGATTCAAATAAGGTGATCGACTATTTCACCTTCGATAATAAAAAAAACCTCACCGTTCGCGGCGATAATTTTGCCTGTGATAGGGATATCCGGGCTGAATGGATTGGGATTAATGATCCAGATTTTTTTGGAGAATTTAGCCTGAATCCTGAGCAAAAGCAGGCTGGCGGCCTCATTGATTATATGCAGGATATATCAGCCTACTGTGATAATTCATTCTTTGATGGTTGGTGGATTGGCATCACAGTACCAATCATTGTGGTGAAAAATGATATTGGTATTTGCCAGTCACAGTCAACCCCGCTCATCCTGAGTGATTCCGAAGGAATAGTATCGAAGGATCAAGAATGCCCCCAAGATATCATTAATGCGTTTGATCAGTTTGATTGGAAGTATGCGAGGCTTTCCCCATGCGAACTACGGGATGTTGGTCTTGGTAATATTTATCTTCGTTTAGGAACCTCATATCTTTCGCAAGATTGTAATGAAGTTGGGTATTATACCTCATTTATTCTACCGGGAGACCGCAAGCAGAATGCAAAATATATCTTCGATGCATTCACCGGGAACAACCGCCATTTTGGGATTGGTATTGGGGTAAATCTTTCATTCAGAATTTTTGATCACCATGAAAAGGTCTGCTTGGCCTTATTTTTAAACATTGAAAATGAACTCTATTTTAATAACACTCAAATGCGCACCTTCGATCTGAAAGATAAACCATGGAGTCGATATCTCTTATTCAATAGTAAAGATGGTAAGCGCAACATTCCTGGCGTGAATATCCTTACGCGTGAAGTGAAGGTAAAACCATTTAATGTGTTTGATCTCTCAACCGGCCTGCGCTGGCAAACAGGATGCTTTGAGGGTGAATTTGGGTATAATGCTTGGGGCCATGGTAATGAACGCATTCGACTTCAAGAATGCTTTCCCTCAAATTATGGTATTGCTGGCCAAGGAACTCTCACACTTGGTTGCCCTACATGCGAAGTGGGTGCCACGGCAAGCTGCAGCACTATTTCAGAGCAAGGGCCAAATGATACGGATAACAATGGTTCTGGAATCTTTGTACCAATCACAAAATTCGATCTTGATTTCAGCTCAGTAATGAGCCGCGAAGTGATAACGCATAAGGTGCATGGCGCTCTTGGCTGGGTTTATCATGGACAAAAGAGTGATTATTTCTTTGGTGTTGGCGCATTGTGGGAGATTCCAGAAAACAATGCTGCCTTTGAGCAGTATGGTGCATGGGCTAAGCTTGGCGGTACGTTTTAGCTTTTTCTAATGATTCCATAGAGGTTTTTCACGTAATAATAAGCCCCGGCCAAAAGACCGAGGCTTATTATAGAAACTATTTGATCAATTTTATTTTTCAGAAGAAGTAGATCCTTCAGTATTGTCTATATTGAGTTCTTTACGACATTTTTCCAACACATCTTGCCTTGTTTTCAACCAAAGGCTCTTATCAATAACAGCGGTTGATTGAGCATTCGGATCACCAAAAGCTCTTAAGAATTTATTCATACCAAACTGATCAACTACCCATTCAGGTGACGGCATCGCTTTATTGGTACGCTCACTCACCCAGGCAACTGCATTTTTCTTACGATCCAAATCCTCTAAATAACTGTTTATTACTGTTTTAACATTCTCTCGCAATGTATTAACCGCACTAAAAAATGGTATAACAATTTGTTCATACGCTGCTTTTGCTGAAGGATCTGTGGAGCAGGCAACATCTTGCTGTAGGCGAATCATAAGACGGCAATACCAATCCGCTGTAATATCACACCGTTTTGTTGCTTCTTCCTGATTGTTCTTGTTATCAAAATAATGTGCATACGCTAAATAATTAGTAAGTAATGTACGCATTTCGCGCGCATGACCACGCAATGCAGATTCCACAATTTCTTTGGGGTCAGTTGGAGCAGGGCCATCCACTTGAGACTCCATACTATAATTTATACAATTACCATTTTTCGTTACATTTAGGTTATCCATAGCCCAAACTGATGGTATCCCACAGATCACTAAGGATAGTAGTAAGAAATTCGTATCCATATTCATATTCATTCCTCTTTATAATGGTTTCAATTTAAATCAAATATACCACATGCTGCAAAGGGCTACAAAAGCCCTTTCTAAAAAAGCATTAAAAAAGCCTCGGATTTCTCCGAGGCTTTTCAAATTTAAAAGAAGAATGACTTAATACATGCCACCCATTCCGCCCATACCGGTTGGCGCAGCAGGCGTAATTGATTTCTCTTCTGGTATTTCAGAAACGATCGCTTCAGTAGTAAGCAAGAGGCCGGAAATAGAGGCTGCATTTTGCAATGCTGTGCGCTCCACCTTAGCAGGATCAATAATACCCGCTTCGATCATATCCACATACTTACCCGTTTTTGCATCAAAGCCATGGCTACCAGTTGATTGTTTCACTTTATCAACCACAACTGATGCTTCATAGCCTGCATTGCTAGCAATCACACGAATTGGCTCTTCTAGTGCACGCTTAATAATTTGCACACCAAAATTAGCATCCCCTTCAAGCTTCAATGCTTCAACCGCTTTTTGCGCACGAAGGTATGCCACGCCACCGCCAGGAACAATGCCTTCTTCCACGGCTGCACGGGTTGCGTTCAATGCATCATCAATGCGATCTTTCTTTTCTTTCATTTCTGTTTCAGTTGCTGCACCCACTTTGATTATCGCAATACCGCCAGCTAGTTTTGCTAACCGCTCTTGCATCTTTTCTTTATCGTAATCAGAAGTAGAAGCGTCTATTTGCTTTTTAATATGAGCCACACGCCCTTTAATTGCATCTTGTGCGCCAGCACCTTCCACAATGGTCGTATCTTCTTTTGTGATGATCACTTTAGCAGCAGTACCTAGATCGGTAAGAGTCACGTTTTCAAGTTTCAGACCAATGTCTTCGCTGATTACTTTAGCGCCCGTAAGGATTGCAATATCATCAAGCATTGCTTTGCGGCGATCACCAAAACCAGGAGCTTTCACTGCAGCCACATTAAGTGCACCACGAATCTTATTTACTACCAATGTTGCTAGCGCTTCGCCTTCAATGTCTTCCGCCATAATCATTAATGGGCGGCCAGATTTTGCGGCTTGCTCAAGCACAGGAAGCATTGATTTCATGCTGCTTATTTTTTTCTCATAAAGAAGGATAAGTGGATTTTGCAATTCAACTTCCATCTTATCCGGATTGTTTACAAAATAAGGAGAAAGGTAACCGCGATCAAATTGCATACCTTCCACGATATCTAATTCGTTTTCCATCCCTTTTGCTTCTTCAACCGTGATCACGCCATCTTGGCCAACGCGATCCATCGCTTGAGCAATTTGGCCACCGATAATTTCATCAGAGTTTGCTGAAATTGTTGCAACCTGCTCGATCTCTTTTTTATCACTTACCGGTTTTGATGTTTTTTTAAGTTCTGCCACAGCTACAGCAACGGCTTTATCAATACCACGCTTAAGCTCCATAGGGTTTACACCCGCAGCCACATATTTATTACCTTCACGCAAAATTGCTTGCGCAAGCACTGTTGCGGTTGTAGTACCATCACCTGCCACATCAGCAGTTTTTTGTGCTACTTGGCGTACCGCATCGGCACCCATTTTTTCTTCTCTATTGCTTGGCTCAATCTCTTTTGCAACCGTCACACCATCTTTTGTGATTATTGGTGCGCCGTATGCTCTTTCAATTGCCACATTGCGCCCACAGGGCCCAAGAGTTACTTTTACTGCATCTGCTAATATATCCACACCTTTAAGCACTTTCTCGCGTGCTTGCTGGCCAAATAAAATTTTCTTTGCTGACATATCTATCCTTGTTTATTTTCCACAACTCCAATAACTTCATCTTCTTTGATCACTAAATGATCAGTACCAGCTTCTGTGCCAGCATACTTACCAAAGAAAACCACATCACCAACCTTAACTTGCATTGGAACTTTTGTGCCTTCAGGGGTAAGGCGACCAGTACCAACAGCAACCACTTTACCAGTTTGTGCTTTTTCTTTAGCCGTATCAGGAATAATGATTCCACTCTCAGTTTTTTCTTCTGTCTCAAGCCGTTGGACAAGTATACGATCGAACAATGGACGAATTTTTTCGAACATGCAGATCCTCCTTAATTAAATATGATATTAAATCTTAGTGTCTCAATGTAGATTTGGTCGATTGACCACTAATCTAGTATATATCTATTTTACGGTATTTCAAAATTAAGATCTACATGAGTAATGTAGATCTTAATTAAAGTTTTCAAGACCGATCGCACCCTTCGACAAGCTCAGGGCGAGCGGAAAAAATATTTCTCGACCGCTCGTCCTGAGCCTGTCGAAGGATACGGGTGGAATTTAATTAATTTCTTAAAGGCCGCCCCCTCCTTGAATAGGTCGTTTCATATGCTTATCACTCCAGAACCGATCCAGATTAAATACGAGTAATCCAATAAAGATAATGCATGCGGCAATCACAAACTGCCATGTCACGGTCTCACCCATGGTAAAGTAGGCAAGAATAGCGGCAATTATGGGATAGGAAAATCCGGATAAAGAAACCAGCGTTGCACTATATTCTTTTAATGCCCGAGCCAAAAGCGTATAACCCATAAAATTACCCACCAACACTGTGTAGACCATCAGACCAAATACTTTCCAGTCACCTAAGGCCATGAGCTGACCAAAGGAAGTATTTACCAATTCGCAAATCTGCTGCCAAAAGAGCGCCATGCTAGGCGTGGTGGTATAAAAACAGGCCTGAATAAATGGGTTCACAAAGAAAACCCAAAATAGTGTTAAGATTCCGCTGGTAGTCATAGTAATACCATTTACTTCTACGGGAGTATACCTATCCTTACGAAGTAAATATTGAATTGTCATCCATCCTAAACGGCCAAGCATCATAGCAATCAATGCAGCAATTTCGGGATAGGATATCACCTTCCATGCCGTTAGCGCTTCCTCACCTGGAGAACGAGCAACCACCACCCAAACAATCCCTAAAAACGCAATTAAAATACCAAGCGCTCGATTCCAATTGAGCTTCTCTTTCCAAATTATATAGGCATACATAGCCGTAATAAAAGGATCAAAGCTCCAAATAAGAGAAACCTTAAAAGTGAGCATATGCTTCAGCGCATACGCTTTTAAAATTGAGGGAATACTCGTAGCCAGAAGTATAATCACCAATAAATGAGGCAAATCCTGCTTAATATGGCTCCAGGTAAACCGCTTTGAATGTTTATTAAAATAAACAAGCATTAAGCCAGCAATAGCCATACGAAGGCCCACTAAAAGCGTGGGCGAAAGATGAGTAAGTAATAATTTATTGGTAATAAATGCACTGGCAAGGCAGGCATAAGCAGCAAATACAATTAACATATATCGAGAGTATCAAAAAAGCCTATTGAAAGCCAATTTTTCCAAATCTTGCAGAACTTTCTCGATATATGTTAATTTATAAATAGAAAAATAATTTTTAAGAAGTCAAAGGAAATATCGTGAATAAATTAGTATTATTAATACTATTGCTTGGATTAGGCAAACTAACATTTGCTAAAAAAGGAAGAATCGGCTCTTTATGCATAGAGAACAAGGAATGTCATAAAGGCCTTCAATGCCATGGTTTAGTCTGCTCAAAACCATGTAAACAGAAAAAGGATTGCACAAAAAAGAAGGTCCCAGCTGCCATCAAAGATGGTTACTGCAAGCATGGCTATTGCGAATGGAAAAATTAATCTAAAGACAGCTTACGCAACGCCCGTTTTGCAACAATCTTGCTTAGATCCGCAACATTTATCAGATTCTCCCTTCTGGGCTGTTTGTTTAACTAAGTCAGCCACTTTTTCAGGCGTCGGCTGATAAAGATCAAGAATGTTTCCGCTAGGGTCTTTAAAGCTCACCATAATCCCATGCGTTGCTTCAATTGGCTCATTAAGGAATTCTATGCCTTTTTCTTGCAATGCCTTAAAGGTACCATCCATATCTTCCACTTCAAGCACGATGCCAGTATGCCCTTCTTGTGTGGTTGATGCTGGGCACAAGCCAAATTTAATATCACCGAGGCGCATTTCTGCCCATTTATCTTTTAAATGAAAAACCAGCTTTAAGCCAAGCTTTTGATAAAATTCTACTGCTTTGGCTATATCAGTTTCCATCACTATAAGCATGCCGACTTTTTTAATCATTTTGTCCCTTTTGATAGGTATCCAACTCCATGCCAGTATACCGCAATTAGCCTTTTTATAAAGGATCCTTGCCAGTTATAACCATAATTAGGTATAGTTGGAACGATTTTTTACTGGATCCTACTACGCATAAAGCTCCCGCCTTCGCGACTGAAGCTATGGCGGACAAGTCGAAGGACAAGGAAGTAATGAGAAATATATTATTATTAATCGCCTACACCCTTTTGGCAATACCATTTTTGATGAATGCTCGCTCATCAAAAGGAATATTTAATGCCGTCGCTAAAGATCAGGGCAAACGAATAACATCTGAATACAATAAAGGTGCTTCCCTAAATGCATATAATGCTAAAGGGTATACACCTGTTCAAGAAGCAGTAATACAAAATAAGCCCAAGGCTTTACGAGCTTTATTGGAAGCTGGTGCAGATGTTGAACGGACCACACGCGGCTCACGAGAAACAGCCTTGCACTTAGCTGCAAAAGAAGGTAATACACATTTAATAAAAATACTTCGCAATTTTAATGCAGATCCTACTCGAATAAATACCGAAGGAAAAACAGCAGCTGATACTGCGCAAGAGAATGCGCATTCAAACATTGTAGGATTACTGAAGTGATAAAAATATACCCTTCTTTAATCGCTGCAAACCTGCTTGAACTTGGTAATGTGATTAAAACATTAGAGCCAGTTTCAGACGGCTTTCATATCGATGTGATGGATAATCATTTTGTGCCAAATCTGACATGGGGCCAAATGTTTGTTAACCGATTTGTAGTCACATCAAATAAACCTCTATTTGTCCATTTAATGGTTACAAATCCTGAGAGTTTTATACAAACCCTTTCGTTGCGCACCTTAGACAGCTTCTGCTTTCACATTGAAACTACTAATGATCCTGAAAAATTAATTTCATCCATACGGGATAAAAAATGGAAGCCCGCAATAGCAATCAAGCCAAATACGGCCCTAGAGGAAATCTTTCCATTTTTAGGTATGATCGATAAGGTGCTCTTAATGTCGGTCAACCCTGGCCATTCTGGGCAGCAGTTTATGCCAAGCTCGATCCAGCGCTTAGATACGCTAGCGAAGTTCAAAAAAGAGCATGCATTGGATTTTGAAATTGCCATGGATGGTGGGATCAATGAATCAAATATTGGTGAACTTAAAAAAAGAGGCGCTACCGAATTTGGTATCGCCTCTGCAATTTTTGATTCATATAATCCAATCAAGATGATTGAAATCTTAAAATCTATTTAGTTTTTGTTTTCTTAGCTGTTTTTCCCACTGGATCCGCTTCTGGATCAGCTTCCTGATTTGCATTTTGTGCATTATTCTCAGCTTCCGGCTGCGCTTCAGGCGCTGCTAAGAAATCAATAATCTGACGCACCTCACGTAAATTATACATAGATCGATTATTACGCATTGAGTTTGTTACGTAAAAATTAACATAAACCTCATCATCTACATTTTCTTCTTCATGTCTGATCGTTGTTTTATGGACTACCAATGTAATCCAATGATTTCCATTCACATGAAGAATAAATGCGTGGCGAAAATCATCTATAAGGCGCAGCTCATCACGAATACCTTGTATTGCAGGCCAATCTTGGAGGAGTATATTTTGATTTTGAACCCAACCAGCGTTGCCTTCAGCAAAGGTCAATTGCCCATTCTGATTCATACGAGGAATAACAGTAACATGAGCACCTAAAGAAATCTCTTGATCAATGAGACGTTGTAAATCACCCAGCTCCAACCAATCTAATTGTTCAGGATTAGCTCTATGTGGTGCCAAAATGATTTGAGTTCTCCATTGATGCAATCTTGGCATATAATAATCTTGCGTTGTTAATTGCCTAATAAATGAACGTTTGTTACGATCTGGTAGACGCAATAGCTCTAGAATGAAATGAGCATTTTTCAACGCATGGTATCCGCAGTTTGCGCCATCTCGCTGGCTCATCTCATAATAAAAATTATCTGCTGGCACAGACCATCGGCCCTGTTCAAGAACCGGTAACTGATACAAATTATGCTCATTATCATTATGAATAGACCAGAGTTTTATTGATTCAGCTATTGTACACGGTCTTTCATGACCTTCTGGAAGTCTTACAGGATCAAAGCTACGTTTAAGATCATATAATTTATGATTTACATATTCATAAACACGCGACCAATCAACGGTAAACTGAGCAGGCTCAGTATCTGGAATGCGTGCTAAACCTGGCTTAGCAGTTAAAACATGATACTTAAAGTAATTGCTATTTTGTTGATGCGAGCCGATTCCTTGAGGAAGCCAACGTCTTGCTCTATGTGTCAAAACTGGCCAGATAGTGCGCAGGTGACCTTGGGCAATATCCTCTATATGTCCAGAAACTTCCCGAGTCAACATACGCGGCAAACGAATAGCTATAGGATTTTGACCACGCAATCGCCCTCGCATAAAGTTTTGATGAAGATATTGATTTCTAGCCCGCTCTTGATCAAGCGTATTACGCCATGTCTTTGCACCCAGCCGATGGGCCATATAAACTATACCAGTTAATGCACCTACAGAAAAAAGAACCTTTTTAGTAATACTCAGTTCTTGCCATACAGAAGCCGCCCATGTACGAACTGATTCAAATGAAAGAGCTTCCATTGGTTGTGCAAAACCAATAAGCAGTGCTAATGCACCAATAAATAATTTATTTTTATTACTACGTACCATATCTATATACCTCCATTGAATCTCAAAATGAGACTTTTTCCACTTTGTATAAAAAGTATACAGCTAGTAATAAAGAGGTGCAACAGGGGTACCAAAGGGCCGATCTAGACCTTCGATTCGATTTTTACCAGGGTAAAATAAGCCCAGAGTAGACGATAGCTCAGATTTTAAGCTGCCAAGGCACAGTTAATCCGCTTCAAGCTTCCCTGGCCAGCAATGGTAGGAACTTGAATAGTGCAACTGCCACCCTTAGAGAGCCACCAGGCAGCAACTGCTTGGGGCTCCAAGCTACCACCCTTTTTGGTGCTTAAAGAACCGGTATAGGGCATCGTAACCGTTACTTGCAGGCTAATAGCAGCAGTCTTATCACCAAGATTTGGCGTGGCAATAAGGTTAACTGGCTCTGTAGCAATACCCATAGAAGCTCTACGTATTTTATAGGAGGTATCATTGGGCTTTTTAGAATTAAATAAGAGGCCGCCCTTCTTATATAAGGCATCTATATTAGCAGTCGTAGGAACTTTACCAAAAAGGAGTAGATATTCCTTCTGGTTGGCTAAAAATACGGTGATCCTTGTTGTCGGCAGACCTGTTGAAACAGCGCTTGGATCTTGATATACCTTTAAAGAAATTTTCTTTAATTTTGAAGAATACAGATCGGTTTCTTGTTTACTCAGCTTTCCGGTAATCAATTTGGGAGCCCCTGGAAAGCATAACCCACAAGATTTAAGCGCATCAGGAGTATCTTTATATTCCGGTTCTTCATATTGAACAATACACTGTTGCAATGTTTTACATCCTTTAGAGGTAGTTACCTGAGAAGTAGGATCCTGACAAAGAGCTTTACAATTAGGCTGATCTGCCCGCACTATACGTATTGCCGCCAAACCTAGGCCTATTAATGCTAATTTCAATATTAGTTGCTGCTTCTTTGTCATCCCCGATTCCCCTAATTTTGGATATTATGATTATATGCATATTTTCATGATATCAAGAGAGGGAAATTAATTGCAATGATA
>SDBT01019245.1_pt1 | contig 10704 bp, 12 predicted proteins | sample 2277101 | NCBI WGS metagenome assembly SDBT01 (sample SAMN10404973, study PRJNA504765) | marine sediment metagenome | isolation source: marine sediment core GS10_PC15, 103 cmbsf | place: Arctic Ocean: Southern Knipovich Ridge | collected 2010
CGCCTGGTGGTCAAAGAGGTTGCGCAGAAGCATGGTGTCTATGCCACTTTTATGCCCAAGCCTATCTTTGCTGTTAACGGCAGCGGTATGCACGTGCACCAGTCATTGTTTGCCGGCGCTAATAACGCCTTCTTTGATGAAAATGACCCGGACTATCTCTCAAAGGTAGCCCGGCGTTACATTGCCGGCCTCTTAAAGCATGCTCCTGAGATTACCTCTGTGGTCAGCCAGTGGCTTAATTCCTATAAGCGCCTGGTCGCCGGCTATGAAGCGCCGGTATATATTTCCTGGGCGAGGCGGAATCGCTCGGATATGGTCAGGGTCCCTGATTATCAGTTGGGGAAGGAAACGGCTACCAGGGTTGAGTTCAGAGTCCCTGACCCGGCCTGTAACCCTTACCTCGCTTTCAGCGTAATGTTAGCCGCCGGTCTGGAGGGCATCGAGCGGGAGTATCAATTGGCTGACCCCTCTGGGCAAAATGTCTTTGAAATGAGCGCTGATGAGAGAGAGCAGAGAGGCATTGGCACCTTGCCGATGAACCTGTCTGATGCGATAGCCCTGACCGAAAAGAGCGAGCTGGTAAGAAGGGCTCTCGGCGACCATGTCTTTGACAGCTTTATTAGGAATAAAAAGATTGAGTGGGAGCAGTATCGCATCCAGGTAACCGAGTATGAACTGAAAAGGTACCTGCCTGTTCTCTAAAACGGGGTGTCGCCTTAGCAAAGACTATGAACTTTGAGACCGTCATCGGGCTGGAGGTGCATGCCCAGCTGCTTACCAGGAGCAAGATGTTCTGCCGCTGTAGCGCCGGCTATTCCGATGCTCAAGCTAACACCTTTGTCTGTCCGGTATGCCTGGGTATGCCGGGAGTCCTGCCCACCATCAATCAGCAGGCGGTGGAATATACCGTAATGACCGCCCTGGCGCTTAACTGTACCATCCCTGGCTATACCAAGTTTGACCGCAAGAACTACCCCTATCCTGATTTGATGAAGGGCTATCAGATTTCGCAGTATGATGCCCCCCTGGGGCAGGGGGGCTGGCTTACTATCTGGGTTGATGGTGAGAAGAAGAGGATAGGCATAACTCGTGTCCACCTGGAGGAGGATGTCGCCAAGCTGCTGCACCGCACCTCTCCGGACGGTGGGCACTACAGTCTGGTCGATGTCAATCGTTCCGGTGTGCCGTTAATGGAGGTCGTTGGTGAACCCGACCTGTCTTCCCCGGAGGAGGCCAGGCAGTATTTGATAAAGCTGCGTAGCATACTGCGCTACCTGGGTGTATCCACCGGGAATATGGAGGAGGGCAGCTTCAGGTGTGATGCCAATATCAGTATTCGTCCCGAGCATAGTGTCGAGACGATGGCTAAGGCCGAGGTCAAGAATATGAACAGCTTCAAGGCAGTCTTTCGGGCTCTGCAGTACGAAGAAAAGAGACAGCGGAAGGTGGCCAGCGAAGGCAAGAAGCTGGTCCAGGAGACCAGGGGGTGGGTCGAAGAGACCGGAAAAACGGTCTCTATGCGGAGTAAGGAGTATGCCCACGACTACCGCTACTTCCCTGAGCCGGACCTGCCGCCGCTGACCTTAAGCAGGGAATGGGTGGAGGAGGTAAGGTCAAGACTTCCCGAGTTGCCCGAAGCCAGGCGTGACCGGCTTGTTGGTGAGTACGGCTTGTCCCTCTATGACGCCAATTTACTTACCGGCTTAAAGGAAATGGCTGACTATTTTGAGGCCTGCCTTAAGACTGAAGGGTACCGGAAAATGCCTCCGGATAGCGGCGCTAAGGAGGTCAGTAATTGGCTTTTGGGTGAGGTTAGCCGTATAATGAATGCGACCGGTAGTGATATCGGCCGGTTCGGGGAACAGGTGGCTCCTGAGCTCCTCTGTGAGTTGATACTATTTGCCAGCGGCGTTATCAATATCGCTACGGCTAAGTCTGTGCTTGAGGAGATGTTCAAGACGGGCAGGAGTGCCGCCGATATTGTTGCGGAGCGGGGGCTTAGCCAGATTACTGATAGCGGGGAGATTAGAGCGGAAATTGTTTCCGTAATAAAAAACAATGCCCAAGCCGTAGCCGACTATAAGGCAGGCAAAACTCAGTCCCTCAAGTTTCTCGTTGGACAGGTAATGAAGGCTACTAAAGGGCGTGCCAATCCACAGGTGGTAACCGAATTACTTAGGCAAAGGTTAGAGGAAGAATAAATGCAGACCTATCTTAATATAGCTCAGATTGTACTAGCGATAGCCTTGATAATAGTTATCTTGTTTCAGGTTAAAGGTGGCGGGTTGGGGGGTATCTTCGGTCAGCAGAGTAGTGTCTACCGGACCCGGCGGGGTGTGGAGAAGATACTACTCAGACTTACTATCGTCTTCGTCGTTGTCTTTCTGGTAATCGCGGTGCTGACGCTCAGACTCGGCTGATAGTACCGCCGGGGTGCAGTTGGCAGTAGCATAACTGGTGGGCAGAGTCTCTGGGGGTGGCTTGACTTAACAGTCTGTCAGCAGACAGTTGTCTGGTGAGTGAAGTACCAGATTGTAGGCGGGAGCCACTTGAGTGATATAATATAATTGGTGTCACAAAAGAGTAGTGTTGCCGCATTGACACTCTAGCTCCAAAATCTTATAATGTTACTGCTGCTGTTAAGGATGCCGATGTTATCATCCACAACAAGGTTTCCGCCGAGTCCCTCGGCTTGAAATATACTCCCTTCCGGTCCCAAAATGAGGGGAGAATGCGTAATTAATTTATAAACAGGAGGTATTTCGTAGAATGATTGTCGGAGTTCCCAAGGAAGTAAAGGTTGAGGAGTACCGGGTTGCTGCTACGCCCTATGCGGCAGCAACGCTGGTAAACGCCGGGCACAAGGTGCTCATCCAGAGCACGGCGGGAGAAGGGGCTGGTTTCAGCGATGAGGAGTATTCTAAGGTTGGTGCGACCATCGTGAAGACAGCCGATGAGGTCTGGAATCAGGCGGAGATGATCTACCACGTCAAGGAACCTATACCCAGCGAGTATAAGTATTTTCGTAAAGGACTCATATTTTGGGGATATCTTCACCTGGCGGCGGAAAGGGAACTAACGCTTGAGCTAATGAAGACAGGGGTAACCGCTGTTGCCTTTGAGACTGTAGAGACTGCCGATGGGGCTCTGCCTTGCCTTGATCCGATGAGCGCTGTCGCAGGCAGGCTGGCTGGTCAGATGGGCGCACAGTACCTGGGCAAGAAGTATAAAGGCATGGGGAAATTGATGGGTGGTGTCCCCGGGACAGAACCGGCTACGGTGGTCGTCCTTGGTGGTGGTATTGTCGGCACCAACGCTGCCCAGATGGCGCTTGGCCTGGGTGCCCGGGTTATCATAATTACCAGAAATGTTCTTCGTCTGCGTTACCTCAGTGAGGTGTTACCTGGCCGTGTGGAGACACGGGTGTCAAATCCGTATACCATTGCTGAAGCGGTTAAAGAGGCCGATGTTGTTATTGGTGGTGTCTTGGTCAAGGGGGGCAGAGCGCCGATCATGGTTACTGAGGAAATGGTTAAGAGCATGAAACCTGGCTCGGTTATCGTTGACGTTGCCATCGACCAGGGGGGGTGTGTTGAGACTATCCGTCCTACTACACACAGTGACCCTATCTTTATCAAGCACGGTGTTGTCCACTACGCTGTTACCAATATGCCTGGCATAGTCCCACGAACTTCGGCAATAGCCTTATGCAACGCTACTCTGCCTTATGCACTAAAGATGGCTGATCTGGGCTACCGTGAGGCAATGAAGCGTGATGAAGCATTGCGGAAGGGAATGAATGTTTGGGATGGTAAGTGCACCTACCAACTGGTTGCTGATGCCTTTGACTTGGAAAATGCCCCCTTCCAGGCCTGAGCCGGGAGAGGGTCTTTTCTAGAGCGTCGCTTGAGCGGTTGACATAGCAATTAGAGGATAAAGTATAACTTTTTAGAGAACTTATATTTGGGCGGGTTGAAATGCTAGCGCTACACCTGATAGCATTATAGCTATCAGGTGTAGTTTTTGGGGAGGGTAGTCTCTGGAAGCACTAGAAGTAGCGCGTCGGGTAGTGGAAGCCGCCAGTGAGAAAAAGGCTGCCGATATCGTGCTGCTGGATACCCGGGGGGTGTGTAGCTTTGCCGATTACTTTGTCATCTGCAGTGGTGATAGCAGTAACCAGCTTGAAGCTATTCGTGATGAAGTTGACCAGGTGTTAAAGAAGGTAGGTGTTCCGCCTCACCACTGCGAAGGTACTACGGAGTCAGGGTGGCTGCTGATGGACTTTAGTGATGTCATCGTGCATATCTTTGCCTCCCTCGAGCGAGAACACTATCAGCTGGACGAACTGTGGAGCAAGGCTGTCCCGGTAGTCCGAATCCAGTAGGCCGCTAGTCACTTTACCAATGGGTTAAGCAAAGATTTCGCTCTCGTCGAAGAACAGCCTGATCTCTCCGTTGGCATTTTCTCTTGAGTCAGAGCCATGAGTGCTGTTGCGTTCGATGTCCAGGCCGTAGTCACCCCGGATGGTGCCGGTTTCGGCTCTGGACGGGTCGGTTACCCCCATCGCTTTTCTGATTACCTCTACCGCATTCTCACCCTCAAAGACGACGGCAACTATCGGTGACGAGGTAATATAGGTTACCAGGTTCTCAAAGAAGGGCTTGTCCTTGTGGATAGCATAGTGGCGCTCGGCCAGTGTTCTATCCATGTGGAGCATCTTCAGCGCTATCAGTTTCAGTCCTACCTCCTCGAAGCGGCTGATGATAGTGCCCGCCAGACCCCTCTGCATCGCGTCTGGTTTAACCAGTACTAAAGACCTTTCCATAGTTTCTTGAAGCTCCTTTGATAGTATTCTGCTAATTACTGTGGTCAAGCAGGCTCTCTAAATCGCTCGGCGTCACCTCCTTAAGGCTGTCGATAATCAGGTCTGCCTCCTTAAGGCTTGTCCTGGGGTTGGTATTTGTAACCGCCAGGCAGTGCATTCCCGCCTTCTTGGCGGCGGTAACACCGGCAATGGCGTCCTCAATGACGATACAGTTCTGGGGCTCGACCCCCAGTTTCTTGGCGGCTAGCAGGAAGCCCAGAGGGCTTGGTTTCCCCTCTTTTACCTCTCTACCTGAGACAATAGCCTGGAACAGGGTTTCTATATTCAGCTTGCGGGTAATCATCTGGACGTTTTCCAGGGGGGCTGACGAACCCAAAGCCTGAAGGAAGCCGTACTCCCTCAAGGACTTTATCAGCTCTACTGCTCCCGGCAGCGGCTTTAGGCGGTTTCTCGCTCTCTTACGGAAGTTCTCCTCTTTTTCGGTGGCGACACTCTCTATTTCACCCGGTGAGATGTCTTTACCCAGTATTGTTCTGGTGATAGTGTCGTTTCTCTGCCCGAAGTTACGCTTGAAGCCATCCTCGGTGAGGGTTACCCCTCGCTTTTGGAAGACCTCCTGCCAGGCCTTAAAGTGATAGTGAGCAGTGTCGGCAATGACCCCATCCATATCCCAGATTACCGCCTTGGTCTTGTTAAGCATCGCTTTAGGACCTGCCTCCTCCGTTATTAGAAGCTACAGCCTTTCTGGCTGACGTATTGGGTGGCTTTAGCTTCGGTTACCACCGTGCCGTCGCTTAGGGTTAGTTGTGCCCTGGTCTCGGCAAACCTTCGCTCGTTCTTGGTTATCCAGGCAGTTATCGTGAGGTGCTGACCTATCGAGACCGGCCGTCTGAATGTGACCTCCATGGTGGCGGTGACCCCGGCGACATTCCCGAAGTAGGCGGCATAAGCCATTGCCTCATCGAGGAGAGTGGTCAGGATACCGCCGTGGATAATGTTCTGCCAGCCCTGGTGTAACTCAGTCGGGGTAAATTCGGATTTAGCTACTTTGCCATCCCAGTCGAACCTTAGTTTCACCCCGCAGGGGTTATTCCTGCCACAGCCGAAACACATATCACTGGGGGTAATTGCTATTTCAGGTTCAGTTGCCATCTTGGCTCTCCATATTCTTTGACTTTTTCGGTCTGGTAATATGTGGTCGTCTCAGGTATAGCGGGTTTAAGGTAGCCGGGTTGTCGTAGCTTCCCGTCTTAAGCTGTTTTTCTCCCAGTTCGGCGAGGAAGCTGCCCCGCCGCAATCTGGCTGCTGGCGACGCTATCAGGGCTTTTTGTCTAAGGAGCTCTCTCAGCCTGGTGCTGGTAAGGGGTGTGATTTCACCACAGAATATGGTCCTGGTGGTTATCTCCGAGCATAGGGCTTCCAGGGTGGTTATCTGTTCACTGCTAATCTTGTGCCAGCGGTTATATCTCGTCTGGTAGATAGCGGTGGCGATTTCTCCTCTACCGGCCTCAAATATCGGGCAGATGGGTAGATTGGTTTCCGCATGCTGGTAGGCTTCTACTTCCAGGGTGCTGATGCCTACTATAGGGATTTCCAGGCTGAAGGCTAGGCCTTTGGCTGTGCTGATGCCAACCCGTAGCCCATTGTAGCTGCCCGGCCCCTTGGCCACGATAATGCCGCTTAGTGAGTCGGGGCTTAACCCGGCCTGGCTGAGCAGGTTGGCCAGGCGTGGCAATAACTGGACAGAGTGGTTCCGACCGCAGCACCAGGTCAGTTCGGCATACACTTTGCCATCTTTTGTTAGCGCCAGGCTAGCCGTATCGGTTGATGTGTCTATCGCTAGTTGCATTGATTACTCTTTCTACGGGGCTTTTTAGGACGGACGTTTTAGTTCCGTCAGCAGTTCTTGATAGCGCCTGCCGCTGGGTTTGCAGTGGAAGTTGCGTTTGCTGTTGTCCAGATAGCCTACTTTAATCAGCAGGCGCTCTGGCGGCAGCAGGCTCAGCCCTTTGTCCGCCCATTCAACGACAGAAACGCCGTTACCATATAGATAATCGTCCAGACCCAGGTCGCTGATCTCTTCCAGGTTGTCAAGCCGGTACAGGTCTATGTGGTATAAGGGTAACCTGCCGTAAAGCTCTCTCATTATAACAAAAGATGGGCTCAGCGCATAATCCTTGATACCCAGTCCCCGGGCAATACCCTGGGTGAGGCAGGTCTTACCACTGCCCAGTTTGCCGGTGAGGAGAAAAACATCACCGGGTAGGGCTAACCTGCCGATGCGGACTCCGATTTGTCGGGTCTGTGCCGGGCTATCACTGACTAAATCGAGTTTGGCTAAAATATACCCCTCCTTTAGTTTTGAGTTTTCCTGAAATGTTCCCAGCCTCCCTTGCTGAGCTCGAAGGGGCTTCCCCGGCTGTCGACCAGGGTTACCTGCCCCCTCTTATCGGCGGTCATCTCACCGACTATGGTGATCGGGCATGGGGCGAGCCCCTTTATCCTGTTAATGACCTCGGCCCTGCCGGTAAAGAGGAGTTCGTAGTCCTCTCCCCCCGATAGCGCCAGCTCAAGCGCTTTATTGCTGAAGTTAGCCCTGGCCTCGGGGTGAACAGGTATACGGTCAACCTCTATGCGGGCGCCAAGCCGGCTGGCCCGGCAGATGTGGCCTAAGTCTGAGCAGAGCCCGTCGCTGATATCTATCGCTGTCCTTATCCCCTGCTTAAGGAGTAGCTGCCCTTCAGCTATTCGGGGAAAGGGGTGAAGAAAAGCCTCTTTCAAGGTGGCGGTAGCCTTAGCCTTAATCCTGGGTTTTCCTCTCAATATCTCCCAGCCGGCGCTGGCAGCGCCTAAATAACCGGTAACGGCTATCTTATCACCAGCCCTGGCTCCCGAGCGGGTGAGAATATTCTCCTTATCGTCCTGCGTGCTGCCCAGGACAGTAATGTTAATCATAAGTTGCGCTGCACTGCTGGTATCGCCGCCAACGATAGCTACCCCCGTCTGCTCGGCTAACTCAATCATTCCCCGGTAGAGAGTGGTAATATCTTCTACCCCGGTTGTTTCCGGTAGGGCTAGTGATACCACGGCATAGCGGGGTACGCCGCCCATTGCGGCGATATCGCTCAGGTTGATGGCCAGCGCCTTCCACCCCACCTCTTCCCAGGGAGTGACCGCTAAAGAGAAGTGCACGTCCTGGATAAAGGAATCAACGGTAACCAGCTGCACCGCGGCATCGCTGTGCCAGGCGGCAGCATCATCGCCGATTCCGATTATCAGTTGTTGCCAGGCGGGAGCCTGTTTATCCCGGGAGCGGTGGGCCATTTTAGCCAGGAGGTCAATCAGCCCGAATTCGCCCAGTTCAGAGACCTTCATGGCTAGGATTATAGCACGCCCGTATCGGGGCAACAACAGAATCTGGTATTTGTCTATATTAAAATAAAAACCCTCTAGCCATATCGACGAAAAGTTGTTATATTGTTAAGTAAGATGCGTTGCGCAATTATTGCCGATATTCATGCCAATCTGGCCGCTTTCTCTACCGTACTGGCTGATATTAAGCAGCGGGGAGGGGTGGATGAGGTCTGGTGCCTGGGAGATATTGTCGGCTATGGCCCTGACCCCCGCCAGTGTATTGAGCTCTTGCGCCGGCTTAAGAACCCCTGTATTGCGGGAAACCACGATTGGGGGGCAATCGGTAAGCTCAGTCTCTCTGAGTTTAACCCTGACGCCGCTTACGCCTGCCGCTGGACAGCGGAGCAGTTAAGCGCGGAGGATGCGGCCTACCTTGAGGGCTTACCCAGGGTTATTGAGAAGGGTGATTTTACCCTGGTGCACGGCAGCCCGAGGCAGCCTATCTGGGAGTACCTTCTCTCCATCAGCAGCGCCAGAGAGAATTTTGCTTACTTCAGCTCGCAGTTCTGTCTGGTGGGCCATTCTCACGTACCTTCGATATTCAGACGTACCGAGACCGGTGATTGTTCCTTCAACCCATTCTCGGCTAATGTCGGGCTTGCTCTGGGTAAGAGCCGCTTGATTATTAACCCTGGTAGTGTCGGCCAGCCCAGAGATGGTGACCCCAGGGCCAGTTATGCTATCCTTGATGATGAAATCAGGATGCTCCGGCTCTACCGGGTCCCTTATGATATTAGTCTAACTCAGGCTAAAATGGTGAAGTATAACCTACCGATGCGTCTCGTCTCTCGCCTGAGCCGTGGTATCTGACCCGGTTGGATAAAGGCGACTGTTACTCCTCCCCACAGTAGTTTTCCAGGAGGTTTTTTGCTGAAGGCGGAATCACTTTTGGCTCAGACCAAGGGGCAGCTGCGTCGCTTTGACCTTCGGGCAAGAAAGGGACTGGGGCAGCACTTTCTTATTGATGAAGGTGTGCTTGATCTGCTCGTCTCGTCCGCTGAGCTGACCGCCACTGATGTGGTGATAGAGGTTGGCCCCGGGCTTGGCGTGTTGAGCAGGGAGTTGGCTAGCCGGGCGGGTTGGCTGGTTACCATTGAACTGGACAGCAGGCTGGCCGTCATTTTGAAAAGGAGCCTGGCTCATTTTTTTAACGTTACCGTGATTAATGATGATGTCCTTAAGATTGACCCGGCAGCCTTGCTTCAGCGGGAGCAGGCCGGTCTTTCCGCGGTAACAGGCGGCCCCTTGCACTACAAAGTGGTGGCTAACCTTCCCTACTATATTACCTCTGCCGTGCTCCGCCATTTTCTTGAAGCCTCCTTGAGGCCCCGGGTAATGGTGGTAATGGTGCAGAAGGAGGTGGCTCAGGCGATTGTGGCCGGACCGGGGCGGATGAGCCTGCTCAGTATCAGCGTGCAGTTTTACGCTAAACCGGAGGTAATCGACTATGTGCCGGCGCGCTGTTTTTATCCCCCGCCGGAGGTTGACTCAGCGCTACTCAAGGTGGTCTCCTATCCCGGACCGGCGGTGGCAGTAGACCGGGATAGCTTTTTTAGGCTGGTGCGCGCTGGTTTTACCGCCTCCCGCAAGCAGATATGTAATTCCTTAGCCCACGGTCTTGGCTTACCCAAAGACGAGGTCCTGTCCTGGTTAGTAAGGGTGGGGATAGCGCCGCAGCGTCGGGCTGAGACGCTTGCTCTTGAGGAGTGGGCAGAGCTGTGGCGGGTATTTGCTCAAGTGGGGGGAGGGAAGTAGTATGCTAGAGGTTCTGGCGCCGGCAAAACTGAATCTGACCCTTGAGGTCCTTGCCAGGCGGGAGAACGGTTTTCATGAAATCCGTAGTGTTGCCCAGACGATAAATCTATGCGACACCCTCCGTTTCCGGCTGAGCGATAGCACCCGGTTTAGCTGTACTGATACCGATTGGTCCGCTGCGGAGAGCCTGATAGCTAGAACCGTTAATTTACTGAGAGAAGCTGCCGGCTGTTCTAAGGGAGCACTAATCGAAGTGGACAAGCGTATCCCCCTGCTTTCCGGATTGAGCGGAGACAGTAGTGATGCGGCGGCTACCCTGTGCGGGCTTAATCGGCTCTGGGGACTGGGTCTATCGCAGGAGGAGCTGCTCGGTCTAGCCGCACGGTTAGGCTCTGATGTCACCTTCTTTCTCTATGGCGGTACCGCTCTGCTTGAGGGTAGAGGCGAAGCGGTAACCTCGCTGCCTCCGTTTCCGCATACTTGGGTTGTCCTGGTGCTGCCGCCCGTACCCAGAATGCCGGGTAAGACGGCACGGCTCTATGGCGGCATCAGGGCGAGTCACTATAGTGACGGAAGCGTTACGGATAGACTGGTAGTCTGCCTTACCAAAGGCGGCGAGGTAGCCCCATCCTTCTTGTTTAATGTGTTCGATGAGGTCGCTCCGGGCAGTTTCTCCGACCTTGAGCTATGCCGGCAGCAGTTCCTGGGGG
>SDBT01019246.1_pt1 | contig 10704 bp, 12 predicted proteins | sample 2277101 | NCBI WGS metagenome assembly SDBT01 (sample SAMN10404973, study PRJNA504765) | marine sediment metagenome | isolation source: marine sediment core GS10_PC15, 103 cmbsf | place: Arctic Ocean: Southern Knipovich Ridge | collected 2010
GTATGTATGCTGTTGATGGCTGGGTGCGGCAAAGATAAATCAACTGCGGTTGTGATCGAAGAAGAAGAAATAGGAGAAATGCAAATACTTCTCCATGATGGATGGAATGCCATTGTTGATCTGGATAGTGGGCCATTCAATTATAGAATTCTTGATTATCTCACGAATCGCGGAGACGAATACGATGCTCGGGATATGTATTCTATCATATCGTCCGGTAACGGTCGGATTTTTCTCGATCTTGAAAACGTGGACGATTATCCCGTCCCCCTGTATATATGGATCAAAGATTTAGATAGCGACCTGTATATGCTTTCACATTTCGGTGTCGGCCAGGAAAATATTCCCATAGATACAACCTATTATGGAAACAGAAACCTTCGATTCGCTGTTTGCGTTGAAAGAGAATATAGGGACATACCCCCAGAAGATCCAGAGTTTGATTTTATGTTTAGTCTCACGGTGCGTATTCCTTAAGCCAGGATAATCCAGTCCCAATCTTCACTTTTGAATTGATTTCCGGGAGGCTTCAGGTTAGAATTTGAGCCATGGCCGTCAACCTTCGTAAACGTGGCAATATCTGGTATCTTGACTACCGGCACAACGGCAAGCGGGTAGTGAAGTCCTGCAAGACCGCCAATAAGAAATATGCAGAACTGCTACGGTCAAGCACCGAGAAAGAATTGTTCGTCGGCGTTCTCGATCCATCGGCAAAACCGGCGATAGAACCCATCAATATCGACCAGCTTTTTGGCAAGTTCATGGCCTATGCAGAAAAAACATACTCAGCAAACAACTTGCGGATGGCCCAGTGGACGATGAAAATGTGGAGTGGTTATTTCAAGGGCAAGAATATCGTAATGCCCGATCAGATAACACCAGCCATGATGAACGATTATCATCTTGAAAACAACTGGAGCAACCACACTTTCAATAACCGGCTTCAATTACTCAAGACGGCACTGAACAAAGCGATTGAATGGGGACACCTGAAGGAAAACCCGATTAAGGACGTAAAATATCTGAAAACGCCGAAGAAGATGCGGCTGTTCTCGAAAGGAGAATTGCAGAAGCTAAACGAGAAGGCCGACGATATGATGCGGCTGGTGATCTCCCTGGGTATCTATGCAGGCTTACGCTGTGGGGAAATGGCGAGCCTTCGGTGGGCCGACATTGATCTTAAACGCAATCAACTTACAATTCGATCAGATGAGGACTTCACCCCAAAGGGTCAGCGACCTCGCTCGATACCATTGCATGGGAAGCTGAAGAATAGATTGAAAGCAGTTGAAAAAAAGGAAGGCTGGGTACTGACGGGCGATAAGCCCTATAATCCCAATAATCTGTCGATTCATTTTGCGAAATTAAGAAAAAAGGCGGGCGTTGGCGGGAGAATGCACGATTTGAGGCATACATTCGGTAGCGGCCTGGTAAGGGCTGGAGTGCCGCTACCAGTCGTGAAGGATTTAATGGGCCATAGCCAGATCGAGACCACTATGATCTACGTTCACGTAACGCCCGATCAGTATCAGAAAGCTATTGCCAGCTTGGATATGTAACCAAATTGTAACCATTTTCATGTGAAATCATGTGAGTTCTTGTGAGTCATTGTGAATAGCACGACCCATTCCCAGCAGCGTAACCCTTTATCAAATAAGGCATATCGCTACGATTCAACGGTTTGGGTCTAAGGCACCACATAAACAGAGGAAGCTTATGGATATCGAAGTTCGATTGGCGGGGAAAAGCGATCTTAAGATCATCCACGAGATCTTAGGGGAGATTCAGGAATGCGATATGGGGAAAAGGGTAAAGAGGTTCGAAGAAGCCCTGGCCTCCAATCTTTCTACCTATCTGGTTGCGGTTACCGAGGGCAAGATCATGGGTTACCTGAATATCTGGCATCTCCCTGATCTGGTGGACGGCGAGGTACTTTGCATCCTGCTCGATTGCTATGTTTCCAGGGAGTTTCGGCATAGGGGAGTGGGCAAGATGCTGCTGGATGGAGCCATGGAGGAGGGGGAAAAGCATAATGTCAATAAATATTACGGCTGGATGGATTTTAAAAATAAACCCGCGATATCACTTTTGAAAAAGCATGGATTCTCAACGGAAAGCCTGATGCTGGAGAAAAGGTGAATTCAAGCGAGAGCATGAAATCTCGAAAGCGCCTTGAGATCCATTCTCGATTATTGTATTATATTATCCGGCTGGCGGTAGACGTTTAGTTATCGGGATCCGTTGGACGGTCCGTCGGATGACTTAAGGGGAGGGCTGAAATGTATAGATCCCTGCAAGGTAGGTGCGGGCTTTATTGCGGCCATTGCGAGATTTTTATTGCCTATTCCACGAGTGATACGAAGGCTCAGCGAAAAATTGCCCGTAGATTTGGCAAAGAGCGCGGCGAGACCATATTGCCCGATCAGGTTAAATGCCTTGGCTGCAAGGGCCCTGAATCATCATGCTGGGGGGCAACCTGCAAGATAAGAATCTGCGCCGAGGAGAAGGGGAATGAATTCTGTTACCAGTGCCGCGACTATCCCTGCGATGAGCTTACCACATTTTTCGAGAAAAGGCCTGTGGCTCGCGAAAACTTAAGGATGATTTCCAAGATTGGGCCGGATGCCTGGATAACGGCTATGATGTCGCGATCCCAGGAAGGTTGAATGATAGAGAACCTGAGCCAGATGGCTTAACGGTTCTTGAGGTGTTACATTTTTGATGATTTTTCAGACGAGGAGTTTTGATGGAGATTAAGAAGATTGGCATTTGCGGTTGCGGGCTGATGGGTTCGGGTATCGCCGAAGTGGCATCGAAGGCCGGTATGACGGTTGTGGTCCGTGAGATCAATGATGATCTGTTGAAAAAAGGTCTGGGCCGGATAGACAAATCTCTCTCCCGGGCAGTACAAAAGGGGAAGCTCGACGAAGCCGGAAAAAAGGCCGTGCTTGACAAGATTACCGGCACGACCAAACTCGAAGATATCAGAGATTGTGATCTGATATGCGAGGCGATCATAGAAAATATCGATGAAAAAATTAAACTGTACGGGGATCTCGATGCCATAGTGAAAACGGATGCCATTTTTGCCTCGAACACCTCCTCTCTTTCCATCACTGAGATGGGCGCAGCAACCGGCCGCCCGGGCAAGTTCTGCGGACTGCATTTCTTCAATCCGGTGCCGGTTATGAAGCTGGTGGAGGTCGTCAGGACGGTTGCTACATCAGAGGAGACGTTTGAAACGGCAAAGGCTTTCGGCGAAAAACTTGGCAAGGTGGTGGTATCCTGCAAGGACACGCCAGGATTTGTCGTCAATCGACTTCTGGTACCGTATTTGCTCGATGCTATCCGTGCGCTGGAGTCGGGGGTCGCTACCAGAGAGGATATCGACACCGGTATGAAGCTCGGCTGCGGTCACCCCATGGGTCCGCTTGAGCTGACCGATTTTGTCGGCCTGGACACGACTTACTATATCGCTGAAATTCTATTCGAAGAGTTTAAAGATCACCACTATGCCGCCCCGCCGCTCTTAAAGGCGATGGTCAAGGCGGGATATTGCGGGAGGAAGACGGGTCGCGGATTTTACGACTATACGAAGAGGTAGGTAACACTGATGGAATATAAGAATATCACGTTTGGGAAAGACGGCCCGCTGGCCATTGTCACAATCGACCGTCCCACGGTGCTGAATGCTCTGAATGATGAGACAATCGCCGAACTCGACCACTGTTTCAGCATCATAGCCGGTGACGATGGCATACTGTGTGTCATCCTGACAGGTAGTGGCGAAAAATCTTTTGTAGCCGGCGCGGATATAAACGAGCTGGCCGTCTGCGATGTCATCTCCGGGCGGGCCAAGTGCGATCGGGGACAGGCGTTGTTGTTTAAAATAGAAAATTTGCGGCAGCCGGTTATAGCTGCGATCAACGGTTTCGCTCTCGGAGGTGGATGCGAAATTGCTCTGGCATGCGATATCCGGCTGGCATCGGAAAAGGCCAGGATCGGGCAACCGGAGGTGAGTCTCGGTATAATACCGGGCTACGGCGGCACGCAGCGGCTATCCCGGCTCATTGGCCGCGGTAAGGCCAGTCAGATGATATTCACCGGCGACCACATCAAAGCTTGTGAGGCGCTCCGGATCGGTCTGGTGGATGAGGTCTACACTCCAGAAGAACTGATGCCCAAAGCCAGAGAGATGGCCTTGAATATAGCGTCCAAGGGTCCTCTGGCTATAAAAGCTGCCAAGGAAGCGATCAAACGCGGCCTCGATGTCGATCTGAAATCGGGCTGCGAGCATGAGGCGTCGTTGTTTGCAGGGATCTGTGCCTCCGAGGATAAGAGCGAGGGGACCAAAGCGTTTCTGGAGAAAAGAAAGGCGGAGTTTAAGGGCAGGTAGTAAGGAGTATACTGCTCCTTTGAGAACGAACCCCTGATCACCGAATTATTCTTGAAGGGGAGATAATGGAAAAACACTCAGACGAAGGACGAGAGGTCAATCCGCTGGCCCTGGGAGCGGCATACCTCGATTATTGCGTCAGGCAGGGATGGTTGACCAAGACAGGCGAGGGTGAAAAGGCCCAGTATAACCTGACTCCCGACGGCGAGAAGAAGCTGGCCGACGTTCCCCTGAATTTCGATCTTTCAAAGCTGGCAAAAAAGGGAGAGGAGCCGAAAAGGCGGAGAAGACATCGGAAGCCCTGAGCCGCATGGGCCGGGGCCTGACCTGTAGCAGGGAGATCATAATCCCTTGATATCGGGTGTCCCCGTTATTCTGGCAGGATTTTTTGATACGGAATAGTGTCGATCGAGGAAAATTATGAAATGGATCGCAAATTTTTTCAGTGACATTGGCGGAAGCCTGGCGGGTGGAGATTTCTACGGGAAGGCGCTTTCCTATTCCGCCGCTCATTGCTGGAGATTTATGCTGACGCTTCTTTTCATAATCTCATTGATTCATACCATTCACTATACGGGATTCGTAGCGAAGTACCATCAAAAGGTCGTTGATCTCTTTGAAGATAACAACTATAAGGTTGTCTTCGAAGATGGCGTATTAGCAAACACGCCGGCGATTCCCAGGTTTATACCGTTCGAAGGCGACACCATGATCGTCTGGGAATGGATACGAGAATGGTCGGATGCCGACAGCCTGAAGGAATTGCATCCTGATATAAATGTTTATATAGGGCCAAGAGCAATCTTCATGCCCGGAGGCTCTTATCCAGACAAAAGAGAATATCCTCATGATTTGACTCTGACAATTGATTCCGACTATTTGAGGGAGCTAAAAACATCCTATAGCTGGATCGTTATTCTGTTTCTGTTCGTGATGCTGTTTGTTGTCTCTCTTTTCTGGTCTGCGGTGGTAATCCTGATTTTTATAGCCCCGGTGCTGGCCATCAAATTCTCAAAGATCGGTCTAAAGTTCGGCGGTATCTGGAAGCTGGGAATGTTCCTGGTGAGTTATCATTTGATACTTCTTACTATAATCACGCTGTATAATATTAGAATCCCCTATCTCTGGATATATAATTTCCCTCTATATATTCTCATAGTGGCGCTGCTGGTCAGGTTAAAACCGGAAGATCTGAACCCCGAGATGAAAACAGGGGATAGATTTGTCCGATGATTGGCATCTCCGCGGACTTTTCAAGAGAATCCGGTCCTCTCGATGGTAGCGGCGAATATAAAGGATCTGGATTTTTCTAATGTTCTGGTAGATTCGATTTGGTGACAAATACAGGATGGCAGCCGAGGATTAAATGGGTCAGACAATTTCGCAGAAGATTATAGCTCATCATGCGGGGCTTGACGAGGTTGTTCCCGGGGAGATAGTCACTGTTCCCGTGGATATTGCCATGGCCAATGAGCTGTCTGCAGCGCTTTCCATAAAAGAGCTGGGTAAGTGGGGAGTAGACAGGCTTTTCGATCCGAAAAAGGTCAGCCTGATACCGGATCATTTCACGCCTGCAAAAGATATCAACGCCGCCGGCATAACGAAAGTGGTCAGGGATTTTGCGAGAAAACACGGTGTCAAATGGTATTTCGAGGTTGGCCGGGCTGGAATTGAACATGCCGTGTTACCATTGGAAGGTGTAATTCTTCCCGGCCAGTTAATGATCGGGGGCGATTCGCATACCTGTACCGCCGGGGCTATCAATTGTTTTGCCACTGGCGTGGGATCAACCGATATCGCCTGCGCCTGGGCCACCGGCGAGGTCTGGTTGAAGGTACCGCAATCAGCCAGGCTTACATACTCCGGGAGTCTAAGGCCTCACGTATACGGCAAGGATCTGATCCTTTATACCTTGAGAGATCTGACCACCTCGGGAGCGACATACATGTCCATTGAATACGATGGAGATGTCTTTGGTCATTTGCCTATGGCCGATAGGTTTGCCATGGCGAACATGGCTATAGAAGCTGGAGCGAAAACGGGTATTTTCAATTTCGACGAAAAAACGAAGGCGCTGGTGGAATCGACGCCCAGGTTCAAATCCGAAAAGCCTGCATACAAGACCTACGCTGCAGACGACGATGCTGAATATGCGCTTCAGAGAAATTATGATGTATCAAATATCGAACCCCAGGTAGCCTGTCCGTATTCCCCCGATAATGTCAGGCCGGTATCGGAGGTTGGCGACGTAAAGATCGATCAGGTTGTAATCGGGGCCTGCACAAATGGATGGCTGGAGGATTTGATGCGGGCGGCGGAGATATTCAAGGGCAGAAAAGCTTATGGTGATGTTCGGGTTATCGTAATACCGGGTTCCCAGTCAATCGCCAGAGAGGCGTTCGAGTTGGGCATTCCGCAGGTTTTTATCGATGCCGGCTGCGTTTTTTCAACATCAACTTGTGGCCCGTGCATAGGCGGGCATATGGGCGTTCTGGGTGACGGCGAGGTCTGCGTCTCCACGACCAACCGCAATTTCACCGGCAGGATGGGGCATGTAACATCGAAAGTATATCTGACAAACCCGGCGGTGGCCGCAGCCTCCGCCATAATGGGGCGAATAGGTTCGCCTGATGAATTATAGACATCGGGCTTGATCCGGATGAAGGTTGCTGTAACAGGAGCCGGGGGGTACCTGGGCAGAGCGCTGGTCAATCGGTTGCTCGCCGCGGGATTCGAACCGTTCGCTATAGTCAAGAAGGAATCCGATGCCCGGGAGTATGGGGAAAAAGGAGTTGATTCGGCGTGCCGCGATCTTTCGGAAGAGAATAATCATGCCGGCTTGTTCGGGGGCTGTAAAGCCCTGGTGCACTGCGCGGCATTAAGGCGCGATTACGGGCGATGGGAGGATTTCAAAAGAACGAATATCGATATTACACGTCGCGTAATGGAATGCGCATTAGATGAAAACCTCGAGAAGATCGTACATATCTCCACGGCAGCGGTATATGGAAACGACCGGAGTCATTACGGGACGGACGAGGAAGCCGATTACGGCCAAAGAGTGGTGGACTATTATACTCGCTCTAAAATCGAGGCTGATAAGATCGTTTCCCGCCTGATAGAAAATAAGGATCTTCCCGGGGTGATTCTTCGACCGGGATATATCTGGGGCCCCGGCGACCAGACCATAATCCCCTTCATTGTGGAGAGATTGAGATCGGGAAGGTTGATGCTGGTGGAGGACGGCGAGAATCTGTTATCGCTTACATACATAGACAACGTGGTGGAAGCGATCATGCTGGCGCTGAAAAATAAAGATGCAACCGGGCGGATATTCAACATTACCGATGGCTCCAAGGTAACATCGAAACGGTTTATCAACGATATAATGTCCGTGCTGGGGATAGAGCTTAATCTGAAGGCCGTATCGTACCCGTTGATATATTCGATGGCATATCTTCTTGAGCGTTTTTATGGAGTTGCACGGAAATCGACTCCGCCGCCATATACACGGTTTGCCGCCAGATTTCTCAAATATAGTGCGATTTTCGACATCTCCCGAGCCATATACGATCTTGGTTATCAACCGAAGATATCGTATAAGGCTGGAATGACGTTTATAACTCCGTATTTGAGATCGCTTTATTACGGTAGCAAATAGCAGGCAGGGGAGGATAGATGAAGCTTTCTGGAAAAGTATACCGGATGGAGGATAACATTAATACCGATGTTATCATGCCGGGACGCTGGTGTCATCTGATCGACGAGGGCGAACTGGCCAAGCACTGCATGGAGGATTACGACAAGGATTTTCACAAAAATTTCAAACGTGGAGATATAATAGTGGCCGATGAGAATTTCGGCTGCGGGTCATCGCGGGAGGTGGCGCCGCTTTCCATCAAGGCCGTCGGGGTTTCAGCGGTGGTGGCCAAATCTTTCGCACGGATATTCTACAGAAACAGCATCAATATCGGATTGCCGATATTCGAATCGCCGGAATGTGTCGATGTCACCGAGGCGGGTGACGAGCTTCGGATAGACATTTTCGGCGGAAAGATTGTCAATGTTACAAAGGGGAAAGAGTTCGAGTTCGTGCCGTTTCCGCCGTTTATGAAAACCATCATTGAGAAAGGCGGCCTCAAAGGCTGGGTGATGGAGAAGCTGGGGAGGGTATGAAAAGATTGACCGATAGTGATGGATATCGTTCTACAGTCATTGAAATATCGAGAGGAAAACCATGTATAAGATAGCGGTAATAGGCGGTGATGGCATAGGGCCGGAGGTCACTCGCGAAGCCCTCAAGGTCTTGAAAAGGGCCTCGGAATTATATGGATTCAGCTATGAAACGAAGGAATACCCGTTCGGATCGGAGCATTATCTCAAGACCGGCGAGCTGGTGCCGGAATCTGTATATTCGGAATATAAAGAGCACGACGCCATCTTCTTAGGAGCTATCGGCGATCCGCGGGTAGAGGTTGGCCTGGTGGAACGGGCGGTTATCGCCGGGATACGGTTCAAACTCGATCTGTATGTAAACTTGCGGCCGATAAAGCTCTATGCCGAATCTCTCTGCCCCATCAAGAATAAAAAAATAGAGGATGTCGATCTGGTGGTGGTGCGCGAGAACACCGAGGACGTCTATACCGGCATAGGCGGCATCATGAAGAAGGGAACGCCCGATGAGGTTGCCATAGCAAATATGGTATTCACCCGCAAAGGATGCGAGCGGGCGGTGCGCTATGCCTTCGAGATTGCCAAAGCCCGCAACAAGGATAATAAGGTAACGCTGGTCGACAAGGCCAACGCCATCCGCGCCCAGGATATATGGACCCGCACCGTGGAGGAGGTCGGCAAAGAGTATCCTGATATCAAGCACGACCATGCCTATATCGATGCCGCCTGCATGTGGATGGTGAAAAATCCGGAGTGGTTCGACGTGGTCGTAACCACCAATATATTCGGCGACATCTTCACCGATTTAGGTGCTATGATTCAGGGCGGTATGGGGATCGCCGCCTCCGGCAATATCCATCCCGGCCAGGTTTCCATGTTCGAGCCGATTCATGGTTCCGCCCCCAAATATAAGGATAAGAACGTCGCTTGCCCTATCGCCGCTATCATGGCGGCGCAGATGATGCTTGATTTCCTCGGGGAGAAAAAGGCGGCTGCGGCTATCGAAGATACGGTTACATCGCTTCTGCAGTCAGGACGTATCAAATCCCTCGACGCCAGATCCGGCATACCGACATCGGAGATGGGAGATATGGTGGTAGCGGGGTTGAAAGGGGAGTAACAATCATCTCATCAACAAGATTGAATATGTACATGGAATTCCAGTGAACCGGGTGAAGCGATAAGCCTAAGGGAGGTGAAATTAAATGGGCACGCGCACTGATATTATCAAAGGAATCATATTTGCAGCAATCGCTATCATACTTGGCCTAATTGGATTCAGTTTGTTCTTTTCAGATTTGGGATCGCAAGAATCAGAGGTGAGCCGCATTGTGACAATTGTCCTCTTTTTCTTCATCTCGGGATTAGTCATAGGTTATTTCAATCCCAGGATCTGGATATTAGCGGGGTTGACCGCATGGCTATGCGTGCTTTTCCCGGCGTTTATACTTCTCCGCGGGGTCACGAAACACGAAGATCCGGGGGAGCGTCAGACATTCCCCATAGTAATTGCGGAGGGAAAGATTGAGTTGGGCTCAACGATGCTCAATGTCGGTAAGCTTTATATAGAGCAGGTTAACGAGGGGGCAGAAGTACACGAACTGGGCTTTTTCACTATCACCGAGGATTCGGAAATCGAACAGTTGAAACGAGGGGAGTTTCAAGATTTGACTCTGTCTGGATCCATAAAACCCCTTAAGCCCGGTATGTCCAGCGTTTCCATTTTTGTAGGTATTTTCAAGCCCGGGCGTTACGCTGTTGCCTGTTCACGGCAAACCCGGGAGGGCATACCCCACGTTTCCCTTGGCGAGATCGCTGAGTTCACTGTACAGTAGGACGTAGTTTTGCTGGCTCACATGATTTTCACGGTTGGAGGAAGGACATGAATATTTTTTCCGAACCTCTTGCTTGGATTTTCCTTCCGCTGGGATTGTCCCTTCTGGGAGGTTATACTGGATATATTCTGAATAGAAAACGGGTGATACATCGCTTGGCGGAATGGTTCTTTCATCATGGATAATCGGTTTGTGAGATACACTGTTCATCGCACCGGCAGTAAGCTCCTCCTGCCAGCATGAAGCGTCGGGAAGGGATTCCCGACGACGTGGATGGCTTGGTTGTCGGGGAATAAACCC
>SDBT01019247.1_pt1 | contig 10704 bp, 6 predicted proteins | sample 2277101 | NCBI WGS metagenome assembly SDBT01 (sample SAMN10404973, study PRJNA504765) | marine sediment metagenome | isolation source: marine sediment core GS10_PC15, 103 cmbsf | place: Arctic Ocean: Southern Knipovich Ridge | collected 2010
CTAGTAAGTCGTATTGAATTCACTGAGGACATGACTGGAGAGCAAGAGGAGCCAGTAAATGCTTAACTACTTCACAGAGAATGAGTTGAAGTGTAAAGGATCAGGGGACTATAAGTTAGCTAAGGACTTCGGTATTGAGCTAGACTACATCCGTAAGAAGTGGGGTAAGCCCCTAACTATTACATCAGGATGTCGTAGCCCTGAGCATAATGAGACTGTAGGTGGTAGAGTAGGTAGCTTCCATCTAACAGAGAACCCTAAGTATGATACTAATGGGTGCTGTGCAGTAGATATCTTCTGGGAACGATGGAAGAAAGAAGATAAGGATGAGTTCGTTACCCTAGCTGTTAACTTAGGTTGGAGTGTAGGACTAGCTAAGACATTCATCCATATTGATAGACGAGTAGACTATACTGAGAAGCTTCAAGCTCAGTGGAACTACTAGAGTACCGGTAATGCTGCTGTAACGACGATAGGCTGGCCAACGCCTTAAATATGCATCTCAGCGGAAGACTGGACTAGGACATGTTATTGAGGGAGGCCTCTCTCACTAACTAATAGTCCAGACGTAGAAAAGGGAGACTCCTCACGGGGCCTCCCTTTTTTATTGCCTGCTATTTGTGCAGTAATTCAGTCTAAGCTATTCAGACTCTTCAGGTATATTAGGAGAGTAGTTAGCCCTCTTTCTCCAACCGTTTGTCCACTTCTCTTGTGATGGGGTCTTCTTAATTATAGTATCATACAGTTTCTGTTGACTCTTTATGATACGAGCTACTACAATATCAGAGTCTTTATTATGAGCTGTCTTAATAGTATCATCACCTATCTTACCATCTTGATCTTCACTCTTCAACCCCATAGCTTTCTGAAGCATCTTATTAGCTCTAGATGGGCCTATATTAGTGGCAGCATTAAATACTTTTCTACCTATATTCTTAGGGAGTTCATCATATCTATTAGGATTCCAGTACTCTTCCCTGTAAATCTTTGCAGCACCCTCTCTAGTTAGCTCATCTAGATTTACATCTGGATGCCACTTAGAACTGATACCAAACCTAGTCCTACCACCCCTATCATCAGGATCATCACTAAATCCACCTTCAATAACAAGAAGATCTTCTACTGCTTCAGCAAAGAGTATCTCCTTCTGAGACTCTTCAGCGTTAGCAACGATATCATCAAAGGACCTATCACTAATCCCTTGTATGTCTGCCTGTATAAGGATACCCATCTGTTCATCAGACATATCAGGTGGGAATTGATATTCAACATCCTCACCATCTATCTCAACAAGTACTGTTATAAACTCGTCAGTCTCTCGTACAGTTTCTTGACCAGATTCTTGCTGGGCTACTAATTGAAGCTGCTGCTGTTCAAGCTGTGCCATTCTTCCTCTAACTTGATTAGCCATAATTACTTCCTTGTAGGTACCATAGACTGAGTCTTAGGATCCCACCTTTTCTGTGAAGCTTTAGGCTTAATAGAAGCAATACCTGCATTAAGTCTAGCTACGATATCGTGAGAGAAAGTCTTAGGGTTGACATCATATACTGCACTCCAGCCATTATCACTACCTTCTACCCAAGCATTTAGACGTCTTACTTCTGCTGTTATTTGTACAGTAGGGGTAGTCTGAGCGATTATACCTGATATAAATGTAGCAGCAGATATCTTACCTTTAGAATCAATAAAGAATTTAAAGTCAGTTCCTTCTGGTAATTCAAGGATCCCACCTTTGGTAAAATCTAGAGCAGCATTGATAGCTCTCTTCTCTTGGTTCCTTCCATTCTTAGGTGCCATGCCCAGGTCCCACATAGAAGACATTTCATCTACTTGTGCCTCATCAGCCTTTTGTGCTTCTCCTGGTTTGTTCATAAGGCTAAGACTAGGATAGATTCCTCCAGTAGTCTTCGTAAGAGCTGCTGCAATCTCTGCTTTAGTCTTACCATCATCCCCTGCTGCCTCATATAAGATCTTACCTACTCCATTAGCGTACGCTTGTTGATGAGCGGGTAGTATCTTACCAGTTAAGAGGTTAGAAGCAGCATCAGCAAAGTTCTTATTAAACTCTTCAGAGCCTGCTACTTGAAAGAGAGCAGCAAATCCTGGAATTGTACCTAATAACTTAAGTTCTGCTAAACTACTAGCTTGTCTTAATGATTCCATCCAAACCTGAGCAGCTCTATCTCCTCCTTGAGATCTAACTATTCCAAGACCTGGGAGTAGCTCTTGACCTAAGACTTTATAGCCAATCTCAGTTAAGGCAGCTCTATCAGTTAGGAATTTAAAAGTACCCGTATCATTAATAGCATCACGTATCCTTTTAGTTCTAAGAGTAATAAACTCCTCAGTTTCTTTTGTGTGGGCAGTAGTCCATACAAATCCAGTCTCTTCTTGATCAGCTCTAACCCTAGTTTCTACTGTATCCACCCACTCTTGTATTACAACATCTAAAGATCTCGTCCAGAAACGAGGATCATCAATAGTGCCCCCTTGTTCCTTAGCAAAAGCAGCAACCTTAATCTGAATATTCGTGAATAAGTCTTGGTCGTTAAAGGCCATCTCAGAGAGGCCCTCACTAAATGTTATATCATTTATAGCTACTCTATTGGCAGCTGTACTCTTTCTTTGCTCTGTATCCTCAGCAAGTCGTTGTCTACTCATGATAGTTTGCCAAGACACTACACGGTCCTCTTCTCTTAATATAAATCCAGACCACTGCTGAGCATTAAGTTTATCCTTCTCAAACTTAGTCATTCCTGCTAGCTTATTAGAGCTACTATTCCCACTAAGACCTAGAACTACTCTAGCTTCTGATCCAGTAGGGTCAACACCAATAAGTTCAGCAGCTAGCTTACGAAACTCACCTTCAAAGAAGGGAGCTTGCCTAATAGATTCTCTTAAGATCTTCTCTCCTTCTATCAAGACATTATCTCGACTCACTTTTCCTTGCTTAAGTCCTAAAGCCAGCCGTCTGAATTGATTAGAAGTTATATCAACTCTCTCATTCTCACCGCCTGGTAAGAGAGTCTCAGCAGCAGCTCCATCATTTAAGAAAGATACATTCTCCCTTAACTCTCTCACAGCTGCTTGTTGTCTCTCTTCTACCCTACCTCTTTTAAATTCAGCTAGGGTATTCACAATAGGATCAAAGTTTATAGTCTCGTCTACTAGAGTCTCCTGTACTATCTGCTGATTAGGAGCTATAGTGGCTACTTCAGCACCTTGTTGTAAGTTGGTTACATTAAAAGCCATTCTTATTCTCCGTCATCATGGAAATCTAAACCACCAATTTTATCTCTAAATCTAGATTCAGCTTTTGTTATTGAATACTTTTGAAGTTTCTTTCGTGCTTTGTCTAATAAAGGAGTAGGATTAATAAGAGATCTAGTTAAATTTCTTTCAAGCCAGATCCTATCTTCCATTCCTAATTTATCATACATGAACTTCTCTTGGTTCCTCCATCTTTTTATCTCTGGAGAATCTATAGATAATTGCTCACTTGAAACCATATCCATAAACCTAATCTTCTCAGATCTAATTAGATTAAGTGTTTCATTCCTATGCTCATTCTTAGCCCTGATCATATCCTCAGCATTTCTAAGTTGTCTGTGTGCACTACTAGCAAAACCCATACCTTTAAAGTAAGCTTCCCAAGCACTAACGTTATCTTTAATAACTCTACCGTGCTTATTGATTAGCTTATTTGTCAATAGCATATCATAAGCTTTAACTAAGTTATTAGTGGAGGATAATAGAGATCCAGCAGTAGCACTTAAGGCTAGACCTAAATCTAATACAGCACTATCATTTCCTCTTACTTGCCACATTGACATCTCTCTAAAGAAAGTACTTTGAACTCTATCAGCTACATTACCAAATGCACCTAAAGCCATACCAGCTGGTATAGATTGATCAGAGAACATGTCATCCCATAGGGTATTCATGCCATCAGCTAATGAGAAAGATCTAGCAGCATCTACCTCTACGTTAAATAGACCCATTAATGTCCATCCAACAAAGCCTTCACTTAAAGATTTCTCTAGTAGAGGATTAGCTTCTTTAACAGCAGCTGCCTCAGCTGGGCTATAGACCATATCAATGATCTGTCCACCTAGTTCATCTAGACCTATACCTGTACCACCTAGTAGAGCTACTTGTCCAGCTACAATCCTAGACTTCTGTGCTGTAGTGAACTGAGTGTTCAGCATACCCTCTAAAGATTTAAAACTTATCTGCCAGAACTGAGTAGGTACACCAAGTATACCTCTCTGAAGAGAAGCTTTATTAGCCTTACTCATATTGAGCATATAGATATTAGCCTGATCCATCATAGCTCTAACAGCTATGTCATCTACAGGTTTACCTTTATTTCCAGGTACATTCTTCCAATCATCAAATGCTTCAATGAAGCTGATACGTCTGTTATGGCGCTCGCCTGCTGTATAGAAGAGAAGACCTTTATCCTTGAGTGTGTTATAGAACTGGCCAGTAGTTCCAAAGCCCCTGACTACTGCTTCATAATCAGAGTTAGTCTGTACTGCATCATTAAGTCCTGATCTAGTATAGGCATCCTTGAGCTCACTAAGCCTACCAGCATTTATACCAGTACCTTTAGCTATCAATGCTAGCTGCTTATCGTTAGGTCTACCAGTCATGGCTGCAAGTAAAGCTGCGTTATCCCTAACAACTAATCTGCCGAATCTCAATGGATTAATACTGTTAGCTGTAGCAGCGACTACAGCACCAAATGACTGAACAAATAACTGCCTAATAGTATAGAAGCCTAGGTTAGCTTGGAATGCAAACTCTTTAAGCCCACCTACAACATTAGAGTTAGCTAGTGTACGTAGTCCGTTATTAATTCTAGTCCCCTGAAGGAACTTATTGCCTAAAGCCCACTCATACACATCTCTTACGTATCCGTCAAAGATTGCTTCACCTTCTGTTCTAAATCCTTGCCACATCTTAATATTATTGTGCCAAGTATTTAACTTAGTGATGGCCTTAGAGTTAACACCTTGAGCATCTCCAATCTTCTTGAACTCTGTAACATTAGTACCGAATGGAAGGATCTCATTGGCGTAGTTTATCCAACGTTGCTCCCATCCAAGCCTAGCTATGTTACGAGGGAACATAGTACTGATATTAGAGAGGTTATTCCCTAATGCTTCGAAGGCATCAAGCCTCATCTGCTCAGAATCTATCCCTTCCTTGCCATAGAGGATGGACTCTTGTGTTCTAGCCCCTGTATACAGGCCATTGCCTGCTGAATTGGAAACCATCTCACCATCAATAGATCCTAGTTCTTCTATCTCTCTATCACCTAAAACTTCTATCTTTTTAGGGTCAATTCCATCTGTTCTGCCAGCCAAGTGCGTAATTCTCCATGCATCAGCCTCTTTCTTAGTAGAAAAGAACCTTAAAGTGTTCCTACCAGTCCCAACCTTGCCATCTACTATATCATCGAAGGCTTCCTTAACCCACCAGGAGCCTTTTGGGTACTCCCTAGGGACATAGGCTGCCTTCCATGCTAAAACCTGCTGAGGGAGCTCTGAGACCCTCTGAGGACGTACTAAGGCATACGATACCTTACCGAAATCACCTGTATCATAGGAAGAATTCAGTCTAGTGAGGTTATACCCCTGCTCATCGAACATCTTTTTGAGTTCAGTGTCAGAATAGCTTCTATATGTATGCAAGTCTGCATCATATAGGCTATCAATGCCTCTATCTCTAAGAGAACTACTAGCACTAGCAAATTCTTCAAAGACTCTACCTGCCATTATGTTAGGTATGTCTATACCAGCCTCATCTATTACTTCTTGAGTACGATTAGGTAAATCAATACCCTTTAAACCATGGACTTGCATCTCTTCACGCTTAGCAAAGTTCCTTAGGTCGTACATCATGTCATAGATGCTACGCATTTTGAAGTATACGCCTACTTCTGGCTCAGTAAGATTGAATTTAGTCTTTAATGTAGAAGCATCCCAGATCTCATCCTTATTATCACCAGTTAAGAGAGCATCACTAATACGAGCCCTTGATTCCTTACCTTTCTTACCTAACCTAGGCATGCCCTTGAAAGCTTCCTTAGCTAATTTAGATAACCTGTGCTCCAGTACTAGTGATTGGGTGTCTAATCTAGTAGCTTGTTGCACATCTAGAGTAATATCAGAGCCTCTAGCTAAGAACATAGGGCTACCTATAAACTTAGAGAAGCGTACATCCTTAACCTCAGTCCAAAAACCTGAGTCATTCAGGGTTAATGTTAGTTCTGCCTTGTTATGGTCAACAATTAACCCAGTTTCTGGGTCTACATAAGAGTATTTGAAAGTAGTTGTAGTACCACTAGGTCTACCTAATACTTCAGCCTTTATATCAGTAGCTCCCTTAGGGATCTTTTCACCCTCGAGTACTCTAATATTCTCCATCTTAGCTTCAGACCACCTAACCATAGCGTCTGCTTCTTGCTTAACTCTACCTTCATCAGTAAGGAAGGACTCCCTCATCTGATTCCTAGTAGTAATTGATTCAGTAAGCATCTCTGTCTTACGTCTGAACTCAGTAATTACATCTTGAGTGGCCGTAGAGATATCTGGGATATAGGCATCATCCTGATCCTTTCTAAAGGGATCAGCGTTATTCAGAGCTGTGAGTCTATCCTCACTAGGGTCTATCCTGCCCTCTACTGGGCCAACTGTTAATGTATCTGCTGTAGATCGAGCGGCTAGTTGTGTATCACCAGCCTTAGCTGCTAGGTTAGCTAAGTAAGTAGTCCTACCTATCTTAGCTGCTGCTCCTACTAAGGAAGCAATGACTGTAGCGTTGTCAACTACATCTAGAGTAGACCACCAAACACTAAAGTCTTCAGTATCTAAAGATCCCTGAGGATCTAAGAATTTCATAAGTGTATCGACAGTACGTTTCTTCTGATCAAATAAGGTAGAATGAAAATCAAATGATTCTGTTACATTAGCTACTATATCAGGCCAGATTTTCATCCTATCTTCTAGTTCCATCTTCTGGAAGTTGAACATCATATCAATTATAACGTCTTCAGCTCCTAAGAACTTACCTGTTAAGTCGAAGTTATCTTTGAATCCAGTACCAGGTAAAAGAAAATCTCTTCCTAGCTCCTTCCATACTTGCCACCCACCGATAGCATCAGCTAAAGGGGCCACTTGTTGTAGAAACCACCAGTCAGCCTGTGCCTTAGTAGCCTCAGCTGGAGCTACATCCCCCTTACCTAAAGCATCTATAGCATTAGCTGCTACATTTCTAGCCCTCTCATCTGCTAACTTAGTCTGTTCGATTAAGATATCAGATAAAGCACCTAAAGCTCTTGGATTAGCAAAGAGAGCTTCTTCTGTAACTTCCCTTATGCTTTCTATGTCTAGCCTACTCTTCATATTAGAGAGTTCTTGAGCTATTGCAGTAGCTTGGGCTTCAGCTGATAGCCTTCTATAGGCACTAATTGTCTCAGTACCCTTTACATCAGTCTCTAATGCAGCTGCAAATGCAGCACCAGCCTTAGTTACTACTGGATTCTCTTCAGGAGGTATTTCTACTGTCTCTATAGGAAGATCTAATTGTTCTTCTATTAGAACATCATTAGAAATAAGAGGAAGATCCTGTGACTCAGGGACAACTCCTGTTACTCCCTGTGTAAGCCCCTGTTGTGTATCTTCAAACGCCATTATTTATACCTCTAATTCTTCTCTGGTGTAGATGGGCTACTAAAGAAGTTCTCTAGTTTTCCACCCTTACCAAACTCACCAGCAAACCCAATCAAAGATTGATTGAAACTATTTTGAGCTACTGATTGCCGTCCACTAAAGATGGCATCTGCTGCACCCTGTCTAGCACCAAAGATACCAGCCTGTGCTGCTGACTGTGACTGAGCAAATCCTATATTACTAGCTACATCAGTAGATAGTGCAGATTGAGCACCTAAGGAGGCACTACTCCCAGCTACTCCGGATGCCTGAGCACTAGAAATAATCTGAGCTTGTTGTATACGCTGTTGAGCAATAGCTCTACGTCTTTCTCTAGCTTTCTGAAGATCAGCTCTTCCTCTCTCAAGTCTATTAGCTTTCTCTTGAGCTTTCTTGGACTTCTTAGCTGATTTCTTTTGTTGCTTACTAGCCTCAAAAGCTTGAGCTGTCCCTGCTGTAGCTAGGATAGCTGAAAATATTTGTAATCCAGTGGCTTCTGCCATTATATACCCCTAACTCTCTTTGTAAATACTTGTTCTGTTAGAGTATACTCTAAATCAGAAACTAGATTATTATGAGGGGATTTTCCTTTCAAACTAAAACTTACCCTCTCTGCTCCTAGATCACTACTATAATTTTCAGCTGAGAGGATTAAGTCACTACCAATAGATTCTTCTCTATATTCTTTCTTTACATATAGCAGCTCTATCTGTGAATCTATCTCCCCTTTACAATGTAAACTAGGTGCAGTTATTAAAGAGATATACCCTATTAATTCTCCATCCTGTCTAGCAGTAACTAGTCTATGGAATCCTTGAGACTCAAGTAGATAGTACTTCTCCCAATCTGGATTAGGTTTAGTGTATTCATCCCTAGTATCTACTTCTTCCCAGTGATCTTTAGCTATATTAAAAACTTCATCACCTATCTCTGATGCCTTCTCAATAGAATAAGTAATCTCACTAATTTTTTGTTCTGTATCCATTAATACGGATTCCTTTCTGCTGTAGTAGGCATAGCCCACCCAAGTAAGACAAAGTTCTTTCCAGTCTCAGACTCAATAAGAAGCTGTAAAGACTTACCCTTCCCTCTCATCTTGAGTTCACTGAATACTACATCTTGATCGTAATCAAACTCTAGGGTCTCATCAGGGATAAATACTTTCTGTAGTTTATATGCTTGTTGTGGTATTGTAGTCTTGTTCGTCTTAAACGATGTAGACCAGTCCCACTTCCCAGTTACAATGCAGCTACTCTGATTATCTAGTACTGGCTCGCCCCCTACTAGGGTGTATCCAGTCTCTGTTCTATCAAAGAAGAATTGAATCTTAGTAGCCTGCTTATCCCTAAGGAGTTCTCCACCGAGTTCATATCCAGTTAGGATAAAGCTGCTAAAGTCTACACCACCATCAACAAATGAACTCCAATCAATAAATCTTGTGTCATTTAATTCTGAGAATGTATAGCTCCACTCAAAAGGACTGTCGTTACTAGGGAAGACTGTAAGTATCTTAGCCTGTAGTAAGCTGATAGTACTCTGAGGTATAGTTAATATGATATTATCTGTGCCATCAAGAAGGTTATCATTCCCTACTACTATGTCGAAGTCGATCTCATTAGAAGACCTAGGAGATTTCTGAGCAAAGGCACAAAAGGAAGGGTTAACTAAGTGATCTGAGTTAGATGAGAAAGTATACCAAGCATTTACAATTGGATCTAAAATAAGAACCTTATCATATAGATTCTTATAGTCAGTTGAGGGTATACTCTTAGTACTATACAGCCAGAAGAACTTCTTCAACAGAGGGTTAAAGAACCCTCTAGCCATAAATTTATTCGCAGCAGTGATGTCACTATAAAAAGATTTAATAGTAGTATCAGTTACATTCACTGAGGTTAGCTGTCCTGATACTTGATCCGCTGCTATCTCGTAGATACCACCCCTACCCCAGTAGAAGATCCTTCCGTCACCTTCCACAACTGAGTCAGCAGAGACTATACCTGCATCACTAATCTTAGTTGTAGATTGTGAAGTAGCCTCAAAGCTAGATCCTATATCTTGACCACTGATAGCCCATATCCCATTACTAGAGAAGACTAATAATGAGTTATTAACTGATAAGATCTTAAGTATATTAGAGGCTTCATTTATCTTAATGACACCTCCATCTGTAGCGATGAGATCGTTTATATCTTCAGCGGTAGGATCTGCTTCTTGATAACACTTATTAACTTCAGCAAGAGTGTTGAGTTGTTGACTGAAGTAGAGATTACCACCGATATTATTCGATACTAGTCCTGCAAACCACACTCTCCCTGCATAGAATTCTACAGTAGAGGGCCTAGTTATATCTGTATCTCTATCTTGATCATACAGACCAGAGATACCTGATGCTGATGTCCTGTCTCTATTAAAGGCATCAAGAATATAATGTCCTTTAGCAGAACGAGTGTTGCCAGAGATAATCTTATTCAAGCCGTCTGGCCAGTAAGAGTCTAGAGCTCTAACTGTATTAGCCGCCCCTAGTTTAGCAGAGTGAATTATATCTGCATTAGAAGGGTATACAGATAGCTCAGTATTAGTATAAGTTATCGGATTAGTAGTAGTTATATCAGTCCCATCAAAATCAGTAGAGCATACGAAAGATGTAGGCCATCCTTGATTTCTTAAGTTGTAGTGATGCTCTGAAGATAGAGAGGCTGGTCTGTTATCAACTGCTAGGCCATCATCTGACCCCTCAAAATCTCTTATCTGTAAGTCTACTTGAGTAGCAGTAAACTGAAAGGTAGTGGGGTTATACTCAACCTTAAAAGGATTTACATGAGTACCTACTACGAACAGAACTCCCTTACCATCACTAAACTGGAGAGAGCTAGTCCTATGAAGAGGAGTTAAGATAGTAAAGGTAGAGATATCAACAGTCCCTATAGCAGGTGCACTGAATACCTCAGAGTTAGAATCATGAAAGTATAATGTCTCACCT
>SDBT01019249.1_pt1 | contig 10702 bp, 6 predicted proteins | sample 2277101 | NCBI WGS metagenome assembly SDBT01 (sample SAMN10404973, study PRJNA504765) | marine sediment metagenome | isolation source: marine sediment core GS10_PC15, 103 cmbsf | place: Arctic Ocean: Southern Knipovich Ridge | collected 2010
CCAATATACCCAACATCGTATCATTCCTCAGGGGAAAAGGGCTGCCGTTTTCCAGACAGAGCTATAAGTTCACTATTGTCGGTGTTACCGAAAAAATGGGATTCGCCGGCCCGATGCCCGTACGAAGTGATGTTTTTATTACGCCGGCCGAGTCGGGAAATATGAAGAAACTGTCGCTGACAAGCATCTGGGACCTCTTCCAATCGTCCCAGCAGGCCAAAGGCTATTCCATGGTAAACATCAAGCTGTCCTCGACAAAGTATATCGAGCCCGTTAAGGCACAAATGGAAGACAGGGGTTTCAGAACATTCGCTCTTATCGATCATCTGGAAGAAATCAAAACGGGTTTTATCTTCATGAATATGTTTCTATTCGCCATTGGGATGATAGCTATAACGGTCTCCGCTCTTGGAATCATCAACACCATGGTGATGTCCATCATGGAAAGATACAAAGAGATCGGCATCATGAAAGCGATCGGAGCCCGCGATGGGGACGTCAAAAAAATATTCCTTTTCGAGTCCGGAGCAATCGGTTTTTTAGGCGGCGTTTTGGGCCTTATCCTGGGGTGGTTAGTGAGCATGCTCATAAATCAAATCATCAACTATTATCTCGCCAAACAGGGAGTTCCCTACATGGACTACTTCAGCTTTCGCTGGTGGCTTTGTCTGGGAGCTATAGTCTTCTCTGTAATGATAAGTCTGGGTGCCGGAATATATCCTACAATGCGAGCGGCACGTGTTGATCCCGTCGTAGCACTGAGGCATGATTAACCTTCCGGCGTTTAGATCGCACCGGCCGGGCAGAATATGCTGTAGATACAAAATCGGTTATTTCAGAGATTCGAAGAACCTCTTGAATCGCGGCTGATACTTGTCGGTTATGTCAAAAGATCCGATGACACCCTTTGCTTTGCCAACGATTGATTCTCTGCCCACAAATCCGAAATATCTCGAATCTCTGCTGCTGTCCCTGTTATCGCCCAATACAAAGTAGTTGCCCTGAGGCACCGTCACCGGCCCGAAACTCCGCATCGCATTAATCGAAGGAATGCTCATTACAGTATGAGTGACTCGGCCCAAATCTTCTATTGCTAAAACACACCTTACTCTCCGCTTACCGGATAGAAGTTCTGTGTATTCCCGGCCAATTTTCGTATAACCAACGGATTCTCCATTAAGGAAAAGCGCGTTGTTTTTCATCTCGATTGTGTCGCCCGGCAGGCCAACCACTCTCTTGACCAACCGGACTCCGTCTTCAGGGGAAAAACAAATGACGATGTCCCCTCTTTTAGGATCCGACCATTTTGCAAGCCGATGCATAGTAAGAGGAATCCGGAGATCATACGCGATTTTGTCCACATAGATCAAATCACCTTCCAGAATCGTGGGATTCATCGAGCCGGTCGGGACCCAATTCCAGTCCGCCAGCGATGATTTTACCGGTATGACTACGAATACGATGAACAAAAGGGGGATTCGCCATTCCTTCCAGAGCCTGTGTAAGTATTTCTTCACTCTTTCGGTCTTCATTTGTTTCCTCACTTAAATGATAATCGGTTAAAGAAGTGCCAATCTATACGAGAAAAATGCATTGATGTTCTCTTTGGATCGTATTTTGCGTAGCTATTTGCAGAATACGCCTTGTTCGGAGTTGCTTTTATCCCAGAGATTTGATATGTTATTGCCAAATCGAGGCTAAGTTGTGTAGCTAAACGTATAAGAAACAGGATTTCGACAAAAAGGATTAGTGGAGGCAAGAAAATGAGACAAGCTGCAAGGATGTTGTTTACACTGGGTATTCCGGCAATACTTTTGTCAACGCTGGTGGGCTGTCAGCAAGGCGTATCCGAGCCACGGCAAAAGGTTATGCTCTGGAACGGGCAAGACTTCTCCGGCTGGAAATTGTACGTCCCCGACAAAGACGTCAATGTCAATGATATCTGGTCGGTCAGAAAGGGTGTCGTCCATTGCAAGGGAAAACCCAACGGATATATGCGAACCAAAAGCAAGTATGCGAACTACCGACTGCACCTCGAATGGCGATGGCCGGACGAGCCCACCAACAGCGGGGTGCTGCTTCATGCCTCCGGAGAGGACCAGGTATGGCCCCAATGCATCGAATGCCAGTTAAAAACAGGCAATGCCGGAGACTTCGTCCTGATAGGCGGCACGGGAATAACCGTTGACGGCAAAGACATGCAGAACGTCGAGAAGCAATTCGTGGTGGCACCCAAGAAACAGCAAAGCAGTGAAAAAACTGCCGGCCAGTGGAACAAGTACGAAATCCACTGCGAGAAGGACACCATTCGCTGTTATGTCAATGACGTACTCCAGAACGAAGGAACATCTGCGACTCTAAGCACCGGCTGGATCTGCCTGCAAAGCGAAGGCAGCCCAATCGAGTTCCGTAACATATACATAGAGCCGTTGAATTAAATGAGCACTTTCTCGCTTTGATGAAGACGGCTTAAGCCTTGGAAGCAAAGGCATTTGAGTCCGAGCCGGCTGAGTTTTAGTTATGCGGGCCGGGTTATATCCTCTCGATGAGAAAAAACTAAAGTACATATCCGTTGAAAATAGCGAGTATTTCTTGACTTTTTGAGCGGCTAAAGGTAATCTACTTACCCAAGATTCAGCATTTAAGGATAACAGAGAATATATGAAGGATATTGAGAAGCCACAGGAACAATTCGAGGATATGCGTATCCTTGATGAGTTGAAGAATTCGTATCTAAATTACGCGATGAGCGTAATCGTTTCACGTGCGCTGCCGGACGTTCGCGACGGTTTGAAACCTTCGCAAAGACGCATTCTGGTCGCAATGAACGACTTGAACCTCGGCCCCCGAAGCAAGCACCGAAAGTGTGCTAAGATCGTTGGTGATACCGGCGGCAACTACCACCCTCACGGCGACCAGGCAACCTATGGAACCCTGGTCAGGCTGGGCCAGGACTGGAATATGCGTTATCCGCTGGTGAACCCGCAGGGCAATTTCGGGAGTATCGATTCGGATCCGCCGGCTGCAATGAGATATACCGAAGCAAGAATGGCCGCCCCGGCAACGGACATGCTTGAAGATATCAAGCACGACACTGTCGATTTTGTGCCGAACTACGATGAGACCCGGACCGAACCGACGGTACTACCATCGAAGTTTCCAAATCTGCTGGTTAACGGCTCTACCGGAATTGCTGTCGGAATGGCCACCAATATCCCGCCGCACAATGTTGCCGAGATTTGTGACGCCCTGCTGTTAGTTATTAACGAGCCGGACTGTGGATTTAAAGATATTATCAAGCTTCTACCCGGCCCGGATTTCCCAACAGGCGGGATCATTTGTGGTCGAAGAGGGATTATGGACGCCTACACGACCGGTCGGGGTCACTTGACCGTTCGGGGCAAAGTCGATATCGAAACGACTAAAAAGGGCAGGGAGAGAATCGTCGTAACCGAGATACCGTATATGGTCGTCAAGACTACGATCGTCGCTAAGATCGCGGATTGCGTTCATAAAAATACGCTCCCGGAAGTATCCGACGTCAGGGATGAATCGGATCGCCAGGGGCTGCGGATTGTCGTGGAACTGAAAAAAGACGCCGAAGCCGAAGTCGTGCTGAATAAGCTGTATCGTTACACTCTTCTGCAGACCACTTTTGCCATCGCCAATATCGCGCTGGTTAATAAAAGGCCCGAAACCCTTAATATCAGGGAGATGCTCGATTGCTTCATTGAACATCGCAAAATAGTCATCCGCAGACGAAGCCAGTTCCTGCTGAAAAGATGCCAAAACAGGGCCCACATTCTCGAAGGCCTCATTCTGGCTGTCAGTGACATCGATGAGATTATCAATTTAATAAAGAAATCCCCGGACAGTCCCACCGCAAAGCTGAACCTGATGAAGAAACCTTTGCGGTTGGCCGAAGTGGGCACACTGAAGAAAATCCTGCCCGAGTCTTTTATTAATGAGAAAAGCAAAGGCGAACATTTCCTTACCGGCCCGCAGGCTGATGCGATTTTGACGATGCAGTTGCAGAGGCTTACCGGCCTGGAAATGGAAAAACTCGCTAAAGAGTACGCTGACCTGATCGAGCAGATAGAAGGCTATGAGGCGATATTGGCCAGCGACCAAATTCTGCTGGATATCATCCGGGAAGATATTCATGAAATAAAGGAAAAGTACGGTGATGCCAGGCGGACAAAAATAGCCGCCGCCACCGAGCTGTTTGCCGATGAAGACCTGATCGCCGAAGAGGAAGTAATCGTTACGGTAAGTCACAGCGGATATGTCAAACGGCTTCCGATAGATACATACCGCAAGCAGGCCAGGGGCGGTAGAGGAATCATCGGCTCGGATACGAAAGAAGATGATTTTATAAATCACCTGTTCATCGCCTCAACACATGATTATCTGCTGATCTTTACCGATCGCGGCAAATGCTACTGGCTGAAAGTTTATAACATCCCGAGCTTGTCCAGACAGAGCAAGGGCAGAAATATTGTCAACCTGCTAAATCTTGGAAATCAGCAAGTCGCATCGATCATCAACGTCAGCAGTTTCGACGACGAATGCGCTAAAGACGGCGAAGAAGTACAACAACGACAACTGGTAATGGCCACAAGAAACGGCATTATCAAAAAAACGAGATTGTCGGCCTACGGCAATCCGAGAACCACCGGGGTTATCGCCATTAATCTGGATCCGAACGATGATTTAATTGATGTTGCATTGACCACAGGTTCCGATCATATCATCCTCGGCACGCGAGACGGCATGACGATACGCTTTGACGAAAGCCAGGTTCGTTCGATGGGCCGTGCCTCGCGAGGGGTCAAAGGGATTAACCTGCGCACCGGCGATGCTCTCGTCGGGATGGTTATTGTCGAGGAAAAAGCTGCTCTGTTCACGGTATGTGAAAACGGGTACGGCAAACGCACCGGTCTTGAAAATTACCGATCACAGAGCCGGGGTGGAGTTGGTCTGAAAAATATTAAAACCACTGCCCGAAACGGCAAAGTCGTCGCGCTCCAAGCGGTCCATAACAAAAATGATCTGATGATGATAACCGCAAACGGGATAATTATCCGAACCGGACTCGACCAAATCCGTTCGATCGGCCGAAACACTCAGGGCGTGCGATTGATAAAGCTCAAAGCCGGCGACAAGCTCGTTGCAGCCGAAAAGATAGACTCCGAAGCGGATAATTCGAAAGCCGAATCCAACGAAAAAGGCAAGTCACAACCAAAACCGAAAAACAAGGACAAAGAACAATAAAAAGTGAAGCATATCGTGAATTGTGATTCGCATGAGCTAATTTACGTAATTGCCGGCAAAGATGATTCTCTTGTCAGTTCACAGTGCCAGGAGCTTCTCAACAGACTTTTGGAGCCGTCGCAAAGAACTACGGGACTCTTTGATGCCGAAGCGGCTTCGGTCTCGGCATCAGATGTGTTGGATGAACTGCGGACAGCACCGTTTTTGACCGACAAGAGAGTTGTTCGTATAAGGGGGGCTGAAGATTTCATATCTAAAAATCGTACGTTGCTCGAAAAATATTTTGACAATCCCTGCCCTACGGGGCGACTAATATTGACCGTAAAAACCTGGGACGCCCGCACTAAACTGGCTAAGAAGCTGAAGAAGGTAGGCAAACTGATGAGCGTTACGCAGCCTAAGCGATGGGAACTACCACAGCGCCTGATAAGATACGCAAACGATGCTCACGACAAAAGACTCAGCAAGGATACGGCCGAATTTCTGATAGAGCTGACCGGCGATGAACTGACTCGATTGTACAGTGAAATCGACAAGCTGGCTTTGTACGCAGGCGATCAGAAGATCATAACACAAAGGCATATCGAGTCACTCATCGGTCATAATCGTTTATTCAGTGCCTTTGCCGTGATAGATGCAATCATCGCCGGCAATGCCGGAGTTGCAATAGAACGATTAAGAGGCATGTTCGCAGCAGATAAATCAACCGAGTACACCGTTGTCGGAGCCTTCGCATATCATGTCCGCAGGATGTTCAACGCCAAGATTCTGCTCGACAAAGGTCTCCGGCCCCGCGAGATCGAAAACAGGCTGCGAATATGGGGTAATACGGACGCTTTTTTCGCACACCTGCGGCAAATAAGCCTGAAACAAATCGGTAAATACCTCCAGCAATTGGGCGAAACCGACTACGAAATTAAGACCGGCCAAACACAAGCAAAAGTGGCAATGGAACAATTGGTGCTAAAGTTGTGTCGAGGGCGTCCCGCCCTCGAATCGCGGGCTGGAAGCCCGCGACACTAAAGCGAGCCATTTGTCGGACTGGGTCTTGGTGTAGCCCAGAAAAGCGGAATCTTTATCGTGCTTTCTAAACAACTTAACGGCCCTGTGCTTGTTTACATTGGCATAGCAGTAAACACAGCCGTGAGGGCAGGTGTCATAGGTGCCGATATCGGTGCTTTCCGTGCAGCCACATTCTTTCCTTGTCGGTTTTTCTTTGTACGCAAGCCCTTCGGCAAAGAATAAGCTCTCAATAACACTGCCGTCTATACAATGGCCTTTTTGAATGCAGTCGTTTACTAAATAATCGCCGCAGCATGAAAACATCCGCATGCTATGACGTTTTGCGATCTCCGACAATTCGTTTGCAAGGTCGATTTTGAAATCTTTGCTGCAATTTGTTATTTTCACGCCCGCGGTTCTTTCGAGCTCTTCGAAGCTGCGTTTAACCTTGCCGTATTCTGTTACGAAGCTAAAGTAACAGCGCTCAACCAAACCTTCGAACTCAGATGCAAGCTCTTCGAAAGCTCTGATGTAAAAGTCGCGGTCACAAAGGCTGGAGATGATGATCGGATCGAACCGCCAGTTTATGTGCCGGGGCGAATATGTTCTGCTGAGCTGCTTTAGGCCTTCAATCGCTGCTTGTCTTTCCACCTCGCTTTCAAAGACACCCGGCAGAGCGGTAATGGTATAGTTGAAATAGAATTTATACCCCAGGCCATCGATAACTTTCAGGTTCTCAAGAAAGGGACTGAAATTCTTGGACCAGAACACAAAACACACGACGTCTTCGGTCTTTAACGATACAATATATTTTCGCCCGCCGAACGGATTTACTACGCCGGCAAAACCATCTTTGAGCCGGCACATAAACCAGTCGCCGTAAAAGGCGGGAATATCGGTTCTGCGCGAAACTGAAATAATTCTTTTCATAACTGTTCAATATTCACATCTGTTTATTCCGCTAAATCTTATGGAACAATTGCTTCAAGCACAAACACTTTTCCAATTCAGCAGGCCTTGACGCCTAATTCTTGAGCTAAAAGATGATGGCGAACCTAATCTGTACAGCTATCGCAGAATAATTGTCACCGTCAAACCGTGAGCAACTAGATCCAATATGTGCTGCGTGCTGCGTAGAACGCTGAACGCCGAACTCTGAACGAATAAATGCCGCCTCAAACGAAGAAGCAGATGACTTTCCGAGAAGTGATGTCACTGATGATCCGAAGTTTTCGATTGTGCATTTCGTAAAGCCCGATCACATCGGCATACTTACTGCTTCCGGGCAGAACTTCAGTCAGTCGATTAGGCATCTCATCGAGCTTTGCTTTATTGAAAACGGTGTCGGGCTTTCCCGGAAAAAGTGCGACATAGAAAATATCTCCCTCGACCAAATCCTGGAAGAAGTGGGTTCCAAAGGATAGTTCCGGCATCAAGTTACTACCTTCATACGCGATCTCCGCAAGGACGGCGATTTTGTTGATTTCATAAAAGCTGACAGGAACTCCGAGGCTCGGCGTGGTTGTCCCCCATCTGCCCGGCCCAAAAAGAACAGTCGGTTCGGCGTCTTTCGTCGTGATGTGCCTGTTGAGTTCGCCTACCAGCCTGGCAATGTCGTATTTTCCGGAAAGCGGCAAATCGACATATGCTTTCGGATCGACATAAATCACTTTTTTTATATCCTGACAAAAACTGCCGCCCATAAAGTTACCTTCGCATGAAAACAAAATCGTCTCCGGATCGATCTGAGCAGGGATCTCAACCTGGCCCTGTTGACCTCTGGTCTGCAGAGGCCGACATTGCAGCAAATTGATCAGGAATTTCTGGTCATGGGTGAAGTTAACAGTGAATTCTATGTCAACCGGATATTGATAGTGACTTTCCAGAGTCTTTAGGATATTCTGCATAATCTGGGTGAAGGACGTCTCAGTCAGCAGCTTTTCGAATGTAAGCAGCCAGTATTCGGCGCTCCTCTTGCCCTGCTGCCTGGTCTGCCTTGCCAACTGGTGATCCCGAACTGCAACAAGATCCAGCCTGATATCCAGTTTCTCATTCAGAAGCTGCTGAAAAGAAATTGTTCTCAAGATGTTTTGTTTGCTATCAAGCAGGTCAACGTGATGCTGCGAATATTTTCGAACGTCTTCCATGCCTGAGACCGGTCTGACAAGTGGCTCATCGAGAGCAATAATTCTTGGGTAATCGTCTTCCACGCGATTGACTGCTCGTGTACCCAGCCCGAATACAAGTCTGAGCATACCAGCCTTCGGGTCAAGGTCTGACTTCCATACAAAGGCGTTGTGCGACATCCCAACGCCCGCCAGATCCGGGAAAAAGTAACCGTTTCGATACGAGCCGGAAACACGCTGCACTAACAAGGCCATCTGCTCATCCTGTTGATCGAGCCCTCTTTGTAACCGGTACGTCAGGGCGTCTTCACTCATCGTGCTGGCATAAACCGTTCGCACAGCTTCTTCGAAGTCCGCATATCGCTGCTCGGGACTGCCCTGATTGACACAAAAGACACTTTCGTACTTACCGGCAAAGGCATTGCCAAAAGCATCTTCAAGCAGACTGCTCGACCGAACGATGATCGGCGACTGCCCGAAATACTCAATCATTTCCTGAAACTGCTCTCGTATCTGGTCAGGAAATTTACCTTTGAGAAGTCTTCTCCTGAGTTCCGCCGCGACTTTGAAATACCCTTCTTTGGACTTCTGCTCGACGCGTAGTTTCCAGCAGCCGTTCTCCACAAGATATGTGTAGAAAACATCCGAGCCGACATAAAACGAGTCATGTGGTTCAAGGTGCCTGCTCAAATCGAGCTGATCCTTAGCGATGATTTTGTTGGCAAGCAGCATGCCGACCGCCTTGCCTCCTATAAATCCTGTTCCGATCAGTCTGCTTTTGATGGCACGCAAATCTTCAAACGTGAAATGCTTTGTAACCAATGACAGCATTCGCTCATCTCGGCCGATCATGATGTTACAAAGCCGCTCAACCGTCTCCTGCCTGACCTGCTGCGAAGCATCCGGCAAAGAAGACAATTCCGTTGCACGCGAAAACAGCCTGTCCCAATAATCAAGTGCCCGTTCGGCGGGTTTAAGCCCTCGTTCGGAAATATACGAAAGTAGCTTGGTGGCATCAACACTGCTTGTAATCGGCACGAATTTATCTTCCTGCTGCAAGTGCGGCAGGAACATCGTCGGGGAGTAGCGCTTCCAGACCTTTAACGGGTGCAGGCAGCTTTTACCATCAACGTTATAAAGGTCCAGCAGAAGCTGTGTTGTCTCCCGGATACGAGCGATGGTCTTGAATGAGTGACGGTCACGCAGAATCGCGAAATATGTGATTGTGTCAAGCTCGAACAGGAACGGACAGGTCACCATAAAGAAATTGCCGATCATCAGGTCTGTCGCCCAGACATCAAGCAGATATGAAAGACAATCGAAGACGTAATATGCCTCTTTGCCTTCCTCGGCAATTATAGTATGAACCTGCGTGGTAAACGCTTCAAAGCCGTTGCCCGCATCGAGATTGCGAATTTTGACGCCGGCACCCTGCATGACCAAAGGCTGATGGCTGGCAAACCGCATATATATGAGCCGGCGCTGCTGCTGTTTCGCCCGCTCGACATAGGGACCAACAAAGTCGGCGTAATCTTCGATGCCATCTACCTGCCAGACCACGTTGTCGCCCTTTTCCAGACCGGTCAAGACGTCGTCCAGACTGTCGATTCCTGTACTTGCCCACCCAGTCATAGACCAACCTCGTTAGCTAATTCGGCTTACCCGCATATTAAAAACTCAGAAATACCCTCGCCGAAATAATAAGCTATACTACACGTATAAAATCAACCAGTCTAAGGAATTCCGCCCTTTCTCACGCGAATAGACCGCACAAGAGCCAACATAACTGTTGAACTGAACGAATTGCGCACTGTCAGTCAGCAGCAACGAAACCAGCTTTAAAATCGGATTCGGCCGATATCACACGAGTCCCTGGTCGAGCATGGCGTCGGCGACCTTTACGAAACCGGCGATATTGGCGCCCATCACGAGATTGTCCGGCTGTCCGTACTCTTTGGCTGCATCGTAGCATTGTTTATGAATGGCAATCATGATGTTGTGCAGTCGCTCGTCCACCTCTTCGCGAGTCCATGACAGCCGCATCGAGTTTTGTGACATTTCCAGCCCCGATGTAGCAACGCCACCGGCATTTGCTGCCTTGCCGGGACCGTACATGATCTTCTTGTCGATAAACTGCTCGATGGCCTCAGGAGTACTCGGCATATTGGCTCCCTCTGAAACAAGAGTACAGCCGTTCGCAAGCAGCGTTTTCGCATCATCGCCACTAATCTCATTCTGCGTCGCACTGGGGAAGGCACAGTCACATTTGATGCCCCATGGCCGCTTGCCTTCAAGATACT
>SDBT01019250.1_pt1 | contig 10702 bp, 8 predicted proteins | sample 2277101 | NCBI WGS metagenome assembly SDBT01 (sample SAMN10404973, study PRJNA504765) | marine sediment metagenome | isolation source: marine sediment core GS10_PC15, 103 cmbsf | place: Arctic Ocean: Southern Knipovich Ridge | collected 2010
ACCTTGAAATCAAAAGAACGGAAATGCTGCTTGTGGCAAGGCTTTTTGAATAAGACTATAAATAACTGAAAGGGTGATCGGTGGACTTATCTCATGGGATAAAATTTCAGACCAGAATTTAAACCGAAAAAATTTGCTATTTACGAAAGAAATCTGCTATAAATTTAATTGAAATTAAGGAATTTATTAATTCAAGTAATATAGCATTAAGCCCTATTCAAAAATAGTAAACCATATTGATATTACTTGTGTGGAAGTGAGCAATTTCGAAGAGCCCGGTGCGGTAGTACCGCATGTCGGTTCGACGAGGGCGGGGAGGGAGCTTATCCCTTTCCGACCCCTATCTTCATACCAAATCTTCAATTTTTGGAAAGTGATGATGTATATAGGTATACTCAACTGCTCGATGACTTAACGTGATCTAATATTTGGACATTTAGCAAGATACTTACAATAGTCCCTGGAAGAACCGGTTTTGCAATAATTTTTTAAATTTAATGTAGGAACCATAAAAGGAAAAGACAAAATGAGGCGAAAAACAAGAGACTTCTTTGAGATATCATGCCGTATGATGGAGTGGGCTAACAAGGAAATCCCAAGGATCGCATTCCTCGAAGATATCATGAAAACTCTCATGGAGTTCTCAGAATGCGATTCAACAGAGATGTGGATTAATGATGGAAAGAGGTATCGCTGTTTCAGGACATACCAACATAGAAAGACTTTCTTTCGTTTCAAAGTGATCAGTTCTCTTCAAGATCAAAGGGAACCTGAATGGATAGAGTTTTTAATCAAAAATGGAGACAGCGAATCAGATATTGCCTCTGCTTTCTGGACCAAAGACGGTGCCCTATGGATCAATAATATAGATAAGTCTCTTTTGAATTGTTCGGATGATATTAGAGGTTTTCTTGAACAGGTTGTCGTTAACAATAAAGCATATCGTTCAATTTGTTTGATTCCTTTCAGGGCCCATGAGGGACAAGCCAGCCTTTTACAGCTAAGAAGCAAAAATTTAAATCACTTTAAAAGGACGGGTGCGGATCACTATGAGGGACTAACCCAAATGATCAGCATTGCGTTGATGAACTGGCAGATTCGCGCCGCCTTGAATGAGAGGATCAAGGAACTCACATGCCTATATAATATTGTGCAGTTGTCTGATCAACCTGATCTGTCATTGGATGAAGTTCTCCAGGGGATTGTGGAATTTCTGCCCCCTGCATGGCAGTATCCTGATGTTGCGTCCGCACGAATTATCTTTGATGACAAGCCCTTCTCATTACCCGGCTTCAAAGACAGCAAACACAAACAGTCTGATGATATTTTGGTGGAAGGAAAGACACGTGGCATAGTGGAAGTGAATTATTCAGAAGAAATGCCAGAGCTGGACGAAGGCCCCTTCCTCAAGGAAGAAAGGAACTTGATCGAAAACATTGCAAAAGAATTATCCCTTATCATTGAGCGACACCTACACGAAGAAGAAGAGGCCAGACTTCTTGATCAACTTCAACATGCTGATCGACTCTCCATCATAGGTCAACTTTCTGCAGCAGTGGCACACGAGCTAAACGAGCCCCTGGCCAATATCCTTGGATTCGTTCAACTTGTATTGAAATCAGAGGATCTTACAAAGCAGGTGAGAGAAGATATTGAGAAAATATTGAACGGTTCACTTCATGCAAGGGAGATCATTAAAAAACTACTCTCCTTTTCCCGTCCAATACCCCCAAAAAAATCATATGTAAACTTAAATCATGTGGTGGAAGAAACCCTCTATTTCTTCGATTCTCGATGCACCAAGGAGGGAATCGTACTGGAGCGATCTTTATCCCGGGATATACAGGATATCTATGCCAATTCCGGGCAGCTGGCGCAGGTTATCACCAATCTGGTCGTCAATTCCATGCATGCCACGCCCAGTGGAGGAAAACTCAAAGTCAGTACATGTACTTCCGAAGGTTACGTTTCACTCATCATAGAAGACACGGGAACTGGAATGAATGAGGAGGTTAAGGAAAAAATTTTTATCCCGTTTTTTACGAACAAGAGCGTTGGACATGGAACTGGTTTGGGTCTCCCCGTGGTGCATGGTATCGTCCTTGCCCATGGCGGATCCATCCGGGTGGACAGCAAACCTGGTCAGGGAACGAGGTTTGAGATTCAATTTCCGGCAAATAAATCCATCGTCATGGATAGCCCGGGAAAGGAGAACGCCTATGACTGAGCCGGAACGTATATTGGTTGTAGATGATGCGCCAGGTACTCTTGAGGTGATCAAGCGAAATTTGATATCTAAAGGGTACCAAGTCTTTATAGCTACTGGTGTGGCCCAGGCCGTCAGGACTCTGGAGGCCACGCCGATTGACCTGGTCCTCACCGATTTCAAAATGCCGGAAGCAGACGGATTTGACTTGTTAAGACATGTCAGGGAGAATTACAGGGATATTGAAATCGTAATGATTACCGGTTTCCCTAGCCTTGAAGGCGCTGTTCGGGCAGTTAAGATAGGCGCTGAAGAGTATTTGGCCAAGCCTTTTACTGACGAGGAGCTTTTTGGCGTGGTCAGTCGTGCCTTAAAGAAATTAAAAGAACGACGCAAAGCCTTTTCCCTACAGATACCCGACAAACACTTTGGTCTCATCGGGGAATCAAGAGCGATGCGTGCCGTTTATCATGCCATTGCTAAAGCCGCGGATACGATGGCGACAATCCTTATCTGTGGCGAAAGCGGGACGGGAAAAGAGATTGTGGCCAGAGCCATTCAATACAATGGTCAACGGGCATCCGCTCCTTTTGTTCCCGTAAACTGCGGGGCCATTCCGGAAAACTTACTTGAGAGCGAACTCTTCGGTTATGTCAGGGGTGCCTTTACCGGAGCGACCGAATCCAGGGCAGGATTTTTCCAAACAGCCGATAAGGGGACCATCTTCCTGGATGAAGTAAGTGAGGCCAGTCTATCAATGCAGGTAAAACTGTTGCGGATCCTTCAGGATGGTGAAATATTCATGCTGGGCTCCAGCCGCAGCGCAAAAGTGAATGTAAGGATCATGGCTGCTACAAACAAAAACCTGGAAGATTTGGTAAGAAAAGGTGCTTTCAGAGAGGATCTGTTCTACCGCCTCAATGTCGTGACAATTAACATCCCACCCTTGAGAGAGCGGGCTAATGATATTGAGCTGTTAATCCAACATTTCATCACCAAGTTCTCAAATGAATTCGGCAAGAAGGCGCCAAGTATTTCCGATGAGGCCTTTCAGGTTTTAAAGAGTTACCATTGGCCCGGGAATATCAGGGAATTGGAGAATATTATCCAACGTTTTGTCGTTATGGCGGATAGGGATGTGATAGAAATGTATGACGTGCCATCAATTATGCGTTTCTCTGCCATCGGAGGATCGAATGTGAACCGAACCCTGGCCGAAGTGGATGCAGAACACATCCAGAGGGTGTTGGCAAGTGTTGATGGGAACAAAACGCGAGCAGCCCAAATGCTTGGGATTGATCGCAAAACTTTGCGGGAAAAGTTAAAAAGGATCCAGGCCGGCTCTCTTTGAACCCATTTCCCCGGGGAAATTCTCTCCAGTGGAACGAAAATCACCACTCCATACAAAGGAAACAACCACACATATCTAAAAAAAATTGGCTTCTCTGCCTGTAATTCCTTTTGTTCTCCCTTTCATAACTACTTAAATTTGTAATTTATTCAGAAAACCAGCCGTGCCCGGATACATAAAAATCAGGCATTAGCATAGATTGGGTCTTTTGGGCACGCTAATTGCATTTTCCATTTCATTGGCCGGCAAGTTTTCATTCCTTTCTTTAAAATCATGAACCTCAACGGAGATAGGCGTCATGACTGAATATCAAAAAGATGCAAACCCAGGTATAAAGAAATACCGGGGAATTTGCTCTATATGCGAAAACACACCAACTTGTGTTATCCCGAGGGATCCAAATCGACCTTTGTTATATTGCGATGAATTTGAATTATCCAAGCCGGTCCCGAAATCAATACAAACGGCGCTGATTTCATCCTATGCCACCAAGGTGGAACATAAGAGCGAAGAGGCAAAAGGATCTGGATCCTACATGGGATTATGCAAGCTTTGTGACAACCGTGAAACCTGCACCTTTCCAAAACCGGAAGGTGGCGTCTGGCATTGCGAAGAATACACGTAAGAAATCCAAAGGGGCTCGACCTGAAGCGCAAATAGCTCATGAGAAGAACAATATGAGAGATGAATATATCCGCGATACGATCAAGAAGCATAATGGACAATTTGGCGGTCTTATTGCAATCCTGCAGGAAATTCAAAACAAATACAGCTATCTCCCTGAGGAAGCCCTAAGGTTTGTGGTTGAAGAAACGGGGTGTTCTTTGGTTGAGATTTATGGCGTAGCAACGTTTTATAAATCGTTCAGTCTAAAACCCAGGGGGAAACATCTCATCTCGGTATGTTCGGGAACGGCCTGCCATGTGAGGGAGGCACCCGGCATTTTAGATGAATTTCAGCAGAGTCTGGAAATAAGGGCGGGGGAAACTTCCTCAGATAACGAAATTACGCTTGAAACAGTGAATTGCCTCGGGGCTTGCGCGCTCGGACCCATCGTCATCGCTGACGGCCACTATTTTTCAAATGTTACAAGGCCGATGGTAAAAAAAATCATAGAGAGAGCAAAGGTCGGTCTCGATTGGGTGGACATAAAGACGGACGAACGGATTTTTCCAGTGGATGTAAGCTGTCTGAGATGCAACCACAGCTTAATCGATAGGAACTTCTATATCGACGGCTATCCATCCATCATGGTGATGGTCTCCTTTGCGGACAAGCATGGTTGGCTTCGACTGTCATGCCTTTATGGAAGCTTTTCCGTTGAACACGAATATAAAATCCCCGTGGATGAAATCGTTCACTTCTTCTGTCCCCATTGCAATGCCGAATTAAGCGAGGCCGCCATATGCAGTGATTGCGAGGCACCGATGGTCCCTATGGTCGTCAAGGGAGGTGGTACCGTCTATATCTGTTCCCGAAGGGGCTGTAAAGGACACATGCTGGATTTGAGCCGTGAGATGTATTGACCAGGTTTTCCCTGGAACGGTGCCTCTCAATAAGCAAGCGAAAAAGGATCATTTCAGAAAATGGAAAAGTTGAAACTTATCCAAGAATTCGAAGAACTCCAGGGGAAAATCATGGCAGATAAAGACCATAGCCTGCCGACGATTATCATACCCGCCGGCACTTGTTGTCAGGCAAGCGGTGCAAATGACCTCATTCTTGTAGCAAAAAGAGAGATCCTTATGCGGAAACTGACCGATCGGGTTCGATTGCTGATCACCGGGTGCCACGGGTTCTGCCAGATGGAGCCATCCGTGCTGGTGGAGCCGAAAGGAATCTTTTATCCGAAAATAGATATGAAACAGATGAAGCGAATCGTTGATGCGGTCATCCATGAAGAGGTATTGGAAGATCTTCTCTTCAAAGACCCGGAAAAGGGCACTCCCGTCGAAAAACAGGCAGATATTCCCTTCTTCAAAAGCCAGGTTCGTACCATATTACATCTCAATGAAAAAGTCGACCCACTTCATATTTCTCAATATATAGGCATCGGGAGATATTCCGCTTTAGCCAAGGCCCTCCAGAAAGGAGAACCTGACTGGGTGATCGATGAGATTAAGTCATCAGGGCTCCGCGGACGCGGGGGAGCCGGTTTTCGTACAGGCCTGAAATGGGAGTTCCTGGCAAAACAGCCAAATGGCCGGGGGAAGTTTCTCGTGTGTAACGCTGATGAGGGCGATCCCGGCGCTTACATGGACCGAAGCATTCTCGAGGGCAATCCGCATAGTATTATCGAGGGAATGATCATTGGGGCCTATGCTACCGGTGCAACGGAGGGGGTGATCTATGTGCGAAACGAATATCCCCTTGCCATCAAACACTTGCTTATTGCCCTCCGGCAGGCCAATGAAATGGGGCTTTTGGGGGATCATATCCTGGGAACTGATTTTTCCTTTCATATCCATATGGTCAGGGGAGCCGGAGCCTTTGTTTGCGGTGAAGAGACTGCACTGATCCATTCCATAGAAGGGAAAATGGGTGAACCTCGGCAACGTCCACCTTTTCCGGTACAGAAGGGTATCGAGGGAAAACCAACAGCAATAAATAATGTAGAGACCTGGGCCAACATTCCGGTCATCATCGGCCAAGGAGCCCGAGAGTATTCCAAAATAGGCGTAGAGAACAATTCGGGCACGAAAATCTTCAGTCTTGTCGGCAAGGTCAAATATACAGGACTCGTCGAAGTGCCCATGGGAACAACGATTAAGGAAATTGCCTATGACATTGGCGGTGGACCGATAAGTAAGCGTAAAATCAAGGCTGTGCAGACCGGAGGACCGTCTGGCGGTTGTATTCCGTTCGACCTTTTCGATCTTCCCATTGACTACGACAGCTTGGCCCAGGCGGGATCTATCATGGGTTCGGGCGGTATGATTGTAATGGACGAGAATACCTGTATGGTCGACGTGGTAAAATATTTTATGAACTTCCTCAAGGATGAATCCTGCGGCAAGTGCTTTCCATGCCGTAAGGGCATTCAGCGGATGCATGAGATTCTTGATGATGTATCACAGGGAACTGCATCGATGGAACATCTATATCTCCTTGAAGAATTAGCGCTGGTTGTAAAAGATGCAAGCATGTGTGGTCTGGGGCAGACAGCACCCAATCCGGTCCTTTCTACGCTCCATTACTTTCGTGATGAGTATGTGGCCCACATCCAAGATCAACGCTGTCACGCTGGTGTATGTAAGTCGCTCATTACTTACTCAATCAATGAAAACTGCACAGGATGCGGTCTTTGTGAAAAAACATGCTCCCAGAACGCTATTACCGGAAAAAAGAAAGAACACCATGTCATTGATCCCGGTCATTGCAGTCGGTGTGGCGCTTGTATGAGTGTTTGTAAATTTGATGCTATCGAAATCTATTAGCCTACTTGAGTTGAAAAGTCCATTAAGGGTATTTTCGAGACAAGAAATACCAATGCGAGAGACAAGTGAGGTTTAAAAAAGATGATCCATTTTACCATGAATAATGTCCCCGTCTCAGTTGAAGAAGGGATAACGCTTCTAGAAGCTGCAAAATCCATGGGATTTCCTATTCCCACTCTCTGTTACATGGAAGGGCTCTCTCCTTATGGCGCCTGCCGGCTTTGTGTGGTGGAAATTAGAAAAGGGAAGCGGACAACACTTGTCTCTTCCTGTACTTACCCGGCAGAGGAGGGACTTATGGTGAGAACCGCATCCTCCCGTGTCATCAGGGCCCGAAGGATGATCCTGGAACTTCTTCTCGCTTCCTGCCCACAATCAAAAACAATTCAAGATCTTGCTTCAGCGCATGGGATCCGTCAACAGCGTTTCAAACAGGAGCATGAAGACTGCATTCTTTGTGGATTATGTGTACGTATGTGTAAAGAACAGATGATGGCGGGGGCTATTGGTTTCAGGGGCAGGGGTCAGAGCAGAAGCATTGGGACACCCTTTGACGTGCTCTCGGATGCCTGTCGGTTTTGCGGCGGTTGTATGTATGTCTGTCCCGCCTGCCAGTTAAGATGTACCTATACAGAGCCGGAGAAGGCCATCTGCGGAGGTTGTGAAAATATAAGTGTACCCTGTCTCCAGAACGAAGGGTTCGAAGACATGATGTGCTATATGGAACCCTGTGTGGCCTGTGAAATAAGTAAAGACTAGATAAAAGAAAAGAAAGGAGAATGGCGTAATGTCACTTTCAAGAATAAACGTCTCTGCTGCAACTTTGACAAAAAACAGAACAGAAGGTTCGGTGGTTCCATCTTCAGGGATGTGTGTCACCTGTGTGGATGGTTGTATCGGCATGTGTGAAATCGGGAAGTCTGCCTACCGCGGACATGAAGTCATTTATCCCCAACCATTCGGGGTGATCACGACTGCAGGGGAAAAAGACTATCCTGTCGATTACTCGCATTTCAACATCATGGGAAGTACGATCGGTGCACATGGTATCGAAGAAGACAGTGATAAGGCCATCTTTCCAAACGTCAATCTCGAAGTGGTGATCGGGCATGATAAGGGACTCAAATTTCGCTATCCATGGATTATTCCTGGAATCGGTTCGACAAATATCGCAAAGCAAAACTGGGAAGGTCTGGCCATAGGATCCGCGTTGTCCGGGACCGGCCTAACTATTGGTGAGAACGTCGCGGGGATGGACACAGAAGCAAAGATAAATGAGGGTCATATCGTGGACACGGTAGACCTCAAAAGGCGGGTAAAGCTTTATCAGGATTATCAGCGTGACAGTTACGGCGCGATTATCCTTCAGGCCAACATCGAAGATACCCGTCTTGGGGTTCAGGAATATGCAATTGAAAAACTCGGAATCCAGTGTGTTGAACTCAAGTGGGGTCAGGGGGCAAAGAGCATCGGGGGTGAAGTGAAGATCAATGACCTAAAAAAGGCTCAGATGCTCCATGATCGCGGATATATCGTGCTGCCCGATCCAACCGACCCGGTTGTGATTGAGACCTTCAACCGCGGCGCCTTCAAAGAGTTTGAAAGACACTCCCGGGTTGGAATGGTCTCGGAAGAGGCTTTTGCCAAAAGAGTGGAAGAATTAAGAAAGGCAGGCGCTCAATATATCTCCCTAAAGACAGGGGCTTACCGACCATCTGACCTGGCCCGCGCCCTTGCATTCTCCTCAAAATACTCCTTAGATTATCTCACAATTGACGGTGCGGGGGGTGGCACGGGCATGAGTCCCTGGCGAATGATGAACGAATGGGGGATACCCTCTGTGAACCTGCATTCGCTTCTTTACACCTATGCAGAATATCTCTCTCAAAAAGGCAGATATGTTCCTCCGCTGATACTGGCAGGCGGTTTTACCTTTGAAGATCAGATTTTCAAGGGACTTTCCCTCGCAGCGCCTCATGCAAAGATGATCGGGATGGCAAGGAGTCCCATAGCTGCGGCAATGGTGGGCAAAACAATAGGGCATGCCCTTGATAGTCATGAACTTCCAGTGTACATCGAACGCTTTGGACATTCAAAGGACGAAATTTTTGTCACAGCCGCCTTCTTACGCAAAGAATTGGGCCACAAACAATTCGATTCGCTGCCAACCGGAGCCATAGGCCTTTACACGTACTATGAACGGCTTGCTCACGGACTCCGCCAGCTAATGGCCGGGGCACGTAAATTTTCTCTTGATGAGATCACGCGTAATGATATAGCAGCTCTAACCGAAGAAGCCTCCAAGGTTAGTGGTATCAAATATGTGATGGATGTAGACAAGGAGATTATCAATGATATCCTAAATGGGTGATGGTGAGGTGACATGAAATTACTTTTGCTGCACTGTAGTATAGGAAGATTCTTGGTTTCAAAACGAGGCCTAACCCTTTCAGCCTTTTGGATATCTTCGAGTTGCAATTCACGACTTTGTGCCAATGAGGTCAACATTATTATAAATAGTTAAGCCTCTTTCACAAAAGTTTATGGTCACTACTTTAAGTCCTACGGCTACCTCTATGTGCGTTGTGTCCGAGGTGGACAGTGAATTGGTTATTTGATTATTTGGGTAATTTAAAAAAAGGGGTTTATTTGTGAAAATACAAGAGGGTAACTCTTATTTTTAAGGACTAGCCAGAAACTAGCCGTTTACTAAAGGTGTTGAAATGATATTTAAATCTCCTTTTATTAAAGTAAGATAGATGGAAACTTTCGTGGTAAAAATTTTCTCCAAAAGAAAATAGCCCCTATGCGAAGACCTTGAGGCTTAAGAAATTTTTATCAACACCCTAAGTAAACGGATAGAACCAGAAATGGCTCTTCCTTTTTCATATTTTCCTATGCTTGCTTTCTGCCTTGGACCTGGAAAAATTAGAGCTTAAAATTTGCGTGATTTAGTTTCTAAATCAATACCTATTGCCTTGGATTAAACAAATAGATACAGGGCATTTCCCTCCCTCAAACCCATCTTTCTGGAGTTTATCGGATTTCAAAATTTGACACCCAGTGCTAACATTTGATAATATTGTGATTCGTTAATCAAATTTAGCTCTTTAAACTGTTTTTATCTAATATTTCAAAGTAACTTTTTGAGGTCAGAATGAGTAGCATGACAAAGGATGAGTTAGTAAAGAAGATCAATGAACTTTTGAAAACGGATATTGAACTGAATTTCTTATTGAATTTAAAGAAAGAAGAGATTGAGAGGTTAGTTGCTTGTATCAGAGAGAGAGTAGATCAGGTTTGTAGATAAAATTAAGGAAATGGATGATATTTAGAAAAGCATAAATTTATGTCAAAAACATATCCTGATGCCAGTATACTCTTCAGATCAAACTGAATATGAAAAGGAATTGATCGGGAAAAACACCGAAACCCTTGAAACATTGGGGTACAGGGTCATCCATGTCCCAAGTAATGCCAACAAATTCTATGGTGGTATCCACTGCCTTGCTAACGTAATCGAATAGAAAGAAGAATTCAATCTTTAACAATGAATGAGGAAAAGCGACGGTGGAACCGATTTTAGGAGGGAAAGCAAATGAGGCCACATTATGTGAGTCATGCGCCCTTCACCGAATGGGTTTTGGCTGTCAGTGTGTATCGCAAAGGTGATTGGGATTTTCGATCACCGGGTCACCTCTATGCCGA
>SDBT01019251.1_pt1 | contig 10702 bp, 10 predicted proteins | sample 2277101 | NCBI WGS metagenome assembly SDBT01 (sample SAMN10404973, study PRJNA504765) | marine sediment metagenome | isolation source: marine sediment core GS10_PC15, 103 cmbsf | place: Arctic Ocean: Southern Knipovich Ridge | collected 2010
TTTTTCACCGGAATATGCATTAATCGATTGCATGAAGAATTCAAGAATTTTTTAGTCTATGGATTAAGAAAAGCTATAGAAATCGGAGACCTGCTAAAAAAACAAAAATCAGAGCTCAGTCATGGAGATTGGGCTAATTGGATTCAGGACAATTTGACGTTTGGCGACAGACAGGCTCGGAAGTATATGCAGATATACAGAAGTCAAGATAAGCTAAATCGGCACTGCAGTTCCGTTTTGAGCATTGGTAGATATATTGACGCAATCAAGGAAATTGAGGCGGATGAAAAGCAACAGGAAAGACAAATCAGATTAGAGAGATATAAGAGCACTGCAGGTCATTACACAGAGGATGAACAGATAAAAGTACTACACGGAGAATTTCAAGATATATGCTATGGTTTCGATGGTAATTCAATTGACCATATTATAACGGACCCGCCTTATCCGGGAGAATACCTTCCTCTGTTAAGCGATTTATCAAGAACAGCTGAAAGAGTTTTAAAACCAGGTGGATTCTGTATAGCTTATGCAGGACAATTTTATTTACCTGAAGAAATAAAAAGGCTTGGAGAATATTTAGAATATTACTGGATTTTAGTATTAATCCATACAAACCGGAATGATGTTTTTCAACGAAATATAGCAAACCTAAACAGAACAGTATTGATATTTCAAAAACCACCAATGACAAGATTAAATAGATTTGTAACGGATACAATAGACCCATATCCTCGAGAAAAAGATTTACATGAATGGCAACAATTACCAGGAGAGGCTAAAGAATTATTAGACAGATTTACAGAGGAAGGGGATTTAATCCTTGACCCGTTTGGTGGGTCTGGAACGACCGCAATAGCTTGTAAAGAGAATAACAGAAGATGTATCATAATCGAGAAAGAAGAGGAGAATATAAAAATAATCAAATCAAGATTATATCAGTATACAACAGTAAAACAGTGATTACATAGAGTATGATTATGTAAAAAAATCAATCGGAATGTATAAACCATATTCAGCATATACCAGAGCAATAGAGCCAGTAATATGGCTCATGGATTTAATATTAAAGCTATTGAGCAAACTTTTTAAATTGGGGAGGATGAGAGCAAAATGGCAGTGAGTTGCGCTTGAAAAGTGATTTCTGCTACATGGCGGTCTTTTCACATGCGTTGTGTGGATATTCTTGGGCCTTTGGAATTATAACAAATCAATCTGTTATCGTTGTGCTCAAGAGGAGATTGGTGGAAGTTTAAATTACTGAGGAGAAGATAATATGGAAATAGATAAAAAAAGATTACGTTCTTTCATAGCACTCATTGAAATTAAACGAGAGGATCTTGAAAATCTATTCAGCGAGCTTGTACGTCGAGGGGAAGCAGTAGAGAAGGATAGGGATAAATTCATAACGAAGGGGCTTGATAACCTCCAAAAGAGAGATAGAAATATAAAACGGTACTCGCCGGAGAAGAAGATAATGAATGCTTTAAAAGCAACACTCAATCCCAACCGGGAGGAAATTAAGAAGTTGAATAATAGGGTCAATGAGCTGGTGAAGGAAATTTATAACAATAACATGCACCAATGGAAGGATATTAAGATCGATGTTTCAAAGGATATTAAGATCGATGTTTCATATGAGGGTAATAACAACGAGATCGTGGTGATAACCCCCCACGGGCTCATCGACCACGTGGAAGTAGAGCCCATCGATGTGGAAAAAGAGATCCTCAAACAGCTTTCCGAAAAACACTACAAGATCATCGTCCACCTTCTCTACTGCGACTATGTGGCCAACTCGGGATGGGTGGCATTCGTTTGTTTTATCAGGGACATCAGGCAGCATAACGGCGACCTGGTCCTAGCGGACATGTCACCAGATGTGCTTGGTGTGTATGAGCTTATGGAGTTTTCGAAGATTCTCAAGTCTTTTCCAAGCCTCCAGGAGAGCATATCGCATTTCTGTCGAAAATTGTAAATCTGTTTATTGAATCAGGAGTGAGTCTATGATGACAGCTAAAGACTATGAACGTGACACTGAAGCAATCAAGAAACTGTTGCCAATTGGTCCACGTGTTGCAGTAATCGGGAGTGGCAAATTCTTGGGGCATGATACCGATGCGATCTGTGCAGTCGTTGGTTCACGGCTTGCCACACTGCAAGACATAGTGATAATCACAGGAGGTCTGTCGGGTGTCGCTGAAGCAGTCGGCAGAGCCTACTTTGCTGCTCGTCAGCAACTCTCTGGGAACGCTCATATATATCACATTCTTCCACGTGGATCTGGATCGTGGGATTATGGCGTGACGCTTTACGGTGGAAACAGTCTAAAAGATCGACGTGAGATACTAGGTCGTCTCTCAGCAGTCTACCTTTCGATTGAAGGTGGTCCAGGTACGGCACATGAAGCTCATGTAGCCAAAAGCAACGGGGCAACGATCATTCCAGTTGGTCGAACTGGTGGCTTTTCATGCGATATATATCTTCAACTTCCTTGTCCACAACCTGAGATAGAACGTGAGTGGGAGCTGCTGAACGACACAACCGCAAGCATAGAGCTTCTGGGCGTTGCCATTCAAAACATTGTTGATACACTAACGCACGAACACCAGCCAGCATATGGAAATGACTCAAAATTTGGTAAGGAGGTTTTCAAAGGACTGCCTAATGAATGTGCTAAGGAAGAAGAGAACACAGAAAGTGAAAACTGATTACAAGTGTAACACAATTCTCCATAATACGACTTAAAAACGTCATGAAGCCAGATATTTGGCTTCTAGATTTAATATTAAATGTTTGGAGTATTTAATATGTTCAAATTAACAATAAATCAATTTGAGAAAAAAAGATTACTTTTTTACGCAGATCAAACTTTAAGTGAATCATTGCATTGGGGAGGTGGTGCGGTCATTATACCTGAAGAACAAATATTGCTTGACGCAATTAAGGAGTCAAAAGGTAAATTAACTTTAGATTCTTTTAAATTAGAATTATTACTCAATTGGTTATTTGATGCGACTGGTGAAGGGCAGTTCTTATTAGGTGAAGATATCTCCATAATAAATAAAATTATTGGTGGATTAGCAGAATATCGCTGCTCACTAAAAAATGGAAAAACGAAAGATAATATTGAGTTAGAGGAAATTGAATTTCAATTGAATTTTGTTGAAAAAATGCTGAAAAAGTTAATTTATATGCTTCCAGAAACAGAAAAGAAAGAAGAAATTGAAGAATTAAAAGAAGAAATAGAATTTGAAGAAAAAGTAAAACGAGCAAAAGTATTAAAGAATGAGCGAGAAAAAGCTGAGAAGATTATGAAAGAGAATAACGCAGTACCTTTTAGGTTTAAGCATTTTAAAAAAGGAAGAATGGCAAAATTGAAAATTAAAATATCTCAAATGCATCCAAATGATATAAAAAGGCTTTTTAAAAAATCACTAAAAGACGGTCTATTATGGGGCATCAATAAAGAATATGAAAGAACGATTGCTATATACATGTTAGTTGATGACTCGTTAAAAAAGGAATTAGATGACATATCAATTGAATTGCAAAATAAGAAAATAGATATCGAAGATACAATTAAAGAAGAAATAAAAAACAGAGTAGAACCAATGCCAACAATAGAAAAGAAAGAAGTAGATTATCGTACAGAAGATACGTCTTTATTGGATGAGAAGATAAAAAAGGTTGCAGAAGAGAGAAGGGGAATTAAAGGAAGAGAAAGAAGAAACAGAATTTGAAGATAAAGTAAAACGAACAAGAGTATTAAAGAAGGAGCGAGAAAAAGCTGAGAAGATTATAAAAGATGTTAAAAAGAAAACAAAAGGAAAAAGACTTTTTTGAATACACCATTTCTTACTGCCAGTAGAATGTCTTAATATAAACCACCACTGTCCTGCATCAGCTCTGCATCTGGTTTGTGCATCCTTGTGAAAAATTATCACGGAGGCTCTAAAATGAAGACCAGAACGTTTGTTATAATCTTAATTCTTGTTTTAGCTATACTGCTGATTAGTAGCTGTACAAGAACTATATGGCGGATTAGATACAGTGCAACAACTCCAAGAATAATTAAAACAATAGAAAGTGGTAATTATTCTAAGGTTAAAAGGGTAATAGAGGCAGGGGTGGATGTTAACGCAAAGGACAATGATGGACACACAGCATTAATGTACGCATCGAGAAAGGAACATAAAGAGATTGCCAAACTCCTTATAGAGGCAGGAGCGGATGTTAACGCAAAGGACAATACTGGATACACAGCATTAATGTGGACAGAACATCTAGATGTTGCCAAGCTGTTAATAGATGAAGGAGCAGATGTCAACGCTCAGGACAAAGATGGATGGACAGCATTAATGGGAGCATCGCTATTTGGATGTACAGAGGTTGCCAAGTTGCTTATAGAGAAAGGAGCGGATGTTAACGCTCAGATGAATGATAGAAGAAAGACATTCATTATCGATGCGCCGTATCGTCCTTATACGGCATTAATGTTAGCATCGGAAATGGGACATCCAGAGATTGTAAAGTTGCTGATACAGGCAGGAGCGGATGTTAACTCTCAGATTAATGGTGGACACACTGCATTAATGTGGGCATCGGAAAAGGGACATCCAGAGATTGTAAAGTTGCTGATACAGGAAGGAACGGATGTAAACACAAGGAACTACAAGGGACACACAGCATTGAAGTTTGCATCACAAAATGGATATCCAGAAATTGCCAGGTTGCTTATAGAGGCAGGTGCAAAACAATATTGATGCCTTTACCTATTACCGCCAGTAGAATGTCTTAATTTATAGGGTAAAATAATCTCAAGTAGCATTGTGGCAGGGATACAATGGACTTAAATGATACCAAGGGTTTATTGCAAGATTACGATAATTTAAGACAAGATTTGCTGATACTATAATTGTACATAAAAAGGGTGGATTCCAGATACGATTGATCCAGAAAGTCCAGACTCTAACCCTGATGAAACACTAAAAAGAGGGATAAAATGGAAGATAAAAATGTAAACATTGATGGATTTCATGCACAAATAAAACGAAATTATTTAAATGAGGTAATACAATGTTTAAAGGTCTGACAGAAAGAGCTCAAAGAGTCCTTAATATACTTGCCCAAGAAGAGGCAAAGAAATTAAGTCATGATAAGCTCCTGCCTGAACATATTCTGCTTGGATTAATTCGAGGAGGGGAAGGGGTTGCAGTAAAAGCACTGATTAATCTTGGTATTGATTTTAATATGTTACGAGAAGAAATTGTTACAAATACTAAAAAAATAGAAGGAATTCTCTTATTAGGAGATGTTCCACCTTCACTGAGATCACAGCGCGTACTTGAGCTTAGTGCTGACGCAGCCCGAAATATGGGGCACGATTATATCGGCACTGAACACCTTTTACAGGGTCTCATTAGAGAAGGTGGCAGCGTTATTTTGAGTGCATTTGAAAAACAAGGGATAAAGATATCCAATGTAAAGGAAGAAATAAAACGGGTAAAAGAAACAAGTAAAAAGGAGGTAAAAAAGAAAGTAGAGAAAGGGAAAGAAGATAAGAAACCAAATTTATTTTTCCATACCGTAATGAATGGAAAACTTACTGAAGTAAAGAGGTTAATAGACGAAGGTGTGGATGTTAATGCCCAATACAAAAAAGGTCGGACTGGATTATTGTTAGCATCGGTATTTGGATATATAGAGGTTGCCCGATTGCTTATCGAGAGTGGAGCGGATGTCAACGCTCAGGACAATGAGGGAATTTCAGCATTAATGATTGCATCGTTTGCAGGGCATAAAGAGATTGCTCAGGTGCTTATAGACGCAGGTGCGGAAGTTAACACTCAAGCCAATATTGGATACACAGCCTTAATGAGAGCATCGAATAGTGGACAGACAGAGGTTGTGAGATTGCTTATAGAGAAAGGAGCGGATGTCAACGCCCAAGACAATTGGGGAACCACTGCATTAATGTGGGCATCGCGGCATGGAAATCCAGAGGTTGCAAAGTTGCTTATAGAGGAAGGTGCAGATGTTAACGCTCAGAACAATTATGGAGGCACAGCATTAATGTACGCAATCCGAGAAGGAAATATAGAGATTGCCAAGTTGCTTATCGATGCTGGGGCGAATGTTAACGCACAAGACAATAATGGAGTCACAGCATTAATTTTAGCATCGGGACGTGGACATACAGAGATTGCCCAGTTGCTTAGAGAGGCAGGTGCAAAATAAAGATAATCTCAAGTAGCACTGTGGCGGGGATACAATAATAATAAGTCTATTACGTAGAGTATGAGGCTATAGGGAAGAAGTAAAAAATTACATCACTTTCATAGGTGATGGTATGAAGAAAATATTAATTATTATTACAGTAATAATTTTATCATTCACATTTTTCTATTCTTGTACAATACCAAAAGAGGAAACAAATGATAGCAGTATAGAAATGCCAGAGCCAGACCCGGAACCAGACCCTTATTATATAACACCAGATAAACCAGAAAATATCAGAGTGGATGAAAAAAACCATGAAATGATAACAATAGCTTGGGACCCGGTCTATAATGCAAAATACTACACAGTTTATTGTGACGATGATGGGTATCAGTGGCCTTTAGAAGACTATGACATCATTGATAGGTTCGTCAGAACCACTTCCTTCACGGTCACTTTGTTGCAAAGCAATACAACGTATAGTTTTGAGGTCTATAGCTGGAACTATGCCGGGGATAGTTACGATAGTGCACGCACACGAAGTACAACAGATGAGGCCTACGGCGAAGTAACTTTTTGGCCCCTTTGGCCTATCTATCCTGATGATTATGAGAGTTGTGCTTGTTATGTTGATGGGTGGGAGGTTGGGTTCTGTTCGTACTGGTGGGGATCTTCAACTTGTACTCGCAACGTTCTTACAGGATATAGGGAATTAAAACTGTTCGGACAGTCCGCCCCAGATGAACGCAGGGAATCAGGAATAATTATTTACCTCACTACTGATGGGTATGTTTGGAATAACAGATACGATTATGATTGGAAAAACTATTAAACTGTTTCTGACAACAGGTCAATGATACGTTTCAAAATATTAGACCGGTAAGGGGAGGATGAAATAAAAAAAGGGGGATATATGGCCGGGAAAATTGTAGAGCTGAAAGGTAGCATAAAAGGTAAATCGTGTATAGTTGCAACGTTATCATTTCCCGATGGAGAGGTCAGGCATTTGGCTTATACCGAATCGACATCATCTGGAGATATAATAAAAGATGCTGTTACAGTTGCCAACTCAATTTTAGTAGTCGATGAAGTGCGAATCCATACTGAAGAATTTGAAAGGAGCAGGGGGTTACGTGATGGTGGTGTTAACGTTGGGTTTAATTTAGATCCTGCATCGGGCAGTGTTGGCTTTCATTTCGAAAGAAAGGCAAAGAAAGAAATAAAAACCATAAAGGATATTGTATTCAGGCGTGTAAAAAGCACCTGAAAGATATTGAACGGGGGAGGGGAACTATTGAGAAAAATAGCAATAGCAAACCGCAAGGGCGGTGAAGGTAAGACAACAACCGCCGTTAACATATCCGCAGGGCTGGAAAATAACATAACAATCCTTTTAAATTATTCCGAAGTGTAATAATAAAATATGTTGGAATAATCCCTGCATTACCAAGATAATAATACCTGCTATTAAGTAAAATTGACTTTCAAATGGAGAATATTTATATTAATTATACATACTGGACAGTATTATTATATATATAGGTAATGTGGCGTGAACCATTCACTAAAAAATAGTGAAAGCACTTATTAAAACTCCATAGAAAAAAGCTGTTCATGCGGAGGGCTTCGTAATAAACATTTTATCTAAAACTATCGCTTCAGATGGAAGCTTAACTGTTATACAAAATTAAGGGCAAGAAATAAAAAAATGGGGCTGTAAAAGATAATGAAATTGGAAAAAGTAATAATTAGTAATTTTCTTTCAATTCCTAGTGATTTTGAATTATCAATGAATCCAAGATGTCGCGTATTAGTTGGAATAAATGAGGCTGGTAAATCAAATATTTTAAGAGCTCTTTCTATGTTATGTGAAAGTATAAAACCATTGGCATTAGATAGACGTGAACCTCTACCAGGTGAAGGACCATATAAGGAAGCAATAGTTAAATTTATCTTTAAATTAGACAATAATGAATTAAGAGAAATATTTGATACTATTACCGTTCATATTTTATGTTCAGATTTTGAAAAACCACTCTTTATATTAAATAAGAAAAAATTAAGTTTAAAAGAGTTTATTCAGAATAGAGAAATTATTTATAAAATCGATCTAACAGATTTATTAAAAAAATCAACAAATCCGGCATTATCAAAAGACTATAAAGTATTATCAAATTGGAAGAAGCCAAAAACAGATGCAATCATTAATAATACAATTGATGGAAAAGAAATAAATTTAAATCAGATAAAACTTGTAGATATTGAGGAGTATAAAAATATTTCTAATGAATATTTGGAACAAGTAAATGCAGATTATATAAATCAGATTGTTGGGAATGAATTGATAAATTATTTAAATAATAATCGCCCTGAATGTATCTTCTGGGAATATGAAGAAAAGAATATTCTTCCATCAAAAATAAACTTAAATCAATTTGCAACAAATCCCAATATTTGCTTTCCTCTTAAACATATGTTCCAATTAGCTAAATCTGATGATATCAATTTATCATTCAAGGAGGCAAAACAAAGGAGTCCTGAACATGGAATAAATAATTTATTAAATAGAGTGGCAAGAGAAGCAACAAAGCACTTTATTAGTATATGGCGAGATTATAAATCTGTTGAATTCGATCTCAGACAGAATGGAGAAAATATTGATATCGCAATAAAAGATACAGAAAATCTATATGGTTTTAAGAAAAGAAGCGACGGGTTTAAGAGATTTTTAACTTTTTTATTAATGATATCGGCAAGAGTAAAAAAGGAAATTTTAAAAAACACACTGATCCTCATTGACGAGCCTTCTAGTGGTTTACATCCTAGTGCAGAAAGATATCTTAAGGATGAACTAATAAATATTTCAAAAAAAAATTATGTTGTTTACGCTACTCATTCAATATTTATGATTGATAAAGATAATATCCCAAGACACCTGATAATTAAGAAGAAGGATGAGCAGACTTATGCTATCGAAGCAAAAAAGTCAAACGTATTTGATGAGGAGGTCTTATATAAAGCGCTAGGTGCATCAGTATTCGATATCCTTAAAAAGAAAAATATCTTATTTGAAGGCTGGCGTGATAAAAAATTATTTCAAATAGCCTTAAAAAAAGCAATATCCAATCATAAAAATTTTAAGCAAATATTTAAAGAAGTTGGGCTTGCACATTCACATGGTGTTACAATGATGAAATATATTACACCGATATTTGAAGCTGCAAACAGAGAATGCTTTATATTGAGTGATGCTGATGAACCAGCTAAAAGATATCAAAAAGAATTTATTGAAGAAAAAGTATATGGAGATTGGAAAAGATATGACGAACTATTGCCAGACTTGAAAGAAATAACTGCAGAAGATTTTATCAAAAAAGAAATAATATTAAAAGCATGGAATAAAATAAAAGAAGATTACACATATTTAGATAATCTCACAACTGAAGAGTTAGAAGATGATAGAGGTGTAATATATGTGTTGAAACAGAAACTTAAAACTTATGATGTTGATAATGATAAGCAGAAAGGAATATTAGATTTATTAAAAGAGTTTTTATTTTCTGAACCCAAGCTAAGCCATATAGAAAATAACTATTTTAATTTACTTGAAAAAATAGCTCAGCATCTTGGCTTATTAGATTAAACTGTTATATAGAATTAATTTTTTAATATAATTCGGCTTACCCGCGACTTTGAGATTATAATAATTAAAGACAATACTTTTGATACGTGTAAATGTACATTAAAAAAGGGTGGATTTCAGATTTGTTGAAAAAGCTATCCAGAGTGATAGTATTTTTCATTCTTTTAATTTTTCCTTTACAGTTACTTGCAGACACCATCTCCATTGAAACCTTCAATATTAGAATCTTCTCAAATAACTCAAGAGATGAGTCTGAACTTTATCAAATCTGCAACCTCATTAAAGAGTTTGATTTTATAGCAATCCAAGAAGTTAGAGATACAGTAATATTAGACAGAACAGTAAAAATGTTAAAGAATCAATTCAACCTAAATTACAAATATTTAGCTTCTCCAAAGGTAGGAAGAGGTGTAAAGGAAATTTATGCATTTCTATATAGAATAGGCAAAGTAGAATATTTGGAAGAATCCTATGTGGTTAGTGATGAAAAAGACTTATTTAGCAGGGAGCCGTTTTTTGCAAAGTTTAAGGCAGGTAATTTTGACTTCTATGTAATCAGTATACACATAATTTGGGGCGATAGTATTGCTGAGAGAAGAGCTGAAGCACAACTATTGGATGATATGTATTTATCTGTTCAAAATATGGATGCTGAGAATGATATCCTTTTGATGGGAGATTTTAATTTAGGTCCAGATGATAAAGGATTTGTTGAATTATCAGGGATTATCACGACCCCTTAAAAACCCTAACGCATAAAAGCTATAATTATCTCACTTTATATAATTATATATAATACAATAAAATATGACAATCAACCTTAATTATTTATATGCT
>SDBT01019252.1_pt1 | contig 10701 bp, 12 predicted proteins | sample 2277101 | NCBI WGS metagenome assembly SDBT01 (sample SAMN10404973, study PRJNA504765) | marine sediment metagenome | isolation source: marine sediment core GS10_PC15, 103 cmbsf | place: Arctic Ocean: Southern Knipovich Ridge | collected 2010
CATGTGAATAACGCCTGCCTGGTTGAAGGAAGACAGCCCCGGTCCGTATTCTCTGATGCTGCCAATTTTATGGTATCGCATCTTCCCCGAGAGCACCGTCACAACCTCACCACAATCGTGAGAGTGACCACCGCGAAAGGCTCCGGAGGCGCTGTGGATCAACATTAATTCCTGGTCGTCGGGAAGTGTCAGACTATAAATTTCACCTCTGGAATCAGTGTGTTCTAACTTGATAGTTGGTGTGAAATCAGCCACCTAACCCCCCAAACATCTTGGGGCTCCCCTCGGCCTGCCGCTGCAAATCTAGGTCCATAATGGCGTGAATCTCAAAGTCGGGAACCGTGTCAAACTCGAAGCCTCGGTCCTTGATTTCCGGTTCACAAGCGGCGGCATTGCAACGTAAGCAAACGTAGGTCCGAATAGGATCGTGAGGAGGTCCGCTCCAGGCTATGCGGTCGTGGCGCATCGGACAGCGGCGCCGGGTCCCGTGTGCTGCCTCTACGAGGCCAGAGGCCCGCTGACTTCTCTCCCGCTCTTTATCTTGATAGCGGTATTGAATCATCTTATCGACTTCGTTCTTGGCTTCATCGTATGCGTTTGGCATTATTTACTCCTTGTTTGGGTTCGGTACTGCAAAATAAGAACCAGACTCATCCAACCAACCGTCATCCTTCTCAGGCTTAAACCCATCTGGCGGTCGCCGGTCTCTCTTTTCATCGCGCAACCGATTATACATCTTGCGGTGGCCTTTCCAAAACTCATCATAGCCTTTTGAAGCATGGCGCGCTGGCCCTTTTGTTACCTGCACCACCGTGTCCGTATCCACGTATATACGGTGCCCAAGGAAGTTGAGCGCCTGAGAAAATAGGTAGTCTGACCCTCTCCAGGCAGTTGGATCAAGTACATTGAACAGTTTCGGATTAAACAGCATAGCGGACATCACGGCCCACCGTACAGGTTTCAATCCCTCTCCTGGGTGTAGAACGGGATTGGAAAGTGGAGAAATATCAGGATGATACTTTTGCTCCAGATCCTCCACCATCGGGAACACAATCGGCCTATCCCACTCCAAGAGACGCAGGAGCGTATCCTTCTCAAGTAGCACATCGTTGTCCACCATGAAACACCACTCCATGCCTCCGTCCCTGGCCATCATGGACGCCGACCAGCGCATCATGGGAATGGCCTCAAAGGAGAAAAGGCTGGCATCCCGCATCTCATGCATCGATACAGAGTAGCCGGCCTGGGAAGTAGTCAGCATCATGTCCTGCAAGCGCCACCAACTATCCTTTCCCCATAGATTGCCTATGGGGGTTATCAAGATAGCCTGGGGTTTCACATGCAGATGGGCATAGTCAACTCTTGTGCCCATCAGTTCGCGGACACCAGGGGGGGTGTCCCAGGTAACAAAAGTGCTTGCTGGATGATCAGTCCCATCCATTATGGCGGAGTCCGGTATCCGGGGTTTATTCTTCTTCGCCATGGAGTTCTTTGATAAATGCTTCGTAATACTCCGGGTAAGGACCTAAAGCACCTCCCCGAGCCCAGTTCTCTTTTGCCCAGTACACACCGTCTTTATCCACGATCCCTTCGCTGAACGCTGGGTCAAAGTCCGGGGGTGGTCTGCGGTCCCGCCTTTCGGTCAGTCTTCTATTATAGGAACGCTTCAACCCTTCCCATAGTTTGTCCCAAGTCTTAGATGGGTGCCGTGAGGGGCCGTGACTGACCTTGACCACCGTGTCAGAGTCTACCTGAATGCGGTGCCCAAAATGAGCTAGACTTTGGGAGAAGTGGGAGTCGTGCCCATGCCAGGCATAATGGTCGAGGCAGTTGAATACCTTGGTATTGAACAACATGCAGGACATGGCAGACCAGTATACGGAGTGCATCCCGGTGTTGGGCTGGAAATCCTGGGAAGCAACTTGCCCACCTGGGAATTCATCCTCGATAATATCAAGAAGGGGGAAACAGACAGGCACATCACGAGCGAGGAGTTTTACGAGCGTATCTTCTTCCAGAAGTACATCCGTATCCACCATGAAGCACCACTCAAACCCAGCGTCTAACGCTAGCATAGTGGCGCACGCGCGCATAATCCCTATGGCGTCGGCTGGCATGGTGGACATATCATCCATCTCTTCCAACGCCACTTGATGGCCCTGGTCCTCGGTGTAGCGGAGCATATTCTGGAGGCGCCACCAAGCTCCCTCTGTGTACTCATTGCTGAGCACTACAACCAGAACGGAGTTGTGGCTTAGATGAGAAGCACGGTAATGTGCTTTTCCATGTAGAGTGGTATGACCGTAGCCAATAGGCCAGCTCGAAACGAAGAAACCCGGATCGTCTGACCTATCGACTACTACATGTTGCAGTCCGCGTTCATGTAATTCTCGTGGCGTGAGTCGTTTCTGCACGCCTCAAGTCTACCGCTTAGTCTATCTTGAGGTCAATCAACGCTATTTCGGCAGTGACGTTCACCCGCATACATATACCGACTATCGGTGAGTGGATACTTATTGGCCCACTGACATCAATTGCCGCAACGCTGGTTGTGGTAGACGTTACCCCGATGAAGTATCCAACGGTATTGCCGTCCTGGTCCATGAGGGCAAGTTGCGCAGAAGCGGCAGCAGTGCCAGCAATGGTAGCCCCGCCTGTCCGCATGCGCCTTTTGAAGTTCTCCACTGCACCATTAGTCGTAATGCTGGCCATGACCGGCAGCCCAATGAGCAACGTACCATCTACCAGCACCGGAGCGGGCCCATGGACTTGAGACCAGTAGAATCTGTCGGCAGCAGCTACCCCAGGTGATACCCCGGCAACGTCTCCCGTGGGGGGCGAATCATGGATTGCAACTTGGTGATAGCGGTTACGAACATAGGTTATCTCCGTGCTGACATTGCCAGCTACCTGAATTTGCTCGGCAGCCGCCAAGTTCACCGTGATGATTGAGGATGCCGTTACAGCAGCATGGGCAAGTCCTGCGGTAAAGGCCCGGGTAATCCGGAAGGCGTACCCAAGTCCGGCCTCTTTATTGGTATGAGCCGTGCCCTCGGCGTAAATATCAACCGCTGCTAAGGTGCCTCCCAAGGTTGACGCAATGGTTATATCGTCAACCGCCGGCGTGGTGCTTACCACGGTCTGCGAGTGGTCGGTCACTGCTGCAAGAGCCTGATATAGGTCTCCCGCCACCTCAACTGTGCCATCGTTTAGAGCGAACTTATACTGCCTGCCATCCGGCAGTTCTAGAGTATGCCCTAGAGGGAACCGCCCCAAGTTCGCGTTGTTCTCAAAGGCATAGTCTCTGTACTGTTCCGAAAATGGTCCAAAAAATGTTCCTGGCATATTCCTACTCCTTCGTTTGTCTCTGAGTTTCTAATGGATGGTAAGAAGTGTGCTGTATCTAGGTGCCCTTTTCATACAAGGGCGCATCTGACGTACCCGCGACGGGACCAAACTTATCCTTCCGGGTACGGCGCTTTTTGACAGGCTCAGTCTCTGATGCCTTCCCTGCCACCATAGCCGCAGTTAATGCAGCGAGTTGCTGCTGCAATAGATCCACCTTACTGGTTTCTTGAGACTGCTTGACTGCCATGTGGGCTTCAAATTGCTTGGTATGGCGACCAGTCCCGTGCATGTGCATTTCTTCAAGGCTCCGGAAGCCCCGGTCACCCCTTCTGGTACAAGTGGGCAGGAAGCAATCTACCTCCCCGTAGATCAATTGCGGAAATGGAACGTCCGCCTCTCGCAGATAAATGGCCGGGATTACTTGTTTCTTATCATTGGCACTGTGACACCGGCTAAAAGTCTTCTTTCGACACATGGTGCAATGTGCTCGGAATCCTGAAAACCCGCAACAGAGGCAGTGCTTTTTCTGAAGATACCGGCGCCCCTCATCATTGGTCTTGCCGTGAATGTCCCAGGCCAACACCACCGTAGTTTCAGTCCCATCCCACATAAACGCCCGCCATCCGGCAGCGCGTCCGTAACCAGCCTTAGTGGTTGGTTCAGGAACTTCAAGGACTTCCATCGACTCGCCAGTTAAATCTATGTCGGGCTCTACAATGCGTTGAATCATTACGATGTAGCAGCCTTCACAGCCCACATAGCTGCTTCCTCATAAGCGGTCTGTGCTAGTGCGGCCAATCGTGGATCTTTCTCCTTGAGCCAAGCCTCACAATAGTTGATTAAATGACCAGTCTGAGCTTTGATGTAATCCACTACATCATCGCCGCTTGGGTTGAATTCAGCACGAACCCTTTTCATCCCTAGCGTTAAATCTGATCCTTCTTGGGTTACCATACTTCTCCTAAATCTTTGCCAGAATCTTGAGCCCTGGTTCTGAGGTTTCGGCCATGCGGTAACCCACTGGCAGGTACAGCGTTACGGGCTTTTTCTTTGGCGGGTTTGGATTCCGCTTCCGGGCTTCCATAACCGCTTCGTTGTGACGCTCCCCTAAATGCTGGCACATTTCCGCTACTTCATTATTAGTCCGCTTGGGGATCCAGGTCTTGTTCCGTCGTACCTCTAAGATGTACTGCATCTCGTCCAGAGTGGTCACCCGGCCACCCAGAACCAAAACTGCCGCCAATCCACCCTGCCCCCGCTCCAAACCAGTCTCAAAGCTCTGGGTGGCCTCCAGATAGTCCCCATCAGGGGACTTCTTGACCACCCTGGTGACAGTTGATCCACCAGGCCCCGGCCCCTGGTAGACCGAGTGGATCATCTCGTTGGGGTTATCCCGGTATTTGGGAGTAAAGTGTTCCAACTAAATTCTCTTGCCCCTCTTCTTGGGCCTCGCCTTCTTTTTGGGCTTGGACTTAGGTAAGTTGTGAGAGCTAACCTCAGGAGCGTGAACTGTCATTAGGAGGTCGGGTCGGTGTTATCGTATTGCCACTCGCGCCCGAAGCCATCATTAATTTCACCGAAGCCGTAGTCGATGACCATAACAAGTTCGACGCCTCTGACAGACTTATCTGAGTCGTCAATCTCTAGGGTGACCGGCATAAACTCATAGATCAGCGCCGCATCGCGGTGATGCACGCTGCCACGGACATTGGCACCGGAGGTAACGAGGTTGGTGGACAAACTGATCCCTGTTCCGAAGTAATCACCAACAGGGTGAAATCTAGCCAGAGTCCGGGTATTGGCCGAGTTGAACTGGGCCGTATCGGGGGCATGAGCCTCACCACTTCCCGTTGGGAACAGTTGCGCCCGAACATCGTTCCAACCAGCCGGACTCATAATGGCCGAGACTCCCCGTAGCATTACTTCGTTGATCGGTTCGACGTTGGTAAACAGTTGTGTGAGGCCCGCGCTGAGTTGCCCAATGGTGGCGGAAGCCCCGTCTAGGCCAACAACATTGGTGAACCCATCCAAGAGGGTTGCGTAGTCCTGTTCCTGCTTTACGTTGACCGCTGACCCCATGATGACGCCAACATCCCGCATAAACTCGCTGCCGTTTATTGTCCGCAGCATCTTGTTGGTCAGTTCTACCGCTACACCAACCTCGGTAGCAGAAATAGGGACATTTGAGTCAACCAAGGATTCCGCTACCATGTCGACTCCCTCACTGAGACCAACGGCGGTCACGCCAGGCAGTTTAGGAGAGTTGTAAGTGTCGTCCATTCCGGGCCTACCAGGCACGACCTTCAAGGATCTCTTGATTGCTAGAACATCGTCCTTCAGAGTCATCCTGGCTGGTCCGATCACCTTTTCCTGAAGGTTGGTAATCGTAGCGGTAGTAGTCCAATTTGCTGGCATTTCTTACTCCTATCTATTCAGGAACTTTCGATACCTGGCTTCATAAGGATTGGCTTGCCCCGGGTGGTCGTTATCAAACTGAACGAAAAGTTGGTCGATGTTGTCAGAGGTAACCCGCTGGCCACCGGCGCCGCCGGGTCGGTTGAACTCCTGAGTGGGCACACGGCCCTTTTCCAGCGTAGCTAATCGGGCCTTTAATTCAGTTAGTTCCTTAGCTTGGGGGCCGGTCGTGTTGGCGTACTGCTCGGCGTAATGCCGCATTGAAGCTTCGTCCTGGAAGTTCAGTAACTGTTCTTCCGGGACTCCGTGCTGGTAAGTAAGTTCAATGCGAGTCGCTCGAAGTGTGGCCTGCTCAGCCCGGTAGGCGTCAACTTGCTGCCTGGCTTCCAACACGCCGTATGTGCGAGCTGTTGCCTCGTCCACTCCCTGGCTTATGTGGAAAGTAATTCGGCTCTGGGCGTATTCGGCAGCGGTGTTTTGCAACTGAGCAGCCTGGGTTGCTTCCTGCTGCTGCCGTGCCTCCCTGGTTAATCGAGCGTTATCTGCCCGGAGCCGCTTTTCTTCGTCCGAAACTACCGGTTCCGCGACAGTTTCCGCACCAACCTCTGCTGCAGGATCGACAACTTCATCTACTGGTTCTTCAACGGGGGAGGCATCAAGTACCAGTTCCTCCCCGATGTCACCAGCGCCGTCCAGGCTGTATTCGGTAGTTCCTTCGATCTGTTGTGTCGTCATAAAACCTTAAAAGAAAAGGCGCCGAACGAATGTCGGCGCCTTGGCAACCAAAAAATGTAGAGTACCTGTTCCCTTAATTTACAGGATGCTTATCCATAGTGTCAAGAGTCCCTATGGGTAGGACGTTTATCCAGAGTATCAAATGACGTTCCTTTCGGTAGGGGGATTTCAAGATAATGCATAAGTCCGTTAGCTCTTTTCCGGAACCGTAAAACGGGTCCGTCTGGAGTGGCTCTTATCTCTACAATACCAACCCCGCATCCGCAACCACAGAGCAGCTTTTCAGAAGTGTCTAGCATTAGTTATCGAAAGCGAAATCAGGGACTCCACTTGACTTCTTTTCCTCTTCTTCCGGAATAGTAACAACGCCAGCCCCCAAGCCTCCAGGTGCCGCAATAAAGCCTCCAAACAGCCCGGCATCATCCATAGCATCGATTATGTCCTGGGCGAACAATGGTCCTACACGCCTGTATACTTCGCCAGTGACTCCTGCTATCGGGCCTATTGTCGAGTTTAACTCTTCCCCAAACGATTCCTCAGGTGTCCCAATAGGTCTGCCAAGAAAGTCCTTTCCGCCTCCAAGTGGGCTAATATCAACTCCGAAAGCTGCTGGAGGGCTAAGCTTGGAACGCCCAAATCGTGCGGCAGTGCCAATTCGAGGCGTTACTTCTCTTTCTATAAAGCTAGTCTCGCGCTGTTTCCGGGCGCTACGCTCCTGCCCAAACTCATTTATCTGGCCCAGGTCCCTTTCTTTACCCGTTTTAGCCGACACCACTTTATTCGCAGTCACTTGTGCCATAAAGCGGGCATAGGGCTGCATCCCTGCCCAGAAGTCCAACCGGGAATTAGTGCCTTCAACAAGGGCCTTCCCCAAGTCTGAGGAAAGAGGATTTTTGCCTACGTTACTAATGAGCATCTTCCCGAAGTTTGACGGAGATTCAAATGGATTCTGACCAATAGCAACCCCGCCAGCCAGACTTATCATAGAGATGATAGCTGTGTTTACACTGAAGAACGCCACCAAGTCTCTGGTGATCTCTTTGGCTAACCTAAAGTCCCCCTTAGCAATCGCCTCCGCGTAGGTAGCGAATATATCAATGCGTGACGCTTGGAACCTAGGGCTGAAGAATGAGGCATTCATTACCGCACCCAGATTACCTTCAGAGAGTAATTTAGGCAGGCGCCCACGTCCTGATGCCGCATTGATAAACTGAGCCAGTCGTTTCAACTCGGTTTTGGAAACAGCCTTCCCACCCTTTGCTGCGGCGTCCAGCCACTCATCATATACGCTGTTGAATACGTCCCAGCGAAGTTTGTTCAAGTAAGTGGTGTAAGCCCGTTCAGATGCCCTCACTCCCGGGATTTTACTAGCAAGGTTGCTAGTATAGACCTCTTCACCAGCCAATCTGGACCTTGAGACCCCGGTCCGCTCTGCAATGAATAAACCTGCATCTTCAGCTAAAGTAAACCGCTCGTGTCCCCGAATCGCATCATCGACAGCCCTAGCGTTCTTTTCTTTGGCCAGAGACCTCATCATTGTAAGGAAGGCATCGCTACTTTCTATAGGACGCCCATACAGAAGAACCCCACCTTGGCGTAAAGGCGCCGATATGTCATAGGAGGTCTGAACCGCCCTAGGCAGGTTAATAACATCCAGCGCCACATCAAAAACCTTCCTTCCGGTAGACCGCTTCTTTAGGACCGCCCTGGCCAGATCCGGACCGAACATTTCCTCCAAGAGTCGTATTTCGCCAGCCTGTGGCAGGTCACCTGCCAACAGTTTCGTCAGTGCATTGTCAGTGTTGATCCTAGTTAGGATACGCTCGTCACCAATGCCAAACTGTCGAGCAGTAGAGGTCCTAATAGACTCATGTAGCCCTATGATCTCATCAGAACTTAACCCAACTGACGGAGGATCAAACCGAGCTTTCGGTAATTCCCCACCAAAGGATGACTGAGCCGACTGGAACGCCTCCCTACCAGTTCCGCTACGGAGACGCCCGCCTGCCACTGCCGACTTTCGCCCTAATTCTGCTGTCCGAAGTGCCTCTGTATCTCCTATTCCTGGCTTGGCTCCCTCAACCAGTGTGGTGAGTTTCCGTACTGGTTCTGCTACCTGCCTATCACGAATTGCTTGCTCCGCTCGCTTTAGTTGAGCTAGAGGACGTGAGGCAGACACTGCCTTTGGGGTTACTTTAGCCGACCCTTGCAGCGCCCCAGCAACCCTACCAAGTTTTCCAAGACCCCCTCCCAGCGGGAAACCTAATGGATCAAAGAGTAGGGTGCTAAGAAGTTTATCTCCACCGGAGCGGGTCTCGAAGTCCCCTAGCAATTCCTCAGGATTGCGATTGAAGGTCGGGAGCCCCCCTGATATATCGTTCCCAAATTTATCCGTAATATTGTTGGGATCTCCAGCCTTTACAGCAGCAAATCTGGCATCAGCATGTTCTAACTGCTGCCGAAACGTCTCAATAAATGGGTCTGCAACTATCCCAGCGACCTTAAAGATGTCCTCGGCAACTTCAGGAATAAATCCGAATGGTACATCTAAAGTGCTGCCAGGTTCAGGAGGGGTTACCAAATCTAGCAGTCGCTCACCTGCTATTTGGCGGCCAGTCGGTTTGGAAGTTGTCGGAATCTGCCTCTGCCTAATGCGTTCGGAAGCAGTAGTTGCCTCGGGCTCTACAAGCCCAATGGGAACCTCAGGTGTAGGCGGTTGGCCTTGCCTAGCCCTTATTCTGTCCGCAGCGGTGTGTCTAGGCAATAACTTACCTGTTTAGGAAAGATCTGAATCTAGGATCACTAGATATCTGCTTGAATATATTCGTATTAGGATTATTTGGGTCAATGCCGGCGAAGATGGTGTCTAGTTCGCGCCCAAAGGCTGATTGAAGCCCGCTGCGAAACTCGAAGGGAACTGTTCTTCCGAACAGATTCTGGGCTACACCTCTCTGAGCATCAAATTGTTGTAATGGAGTCCCTCCTGTATTAAACAGTTGATTAAAAGACCCAAGCCCTGCGCCGGTTAGATTTGCTCCCCCTGTATTGACGATATTCCCTAAACTCTCGAATGTATTTCTCGCCTGATTAGGGTTCAACAGCCCTTCGCCCCCGCCTTGAACACGACTTAGAAAGTCCTTGAAACTGCCGCCTTGTTGGAAACCAGACCCAGCAGCGGCATCAGTGATATTCCCCAAAAAGAATCGGTTTTGAAGATTCCCCTGCTGGCGTTCTGCAAAACCCCTACCTATTCCGCCTCCTCTGCCAAACTGATCATTCAAAAAATTGGTGAAGTTAGCATCAAGTGCTGCCGGCCCGCCAAAGACATCAGAGAAACCTGCACCACTACTGAGGTCCCCAGGCGGGGGCCCGGTTGTATCAGACGTAATCCCACTGAGCTGATCCCCAGCGTTAAAGTCTTCCCCACTAACAATGGAATCGAGAATCAATCTGATTTGATTTTCGGAACCTGGACCAAGCAATTCTAGTAGAGCCTCTTCCGCGTCGGCGCGATTACGAAACTGGTCGAAATCTTTCAGGATTGCTTCCATGGTTAGAGGCCCACCAACAACTGGCTGGGGATTCCCAACCGGCCCGTCAAAGCCCTCGTCGTCGTCAAAGCCGGGTGCAACTTGGTCGTGTGCCACGTTCCCTCCTAGTGGTGATGCCAAGACTCCCGGAGTTTGCCCCCCTCTCAGGTTCTGCCGGTTTCTCTCTTGCTCCGCAGTCAGCGGTGCGTTATCCCTAGATAGTTGAAACCCACCTTCACGCTCCCGCACGTCCTGCTGGGCGTTCCGGAGATTGACGATCTGCTCGAAAATCCGTTTCCCAGCATCCTGGCCTTGCCTGACAAGCTGGTCGGCTTGTCTCCCAGTGATTAGTCCTAGATCCCTGCGCTTGGCGTCAGTGGACATTCGCAAGCGGTTCTGTCCCCACCAAGTACCAAAGTCGATAGAGGAATTCCACCCTAGCCGCTTGGAGTTGGCCGCGATCACAGCCGCCTCGAAATCATTGGAGATTCCCGCACTGGCCGGGCCTTGGACAGCCTGTATTTCCTGCCGCGTAACTCCAAGCCCCTCAATAGCAGTCGCCGGCGAACTAGCCCGTTGACTCTGAATTTCTAAAGCATCGATTTGGGATTGTAACTCGGCGACTGTAACCATTAGTTTCTCCTATCTCAGGAATCGGGTCTGGACGGCGAGG
>SDBT01019253.1_pt1 | contig 10701 bp, 7 predicted proteins | sample 2277101 | NCBI WGS metagenome assembly SDBT01 (sample SAMN10404973, study PRJNA504765) | marine sediment metagenome | isolation source: marine sediment core GS10_PC15, 103 cmbsf | place: Arctic Ocean: Southern Knipovich Ridge | collected 2010
GGACCGCTCGGGTGCCATGGGCAGGCCCGCCGGAGGCGGGTTTGCCCGTGCGTTCATCGCTGGAACCTCGCCCGGCGCCCCAGCGTGGGTGCCCCGTCCTTTCAAGGGCGGGGGACGGACCGGCGCACTGTGAGGTTCCGACAGTCGGATCAGTCCCCCACGCTTGAAAGCGTGGGGCACCCCCACCCCCCCAGTTACGACGCCGGCTCATCCGGCAGCGCGTCGATCCAGCCCTGCACCTGGGCGACCATTTGCGGCATGCCGATGCGGGCGTACAGGTCGCGGGCCTTGGTCCACAGCTCGCGCGCCCCGGCCATGTCACCGCGCTGGCGTTGCAAGCTGCCCAGGTTGGCGTAGTGGGTGGCCATGCCCTCCAGCCGGCCGAGCTGCTCGTCGATCGCCAACGCCTTGCGGTGCATCCGTTCGGCTTCGTCCAGCTCGCCGCGCGTCCGGTGGATCAGCCCCAGGTTGCCGTAGTGGGTGGCCATGCCCTCCAGCCGGCCGAGCCGCTCGTCGATCGCCAGCGCCTTGCGCTGCATCCGTTCGGCTTCGTCCAGCTGGCCGCGCGTCTTGTGGATCAGCCCCAGGTTGCCGTACTGCCTGGCCATGCCCTCCTGCCGGCCGAGCTGCTCCTCGATCTCCAGCGCCTTGCGGTGCATCCGTTCGGCTTCGTCCAGCTCGCCGCGCGCCTGGTGGACTAACGCAATAGCAGCGTAACCGCTGGCCATGCCCTCCAGCTGGCCGAGCTGCTCGTCGATCGCCAACGCCTTGCGGTGCATCCGTTCGGCTTCGTCCAGCTCGCCGCGCGTTTGGTGAATCAGGCCCAGGTTGCCGTAGTGGGTGGCCATGCCCTCCCGCCGGCCGAGCTGCTCGTCGATCTCCAGCGCCTTGCGGTGCATCCGTTCGGCTTCGTCCAGATCGCCGCGCGTCTGGTGGATCAGGCCCAGGTTACCGTACTGGCTGGCCATGCCCTCCCGCCGACCGAGCTGCTCGTTGATCTCCAGCGACTTGCGGTGCATCCGTTCGGCTTGGTCCAGATCGCCGCGCACTTGTCTGAGGACTCCGAGCTCGGCGAGCCAGGCCGCGGCGTGCTGGGCCAGTTCCGGTGGTGGCGGATCACCGGCCTCGCGCAAACGCTGCTGCAGCTCGGCGATTCGGAAGTGCTTGCGATCGACATCGAGATTGGCCGCCGCGTCCAGCGATCCGGCGGAGTGCCCCGCCGCCGCGCCGGCGATGGCGCGCTCCGAGACGAATTCGAAGCGGTGGCTGCACCAGGCCCAGAAATCGCGGGCGTGGATCGACAACAATGTAGCCGCGTATTCGGGCAGCCAGAGCACTACTGGACACGAGAAGCCGGAACGCCATAACTCCCGCGAGGCGTTGAACCCACGGAGAACGGCCTGCTCGGCGTCGTCGGAAGCGACGCTGCGTTCCAGATCCACAAGGAACAGCGCGGCACGGTCCGAGGCGTGGGCATGCGCTGAGACGTGGCCGTACACGTCTCCAATAGGCGCCGGCAGCGCCAGCACTTCGATCGTGGGCGCTTCGCCCTGGAGGCGGGCGATGATGTGGTCGCGTAGGGCTGGGCTGTTGCAGACCGCAACCGACAACGAGAACGTGCCGCGCGACGCGGACAGCACGCGACGCAGGGCGGCCAGCTCAGCCATCTGACGGTCCAGCTCCGGGAAGGCGTCGGTGTCCTTCGGCCGAGCGGTCAGGCCGTCGCGGGGTTGCTCAGGTCGGCGATGATTGGATTCAGGTTGTACCATTCCTCGTCGTCGTCATTCACATAGGCCAGGATCGCGCGGCTATCGAGGAGTTCACGCACCCGCTCGTCGTTGTCCGTCGTCCGTTCGATGCGTCCGGTGGCGCGCACCTGTTCGATGATGGGCCACAGCTCGCGCCGCAACTGCCGCGCGTATGAACGGCGGATGTCGCGGGCGGCGAACGTCAGGCCGGCCGCCGTAATGGGCAGGTCGTCCTTGGCGAAGGCCTCGCGGATGAGGATCATCAGCTCGCGCGGCTGGCCGCCGCTGAGGTGAATCAACTTGTCTCGCACGGCGTCGCTCTCGAACACCTGCTTTGGGTCTGCCTTGATGCTCGCGAGCCGGGTGGCGATCATGTCGCGGAACTTGGCGATGCCCGGCTCGAAGGCGGCGTTCTCCGGCGGTCGCGTGGCGAGTTTGGTCATGGGGACGACGGGGATGCTCTTGCCGTAGGAACTGTGCAGCGCCGGCGCCTGAGACGAGTAGACCAGCGGCAACGGCAGTGTGTAGACCATGTGGCAGCGGAAGGCGGTGAGCTGCGCCTGCCGATTGACGAACAGGTGTTCGGCCGTGGAGCAGCCCGCCGCTGGATGTGGCCGCAGGACCATCTTGTCGAGATCGTCCACGATGATGACCAGGCCGTGGTAGCCTTTCTCGCGGAGCTTCAGTATGGCCTCATCGATGACATTGTTGGCCGCGTCGATCCAGTTGCCGGTGTCCGGTTCCAGGAGCTTGCGGATATCTAGCCGTGCGTCCGGGCTGGACTTGATCGCCATCGTGACTTGGAGCATTCCGGCTTCCAGGTCCAATCCGTCGAAGGACACCTCACTACCCAGAATCTTCTTGATGCGCTCCCAGCGGTCGGTGAAGTAACCCGGTTTGAGTTTGATCTCCTTCTTCTTTAGCTGTGAGGCCATCTGCCGGATGATGGCTGCCAGGACATCGGGGAAGTCCACGTCGTTGCGATCGACATCCTGGTCCGCTTCGCAGAAGACCGTGAAGTACTTCTTGCTCTTCGGGTCGGTCTCAAGGGCTTGCTGTAGCCGGAGAAGCTCGGTCGTTTTGCCGCTGCCACGGTGGCCGGCGAGCAACTGGCACGTGGAGCGATCGGAACGCCTGATTGCATTGGCAAGTCGCTGTACCACGCCCGCGCGTCCGCGCACGTCATCGAGGTCAACGTAGATGGAGTCTGCCTCCGGCGGAACCGGTCTTTCGGGGTCGAATACGCGGTAGACCTTCTCGGTCAGTTTCGGCATGACTTGCCTCTCGTAGTCGGCGCCATCAAGGCCGACGACGCTGTGTGAGCATCGGGCTCGAATAACGCGCGTGATGTAAGGCGTCAATCGAGCTATCTCGCGTCAGTCGATTCTCCGGCCAACGGCGATCTCCGTCGGAACGGACTGGGTCTCGTACGTTGCCCGTGCTTGCAGTTTACGCCGAGCGTAGCGTGACGGCAAAGGCCGTGCCACAAGATAGGCTTCCGCGTGGGGCACCCGGCTATTAGCCGGTGCCACACTCTGAACCCTCGGTCAACTTGGCGCCTTGGCGTCTTGGCGGTTCAACCCCCGCCGCCCGGCCGAGGGCGGGTATCAGGCAGCATCGCTCGTGCGAGTGCTCGGTTATCCCAGGTACTTCGCGATGTGGTCCGCGGCTCCCTCGACGGTCTGGATCGCCAGGGCGGAGTCTTCGTCCATCTCGATGTCGAATTCCTGCTCGAAGGCGGCGAGCAGCTCGACGCTCTGGACCGACTCGGCGCCCAGGTCGAAGACGAAGTTGTCGCCCGGCTTGATGGCCTCCGTGTCCAGCCCCAGCACGCGGGCCGTTACCGCGGTCACGCGTTTCAAAACGTCTTTGTCTGCCATTTGAAAGGTCTCCCGTAGGGGCAGTGAGAGTCAAGATCGATCATACGCGCTCTGGTTAGAGGCCGCGCGGTATCCAAAGTAGCGGCCGGGCCCGGTACCGGCCGTAGTCGTCGGGCAGTGTTCTTGGCGAACCACGGCCGGTGCGGGGCCCGGCCGCTACAACCTTGCCTGCCCGTGCCCACTGGTGGACCAGCCACCAGTGGCACCCTTGGCCGTGGTAGCTTACCGCGGATCATTTTCCGCCGAGATGCTTGGCACACAGCTCCGGCAGGTGCTTGCGGACCTGCTGCTCGAGCTCCTCGTCGCTGATTGCCGTCAGCCGGCCGTGGACGTTGTATTGCTCCATGACCCACTTCTGAACCTGGACGATCTTGGTCAGCTTGACCTCGTCGGGCGTGCCCCGGACGCCGAGGAATTCGTTGACCCACACCGCGATGCCGTCGGTCCCGGTCTTGTCGGTGATCGCCACGCCCGGCGGACGGTTGAGTAGGGCGGTGGTGTCCATGATGTTGTAGATCCGCTCGTCACGCCGCAGGCCGCCGGCGTGGATCCCCGCCCGCGTCGTGTTGAAGTGCCGGCCGACGAACGGGTAGTTGTCGGGGATCGGGAAGTTGATGGTGCGCATGTACCTGGCGATCTCGGTGATCATCGTCGTCTCGATGCCGCACAGATCACCCTTGAGCGCGATGTACTCCATGATCGCGCCCTCGAGCGGCGGGTTCCCCGTGCGCTCGCCGTAGCCGAACAAGGTTGCGTTGAGCGCGTCGCAGCCGTAGAGCCAGGCGGTGGTCCCGTTGATGTGCACCTTGTGGAAGTCGTTGTGGCCGTGCCATTCGAGGCGCTCGGGCGGAATGCCGCACTCGTTGATCATGTACCAGCAGAGCTTGGCGATCGAGCGCGGCGCGGGCACATTGGGATAACCCAGGCCGAAGCCCATCGTGTCGCAGAGACGGATCTTGACCTTGAGGTGGTCCGGGGCCTGCTCGGTCATGCGAGCCAGCTTCTGCACGAACGGGAAGACGAAGCCGGTCCAATCGGCGCGCGTGACGTCCTCCAGATGACAGCGCGGGCGGACGTCGGCCTCCAACGCGGCCTCGACCACGCCGATGTACTGGTCCATCGCCTGCTGTCGCGTCTGCTTCTGCTTGTGGAAGATGTGGTAGTCGCTGCTGCTGGTGAGCATGCCGGACTCCTTCAGCCCGGCGTCCTTGACCAGGCGGAAGTCACCCTTGACCGCCCGGATCCACCCGGTGATCTCGGGGTACTTGAGCCCCAGCTCGCGGCACTGGTCGAGCGCCGCCCGGTCGTTCTTCGTGTACAGGAAGAACTCGGTCTGGCGGATCACGCCGTTCGGGCCGCCGAGCTTCGACAGCATCTCGTAGAGCTTGACCTGCTGCTCGACGGTGTAGGGCGGTCGGGCCTGCTGGCCGTCGCGGAAGGTGGTATCGGTGATGTGGATGTCCGCGCCGGCGCGAGCGGCCGGATCGAACTTCACCGGTTTTCCGTCGACGTCCTCGACCCAGGTCCCGTCAAACTTGATCAACGGCGGGAGCGAGTAAGGGAAAACATCTTCGACCAGGTTCGGCTCGGCGATGTCCTGGAGCGGGTATTCAGTAGTCATTGTGCGGTCTCCTGCGCAGACGCGACACGTTGCGCTGCGGATTTCAAAAGGTCAGTTCCGGCCGACCGGCTGCCAGTGTTATTGGTCGATCGCTCCGTCCGGCGCCCAGCGGCGATTGACCTTGCCGGTGGCGCGAGATGCTCGGACCGGCCGTCTGCGAGCGGCGCGGGTCGCGTGGGCGTTCTCCCAAACAACCCCTGGGCGCCGGTCGGAGACTTTAGCGTCGGGTAGCCAATTCGTAGCACTCGACGGCGGTAGAGTAGCATTCCGGGGGCCGGTTTGTCGAGTCTGGTTTGCGACGAACAGGTGGCGGCGGGGCGGTCCGACGCCGCCTTCCTCGGTGGGGGCGGACCACTCCACATCCGTCAAACAGCCGGGTCGAGCCGCCCGCGCCAGCGCCGTCAAGGGCATCAGACGCACCCATCTGATCGAGAACGTCGAGGTGGCCGTGCACATCGTCGAGACCGACGACGACGCCCCATTATACTCCGACTCGGGCAACGTCTCGAAGGAGACCGTCAGCGGCAAGTCGCACCCGGCGCGTGCCACTGCTCTCGGGCAGTGTTCGTGTTCCGCGCGCCGCGTCGGACCGGATCGAGCCCGATGGAAACCTCCGCGCTCGCTTGCCCACTAACTCCGCAACGGATAACCTCCATGTGCGGTGTCTGACAGATCAAGATCATCCACGATGCATAGGAGTTGCACGATGGCGTTCGATATCAGCAAGGTGGACGTGTGGGTTGGCCAGCTTCCCGACCGGCCGCGGGCCCTGATGGTCAGGCTCGAGATACTCTCCAGTGCCGGTGCGAACCTCGAGTTCGTGATCGCCCGCCGAGACAAACGCGGAAGGGCGCTCGTCTTCATGGCCCCCTTGAAAGGCGCCGCGCAGATCCGGGCGGCGGCGGAAGCGCATCTTACGAAGGCCGCTCGCATGCACACGCTCCGCATCGAGGGTCCCAACCAGCCCGGGTTGGGCGAGCGAATCACGCGCGCCCTGGCGGACGAATCGCTCAACCTTCGCGGCCTGTCGGCCGCCGCCATCGGAGGACGCTCGGTAACCTATCTGCGTTTCCGAAACACTGACGATGCGCAGCGCGCCCGGAGAGCGTTGAGGCGGGCGCTGCGCTAACGCGGGTTGTTCATGTGGCCCAGCCGCCCTCGGCTGGGAGCGTGGTGGTCGGCGTCCGCAGAGCACAGCCGAGGGCGGCTGGGCCACACAGCGCGGATAATGCCCGTGGTCGCGGAAGAAACGCGAAACGGGTAGGCTCTCGGCATGCTCAAGCGGCACAGCCGGCTGATGGTCAGTCTTCTGATGGTGGCGGACGCCTGCGCGATCGGGTGCGCCTGGCTGGTGGCGTACTGGATCCGCTTCAGGTACCTGCCGGCCCCCAAGGGTGTGCCGGGGCTGTACGACAAGTTCCTCCCGCTGTTGCCGGTGGTCGTGCTGGCCCACCTGATCATCTTCTATCGCGTGCGGCTCTATCGGCCGCGCCGCGACAACACGATCATCAGCGAGACGCGCGACATCGTTAAAGCACTCTTCGTGGCGGTGGTTGCGGTGGTGCTGATCGACTACGCCCTGCCCGCCTCCAACAAGATCTCACGCCAGTTCGTCGCCACCTACGCCGTCGTGGGCACCACGCTCTTCGCGTTGTTCCGAGCGACGGTGCGCGTCTTCCTGCGGTCGATTCGCAGACGGGGCTGGAACCGGCGGGCGGCCGCGATCATCGGCGCCGGCCGCTCGGCGCAGCGCCTGCTGCACGCTCTGCGACGGAACAACTGGACCGGGCTGGACGTGCACTACTTCGTCGACGACCGCCCGCGCGGCAGTGTGGGCCGGGTGCGGGGCATCCCGGTGCTCGGGCCCTTGAGCGATTTGCAGCGCATCCTGGAAGAGCGCCCGGTCGACTCGGTCTTCATCGCCCTGCCCGCCGACCTGGTGCATCGCACCGACGAGCTGCTCACGGCCATGCAGACCTCGATGGCCGACGTGCGGATCGTGCCCGAGTTCAACCCGACCTACGCGATGCGGCCAAACGTCAGCCGGCTCGATGGGATCCCGATTCTGTCGCTGCGGCAGACGCCGCTCTACGGCTCGAACGCCTTCAGCAAGCGGGCCTTCGACTTGACGGTCGGCACGATCTGCCTGCTGATCGCCGCGGTGCCGATGCTGGTGATCGCGGTGCTGATCAAGCTGACCAGCCGCGGGCGGGTGTTCTATCGCCAGCGGCGGATGGGGTTGGACGGATACCAGTTCGACATGTACAAGTTCCGCACCATGCGGGCCGACGCCGAAGCTGACGGCCCGGTCTGGTCGCGGCGTGACGACCCACGCCGCACGCGGATCGGCTCGTTTCTGCGGCGAACCAGCCTGGACGAGCTGCCCAACCTGTTCAACGTGCTGAAGGGCGATATGTCGCTGGTCGGCCCGCGCCCGGAACGCCCGGAATTTATCGAGCAGTTCAAACACGAAATCCCGCAATACATGCTCCGCCACAAGATGAAGGCCGGCATGACCGGCATCGCCCAGATCCGCGGCTACCGCGGCGACACCTCACTCAAGAAACGCATCCAGCACGACGTGCACTACATCAAGAACTGGAGCCTGGGCCTCGACGTCCGCATCATGGCCGAGACGCTGTACGGCGTGTGGTTCAGCAAACACGAGGCGGAGCCGAGAAAAAGGGGACATTCTACTTTTTAGTTGCGAACTCACTGCCAGGCCCAGGTTGCCGTCGCTAAAAAGTAGAATGTCCGCATTTTCTCCCATCTTGCGACGCTCGCCGCCGCGCAGTAAACACACCGCATGAAGGTCCTGCTCACCGCCATCGGCAGCCCGGGGGATGTGAATCCGTCGATCGCTCTGGGGCGGGCGCTGCGTGCCCGCGGGCACGAGGCGGTGCTGCTGGTCAATCCGTACTTCGAACGCCAGGTGCGCGCGGCCGGGCTTGATTTTCTGCCATTGGGTGAAGAAACGCACTATCGCCGACTCCAGGACACGGCGTTCGTGCGGCACCCCGCGAAGCGTAGCGGCTGGCGCGAGCTGGTGTTGCCGAACGTCCCGCTGATCGTCGAGGCGCTCGAGGACGCACTTCGAGACCGGCCGCCGGACCTGGTCGTCTACCACCCCCTTACCTTCGGAGCCCGGTGGGTTTGCGAACGACACGGTGTTCGGTGTGCGTTGGCGGCGCTTTCGCCGCTGGTCTGGATGTCGCGTGAGGATGGCAGCGTGCACTCGCGCGCCGGCGTGCGCGACACCCCGCCCAGGTGGCTGCTGCGGCTGCAGCTCTCGCTGACCAAGTACCTCATGCGTTGGTGGGTGGATCGCGACCTGAACCCGGTCCGCGAACGGTTCGGCTTTCCGCGCGGTCGCGACTTGTTCTTCGACCACGTCTACCACAACGACCTGAACCTCGGTATGTGGTCGCCGGCGCTGCGCGGGTCGATGCCGGACGATCCGCCGAACGGGAAGATCTGCGGCTTCCCGTGGTTCGACGCCGGGCACGACGTCGCCGCGGTCGACGATAAGCTGGCGCGGTTTCTGGACGAGGGCCAGCCGCCGATCATCTTCACCATGGGAACCACGGTCATCTCCGCCGCGGGCAACTTCTACGAGTTGGCGGCGGAGGCCTGCCGGCGGCTAGGTTGCCGCGGGCTACTGCTCACGGGGCGGGAGGAGAACCAGCCGAAGCAGTTGCCGCCGGGCGTGCTGGCGGTGCGTTTCGCACCGCATTCGAGCGTGTTTCCGCGCGGCTGCGCCACGGTCCATCACGGCGGCGCCGGGACCACCGCCCAGGCCATGCGGGCCGGAAAACCGACCGTCGTGGTCCCGATCGCGTTTGACCAGTTTGACTATGCCGCCCGGCTGAAACGGCTCGGCATCTCGCTCACGCTGATGCGCGAGCGCGTAACGGCGGCGACGCTCACCGCCGCGCTCCGGCAAATCCTGGACGACCCCGTCTCCGCTGAGCGCGCTGCTCAGATTGGCGAAAAACTCAGGCAGGAGGACGGCGCAGCCACAGCCGTCGAACTGCTCGAAGCGCTCGTCTTGCGGGCAGCGTCGGCCCCCCGCGGACGTAGACAGCCGAACGCCTCCCGATAGCCCACGTCGGCCGCGGAGGGCCGATGCTACGACCCGAAGGCAGAGTGTACGGGACAAGGGGAATGCCCCACCCCTTGGCTGGCAAAGGATGGGGCACCCTTCAGGCGTCAGAATCTGAACCCTGAACCCTTCTGACTACGATCCCTCCGGCCGAGCCTTGTTCGGATACTGCGGCGGGCCGGGCAACTTCGCCGGTTTGGCCTTGAGCTGTCCGCTGAGCAGCTCGATCGCCTTGTCAAGCTGAGCATCTTTGCCGCGCATCACGTCACCCGGCATATTCTGAACCTCGACGTCCGGGACGACGCCGATACCCTCAATCAGCCACTTGTTGTTGAAGGCCCCGTACAGTCCGAACTGCGGCGGCGTGACGCCCCCGCCGTCGATCAGGTTCTGGTGGGCCTCGATGCCGATCGAGCCGCCCCAGGTGCGCATGCCGATCACCCGCGTCATCCGCTTGAGCTTGATCGCCTCGGCGAACATCTCGCCGTTGGAGCCGGTGTCCTCATTGATCAGCACTGCCCACGGCCCGTAGAAAACGCGTTCGGGGTCGCGCAGCGGCTGGCCCTCGCGTGGCTGGGTCATGCCCCAAATCCGTCGTTCGAGCCGGTCGATGACCATGTCGGCGGTGAACCCGCCGCCGTTGTACCGCGCGTCCACGATGAATCCTTGCTTGTAGTAGTGGGGGTACCAGACTTTGGCGAACTCGATCAGCCCGCGGGTCATGAAGTCGGGCAAATGCACGTAGCCGACCTGGCCGTTGGTCATCTTCTTCACGTACGCGCGGTTCTTTTCGACCCACTCGCGATAGCGGATGCCGCGCTCACTCCCGATCGTCTTCAGCCGATACGTCTCGGCCCCGTCGGCCGCGGGTTGGTCGTTGTAGGTCAGCGTGACGATGCGCCCGCGCTTGTTCTGGAGGAACTCGTACAGGTTGTCAGCCGCGGTGACCTCTTCGCCGTCGATCGCGATCAGATAGTCGCCCTCCGCGATCGGGCAGCCGGGCTCGTCCAGCGGCGAGCGATTGCGGGGGTCCCCCGGCACGTTCGGAACAATGTGCCCGATGCGGTAGTAATCCGCCCCGGCTTGGGCGACGAACTCCGCGCCGAGCAGGCCGGTCGCGACACTCTTGGCGTCGGACTTGACGTCGCCGCCGCCCACGTACGTGTGCCCGATGTTGAGTTCGGCGATCATCTCGCCGATCAGGTAGTTCAGGTCGCTGCGGTTGCCGCAGAACGGGACGAAGCGGGCGTACTTTTTATTGGTGGCAGCCCAGTCGAGCCCGTGCATATTCTTGTCATAGAACCAGTCGCGCTGAATTCGCCAGGCCTCGTTGAACGCCTGTCGGAACTC
>SDBT01019254.1_pt1 | contig 10701 bp, 11 predicted proteins | sample 2277101 | NCBI WGS metagenome assembly SDBT01 (sample SAMN10404973, study PRJNA504765) | marine sediment metagenome | isolation source: marine sediment core GS10_PC15, 103 cmbsf | place: Arctic Ocean: Southern Knipovich Ridge | collected 2010
TATTGATAATGACTGGCGGAATAGAACTTATCTTTGCCCAGCCTGGAAAGCTTTATTTGAATTTTATGAAAAGATTTTAAGTTATTGCGAGATCCCTTTTGCTATTTGCCAAAAGCCAGAAAAGCCAGTTAAACCAGTTCCTGAGCACGGGGATTCGGGTCATGGAGATGCTCCTCATGGTGACGGTCATCAAGATCATAGTGATGCAGTCTACGAAGATACAGGTTATAGAGATAATCATGGAGATGGTCCACCTTCGATGATTATGAATAAGGAATTCTCAAAAGGCAGGGGGTTTAAAGTTGATTTTATTGGTATCGCATCACTAAGATGTGGGACTACCTGGATATCTCGATGTTTAGCTGAACATCCTGGAGTTTGCTTTTCTTCAAGAAAGGAAATAAATTTTTTTGGCACAAATTATATCAAGGGCCTGAAATATTATCAGGGTTTTTTTAAAGATTGTGATAGCTATAGAGATTGTGAGGGAGAGCTTAAATTTCAGAAAAATTGTGACAAACTAATAAAAGGAGAATTTACTCCAGGTTATTATTTATACAATGAAGCACCCCAAAGAATTAAAAAACACTTTCCAGATGTAAAAATGATAGCTTGTTTAAGAAATCCTATTGATCAAATATTATCTCATTACAGATACAAGATTAAAACAGGACAAAAAGTCCATCCCAATTTAATCAAAGAACTGTCTCAAACTCCTCGAAATCGAATATATTTTGTGTATGGATTTTATTATCAGCACCTAAGTAGATTTCTTAAGTATTTTGATCCAGAAAATATTTTAATTTTAATTTATGAAGATGCTTTGAACGATCCGGCTCAGTTTATAAAAAGTATTTATCGGTTTCTTAAGATTGATGAAAACTTTATTCCTAGTATGTTGCATAAAAAAATAAATACCACTCCAAAGAAGGAAAGAATGGATAAGGCCACTCGAAAGATGTTAAGGGAAATGTATAATGATGATATTGAAAAGCTGGAAAAATTGATTGGGAGGGATTTAAGTTTCTGGAAATAAAAAATATATGGATACAGAATTAGAGAACATGCATAAAAGCGCCTTAAAGCTTGTTCAAGAACAGGTGAAGAGGCATTTCTTAGGAAAGTTGGTTTTTTTGGCTTTTGTTGGAACACGACCCTGGGGTATTGCTCAAGAAAATGTTGATTATGATTATCGGGGGATTTATATGACCAAAAAGGGAAATGCTTATCAGAATTTTATTTCCGGAGTTTATATTAATAATCATGCTAAAGATATTACTATGATTAGTTTTAAGGATTTTGTTAGAAATATTTTTAACTCAAGGATCCACTCCCGTATCTCTATTAATAGCCCGATAATTTATATCAGCAAAGAGTTTTTAGAATTCAGAAAATGGGTAAATTCAAATCTTTGTAAGAAAATTTACCGGGCCTGTCAAACAAAGCCCTACGGCCCCACAGGGAGAAAAGATTATCTTTATGACTTTTTTTTTATAGGAAACGGTATCGCAATTTTAGAAAAGAAAAAAGTAATTGCTAACTTGCCTGAACTCAATAAAAAGTGTCTTAAAATTCCAGCTATAAATAAAGTTGTTGAAGAAGAAAAAGCAGGATTACCCTTCAAGAACAAACAAGTATGTAAAAGAATTCTTCGTCAATTGAAAACTCATCTAGAAAAAGCTAATAAAAAATCCCGTCTACCAGAAGAGATAAATCGAGCTAAATTTGCTAAATTAAGAATTATGAAAAATATAAATTATAAATTATGAATAGAGACCGTTTTACAAGAATCCTTGAATTGATAAAGAAAAAAGAACGGGAAGATCTTACACCCGAAGAGGAAGGCGAACTCCGGGGTTTATTTGCACATCTCGATGATTCCGAAGCAGCAGAGTTGGTAAAAATTGAACATTTAGCATCACTAGGACTGAGAGAGATGAGTGCTGAAGAGCGTGAGCGATTACGAGTCATAAGGGCAGAAATGTATCATCGGAAATCACGAGAAGGATTATCTTGTAAATCTCCCCAAAGAGGATTAAAGCCGAAGTCAGGGGTAGAAGTGAATGAATTATATATCCTTTATATGAAAGCAAAAATCGCCAGCCTGTCAGAGAAATCGTGGCGAGGTAAACCCAAAAAAGAGGTAATTGATCGAATGATCGAAACAGTATCCGATGATATTACTGTCTATGCCAAGGATGTATCACCTTTTATGCCAAAAAGTGAACCTACGCCACTGGAACTTTATTTTTTAAGTAAAATCAGAATCAGAAACTTACCTTATTTTGAGGATATCAAGCCAGAGGGAGCCTTCCGAGTTATTGGAAGTGTTTGTTGCCTCCGCGACGGAATAAGAACTAAAAAATTTTTGTTTGGCATTAGAGAGGAAATTCAAAAATTAGAGTTAGCAGGGAAAGAAGAAATAAATATATGTGATGCAGGGTGTGGGGCCATTCCCATTATGGCAATTTATGCAGCACTTTGTTCAAAAAAAGTACGCTGTACTGCCTTGGAATTAAATTCGCATTCAGCTGAAATCGCCAAACAAATTGTAGAAGCGCTTAACCTTCAAGACCGCATTCAAGTTATTCAGGCCGATGCGACAAAGTTTCAGCCAGAAAGAGAAATTGATATTCTCATTTCTGAAACCATGAATTCTGGTTTGAGCGTAGAACCAATGGTGCAAATCATGTCTCATCTTTCAAAGTATGTAAAAGCCAAAGGTGTCATGTTGCCGAGCAGAGTAACCGTGCAAGCAGCGTTGGTACCGTTTGAAGATTGGATCAGCCCGAAAGGATATGTAAGAATTTATAACGATCTCTACCGCTATGTCATACCTGAGTGGAAACATATAATAGATTATAGACCAGGAGATAGACTTGATGAAGTTCAATTCACCATTCCGATAGAAGAACTGCTGCCAGGGAGTTATTGCGTTCTTATTACAAGCGAAGTTGATATTGGCAGCCAGCACTTGCAACCTCATCAGTCATTAATCACCGCACCTCACGTGTTCCGTGATAGTAGAGATAGTGGATCAAACCCCCAAATTTTTGAAATCAAAGGCGGTGAACCCTATAAGGCAATTCGTATACAATATAAACCGGGGGATATGTTAGGCGGAGCAGCGTCAGTGATTTGAGTACAGGGACAGGATTATGAAAAATCATTCAGAGCTACAAAAAGTGCATAAAAATGCTCTAAAGCTGGTTCAAGAACAGGTTAAAGAGCATTCTTTTGGAAAGCTGGCTTTTCTGTCTTTGGTTGGGCCACGAGCCTGGGGATTCGCTTCGGATAATATTGATTATGATTATCAAGGAATTTATATATCCAAAGAAGATAATACTTACTGGGTTTCCATTTCTAGGGCTGAAGTTGATAATGGTTATGCTAAAAATATTATATTAATTAGTTTTGAGAGGATTATTAAAGATATTCTACATTCAGATATTCGCACCCTTATTTTTATAAATAGCCCCATAATTTATGCCAGCAAAGAGTTTTTGGAATTCAAAAAATGGGTAAATTCCAATCTTTCTAAGCAGATTTTTGAGGTATGTCAAGCAAGACAAAGTCATGTCGATAGAAGAGACTATCTTTATAATTTCTTTTTTATGGGAAATGGTATTGCGATTTTAGAAAAGAAAAAAGTAATTGCTAACTTGCCTGAACTCAATAAAAAAATTCTTAAAATTCCCGCTATAAATAAAGTTATTAAAGAAGAAAGAGCAGGATTACCCTTCAAGAGCGAACAGCTATATAAAAAAATTCTTCGCCAACTAAAAACTCGACTGGAAAAGGCTAATAAAAAATCCCGTTTGCCAGAAGAGATAAATCAAGCTAAATTTGCCAAATTAAGAATTATGAAGAAGATAGATTACAAATATTGGATCCAAGAGGGATTTATACCAAGATATCAAGAAGAACTGAAGAAATATAAAATGAGTTAAGATATGAAAAAACAAAAAAAACAAAAAAAAGAAAAAGTCTGTAAACATCGATGGGCATCATTAATGGCTCAACGGGGAAAGAAGGTTATTGCAGTGCCTTCGGCAAAAATTTGCCTAAAATGCGGGCTCTTAAAGGTTGGTGCTCGGACAATAAGAATTTCCCGTTTTCGACTTGATATGGGAAGTTTGCCAATTAAGAGCGTTGGCAAGCTTTATATGGATGTCAGTGGAAGACTTAGAATTCCAGTGGGAACGAATTTATACGAATAAAAGATAAAATTAACCTAATTATTCTAATTAGAAATTTATAATTTATGCCTACGGCAGGTTATTTTTGGGTAGAGGGAAATTATCTTTGCTATATAGATAGTAGTGGTTTAAAAAGAGGACAAGTAGGAACTGATACTGGTGCCAATGCCACTGCTGGTGGTTATGTTTGGATTCAGGGAGACAGGATATATTATTCCGATTCCACAAATAACGTAAGATATTTACCCTACTACGCATTAGTAGATTCAGCTACTGCTGGTTACCTTTGGGTGGAAGGAAACTGGGTTCACTATATTCGCCAAGGAGGAGTGGAAGCCCGTTGGCATGATGATACTCCTCACAGCAACGTACCTCATATTAACACCCCTCACAGCAACGTACCTCATATTAACACCCCTCACAGCAACGTACCTCATATTAACACCCCTCACAGCAACGTACCTCATATTAACACCCCTCACAGCAACACTGCTCATAGCGACACTGCCCATAGTGATACTTCTCATAGTAATATAGCTCACGTTAACACTCCTCATAGCAATGTACCCCACGTTAACACTCCTCATAGCAACATAGCTCATGTTAATGTTCCTCATAGTAATGTACCTCATAGTGATAACATTCATACTGATTTCACGCAAGATTTCGCTCATAGTGATACTCATGTTGACTGGGACGATACCACTATATCCAGATGGTTTCAGCAATAATGACGCATTAACCATTTAGCAGGCCTATTTTATGATTTTATTTATAATTCCAATAGAATTTTTAATATTTTTGGTAATATTTTTGATAATCTGGCTTACTCATTCTGACTGGCGGGATACATGGCATAATGATAGCCATAGCGATGTAGCTTATGCTGATAACCATGCTGACGTCCCTCATGGTAATACTTCTCACAGCGATACTGCTCATAGTGATACTGCTCATAGCGACACTGCCCATAGTGATACTACTCATAGCGACACTAGTCACAGTGATACTTCTCATAGCGATATAGCTCACGTTAACACTCCTCATAGTAATATAGCCCATGTTAACACTCCTCACAGCGACACCTCTCATAGCGACACCTCTCACAGCGACACCTCTCACAGCGACACCTCTCACAGCGACACCTCTCACAGCGACACCTCTCACAGCGACACCTCTCACAGCGATACTGCCCATAGTGATGAGCCAGGAACTTTATGATGGAATTTAAGACCAAAAAAAATTGCAGATTTTGTGGAAGTAAAAATTTGAAGAAAGTTATAGATTTTGGGTTAATGCCCTTAGCTGGTGGTTTTTTAAAAAAAGAACCCGCCTCTGCTAAAGCTACGGCGGGCAAAAAGGAGATAACCAAAGAGAAAAAATATCCTCTAAGAGTGTTTATTTGTGAGGGTTGCGGGCTGGTCCAATTGATTGACGTGGTTTCAGCCGAACTATTATTTAAAGATTATAGATATGCCTCCTCCACCACAAAAACTTTAAGAGAGCATTTTAAAAAATATGCCAAGGAAATGATTGCTCGTTTTTTGAAGCAAAATAGTTTTATAGTAGAAATTGGTTCAAATGACGGCGTGTTCTTAGCTCCTTTAAAAGAACTTGGAATCAACGCTCTTGGGGTTGATCCTGCAATAAATATTGTAAAAATAGCCAGGAAAAGAGGGTTTAATGTAATTAATGATTTTTTTAATGTAAAAACTGCTAAGTTAATCTTAAACAAGTATGGGAGGGCAGATGCTATTTGTTCCAATAATGTTCTGGCTCACATTGATAACATGGACGAAACAATGAAAGGTATTAAATTATTGTTGGATAAAAAGGGGATTCTGGTATTTGAGGTTCAATATCTAGCGGATTTAGTGAAATATGTTCAATACGATCTTATATATCATGAACATTTATGTTACTATTCTCTGAAACCCCTTATTAGGTTTTTAGATAGATATGGGATGAAAATATTTGATATAAAAAGAATACCAACCCAGGGGGGCTCAATCAGGGTTTATGCAGCAAACAAGTCAAACCAAAAATACCAGAGTTCAAAAAAATTTTTAAAAATGCTGGAGTCCGAAAAAAAGATGGGCTTATATACTCATAAAGGCTTAAAGATTTTTACTAAAAAAATTATCAAACACAAACAAGATTTAATGAAGATATTAAAAAAATTCAAAGCAGAAGGCAAGACTATTAGTGGATATGGTGCATCGGGAAGAGGCGCAATTTTAACAAACTACTGCGGAATTAATAAAGACTATCTAGAATATATGGTTGATGCGTCTCCAGAAAGGTATGGTAGATTGATGCCGGGAACGCATGTAAAAATTATGCCGCCATCTTATTTAAAAAGGAATCCAACAGATGTTGTTTTGATTACTGCCTGGACTTATAAAGATGAAATACTTAAGAAAGAAAAATGGTTTTTAAAAAAGGGAGGAAAAATTATTATTCCTTTACCTAAAATAATGACTTTATAGAATGGAAAAAGATATTAAAAATTCAAAAATTTTAGTTACTGGCGGAGCAGGATTTATTGGTTCACATATTGTGGATGCTTTGGTAAAAAAGGACGTTAAAGAAGTAATAGTTTTTGATAATTTTTCTCGGGGAAAAAAAGAAAATCTCAAACAAGCTTTAACTTCTGGCAAGGTAAAAATTTTTAAAGGAGACATTAGAAATCCTTCTCAACTTAAAAAAGTTATTAAAGGAGTTGATTATGTTTTTCATGAAGCTGCCCTACGGTTATTAGAATGCGAAGATAAACCAAGAGAGGCAATGGAAACTAATATTATAGGTACCTTTAATGTTTGTGAAACTTGCGTGAATGCCAATGTTAAAAAAATTATTGCCGGTTCTTCGTCTTCTATCTATGGTGATGGCTCTTATTTTCCTACTGATGAAAATCATTCCTTTAACAATTACTCTTTTTACGGAGCTACTAAAGTGGCTGACGAGCAATTATTTCGAGCTTTCTGGAAAAAATACGGATTAGACTATGTTGCTTTTCGTTACTTTAATGTTTATGGTCCGAGAATGGATTTTCGTTCAGCTTATATTACGGTTATTATGAATTTTCTTAACAAGATTGAAAAAGGGGAGCCGCCAGTAATTTTTGGTGACGGTTCAGCCACCATAGATTTAGTTTATATAGCTGATATTATTAAGGCTAATATTTTAGCCCTGAAAAGCAACGTAACCAACGAGGTTTTTAATGTTTCTAGCGAGAAAGAAACAAGTTTAAAAGAACTGCTAGATATAATTTTAAAAATTACTGGAAGCAATCTCAGCCCAGTTTATCAACAAAAGGGCTCAAAATTAGCTACCAGAAGTTTTGGTTGTTCCAAGAAAATTAAAAAAATACTTGGCTTTAAACCTAAAATTCCTTTAGAAGAAGGATTAAGAAAGGTTATTGCCTGGTACAAAGAATATGATAAAAATCTCAGGAATTCAAACTATTTCTAACGCTGTTTCTTTGGGATATCCATTTATTGAAGTGGCTCTTTCTATTCTGCCCATAGTTGATGAGATGTTGATTAATGACGGCGGTTCTTCAGATGAAACCCCATTTTATCTAAAAAAACTTCAAAAAACATTTCCTGATAAAATTAGGCTTTTTAACAAACCTTATTATCGCTGTGACTTTTGGCAGACAATAGACGAATGTATTAATTTTCTTATTAAGCAAGCCAAAGGCGATTGGATATTTGAGATTTGCGGTGATGAAATTTGGCACGAAAAGAGTATATTGGAAGTAAAAAAAACAATTGAAAAAGCGTCTAAACAAGGTTATAACTCCATTAGAACAATTGCTCATTGGTGTAATTTTCAAGAGATAAATTCGTATCAATACAGAAACGTGAGAATAGTAAAGAAATTAGATGGTTTAACGAGCTACGATTGCGGAGATGATTTTCACATAGGTAGTCATGGCGAACCAGCTAAGGGCTTTATGTCCTCAAATGTTCCGCCAGAGCTAGTGACTGATTTTACTTGGTTTAACTTAGGCGGCTATTATACTGTTTTTCCTGAAAATGACCTTGAAAGAGCAAAAACAGTTGCTACCTTTTTTGCTGAAAATGAAAAAGCAAGACAACAGCGTTGGGAATATTTTAAAACAAATCCTCCTCAAAAACAAGAACCAAACCCCGAAGTTGTTAAACAGTTGCCTGCTTTAGTTCAAGGCCTTGCTGGTCTTGATAAATATAAAGTACGAGATGAGCTTTTTGATAAAAAATTTCTTAAAAAATTAACCGGATTAAATTACTAAAATGAAAAACCCAGATTACATTATTCTAACTCCCACAGCTCCATTTAAACTTTATTGTTTTAATCGTTTTATTAAAAATATACTTTCTTTTCGACCCAAGCCCAAAGAAATAGTTTTTTGCACTGAGCCAGAAATGGTGCCTGATATCTCTAAAATGGAACAAAGACTAGAAAAACAAGGAATAAAATTAGTAATTTTTACTTTAGAGCCGGAAATACTAAATAAATTCCCTGCTCTGGACATTGGAAAACTTACCTATAGCCGGGAACATCTAAGGCATTATTTTATTGATTCTCCATACAAATGGGCTTTATGGTTAGATAGCGATATTATCCCTGAACCAAACGTATTTCAAGTATTACTAAGAATAGCTCAGTCAGAAAAGTATTTGGTAGTTGCCAATCAATATCGGAGTCGGTGTACAAAAGGTCTCATTATAAAAGGTATGGGTTGTACTTTTACCCATAAAGCAGCTTGTAGGTTTGCTAGATTTCAAATCGCGCCTTTTATTTGGAATAAAAAAGAAGTGTTCTGTTTCGCCGATGATTTTTGGTTTTTTGATATGCTTTTTGCTGCAGAGCAGCGGATAAAAAAATGGACTGGATGGAACAGTCTAAAGGTTGGCAGATTTGTATCAATATGGCATATAGTCAGGCAGGGGCCTATTAAATTTTTGAAGAAAGAAAAGAAAAAATAAATAATATAGAGATTAAATTTTTGATGACTAAAAAAACAAATGACTTTGTCGTTTGTTTTTTTGTGAGTTATTATGAATAGATATGCAGTTTATTGCTGATTTTCATCTTCATTCCAAATACTCTCGAGCAACATCCAAAAATATGGATGTTGATAATTTAAATAAGTGGGCAAAGATAAAAGGAATTGATATTTTAGGAACTGGAGATTTTACTCACCCCCTCTGGCTAAAAGAATTAAAAGAAAAATTAGAACCAGCGGAAACAGGATTATATAAATACAAAGAAAAGAATTCGAATAATCATAATCATATTGATATAAGATTTATTTTAACTGTTGAAATTTCTGGTATTTATTCTAAAGGAGGCAAGGTTAGAAAAATTCATAATATTATTTTTGCTCCGTCATTTGAAGCAGTAGAAAAAATTAATACCCATTTAGGCTGGATTGGTAATTTAAAATCAGATGGTCGGCCAATTTTAGGACTTGATTCTAAAGAATTAGCCAAGATTGTTTTAGATGCTTCTGAAGATTGTTTGATTGTGCCAAGCCATGCTTGGACTCCATGGTTTTCTATATTTGGCTCTAAATCTGGTTTTGATTCTATTGAAGAGTGCTTTGAAGAATATACAAAATATATTTATGCTATTGAAACTGGTTTAAGTTCTGATCCAGAAATGAATTGGCAATTAAGTGCTTTAGATAATATAACTTTAATCAGTAATTCAGATGCCCACAGTCCTCAAAAGATTGGCAGAGAGGCAAATATTTTTGAAGGAAAGAAAATAGATTATAATTTAATTGTAGAGGCAATAAAGAATGCGCCCTCCTACGCTAAAGCTTCGGAGGACAATAGTTTTGATAAACTCCGTTTAATCAAAACTATTGAATTCTTTCCAGAAGAAGGAAAATATCATTGGGATGGTCATCGCAATTGTGAGATTTGTCTTAGCCCAGAAGAGTCAGCTAAGTATAATAATATTTGTCCTCGTTGCAACAGACCTTTAACTATTGGCGTAATGAACAGAGTACGCAAGTTAGCTGATAGAAAACCTGGGGAAAAACCAGAGAAAGTTATTCCTTTTCAGCGACTCATACCTTTAGCTGAAATAATTGCTGATATTTTGGGATTGGGAGTTGGCACCAAAGGCGTAGAAGAACATTACAGGAATTTAATAAGAGCTTTTGGCAGCGAGTTTAAAATTCTTCTTAATGTTAAAAAACAAGAGATAGCCAGTGTTAGCTTGCTAGAGATTGCTGAAGGAGTGGAACGGGTAAGACAGGGAAAAGTAATAATTAAGCCGGGTTATGATGGAGAATTTGGGAAGATTAGTATTTTTGGCAAGGACGAAAAACCAAAGAGCATAGGAGGTCAGGAAGTTTTATTTAAATAGTATGGAAATTATTGCTAATTCAGTTTTAAATCTTTTATCTGAACATCGTTATATTTTTTCTTTCTTGGGTGCGCTTTTTGAAGGCACTTATATTATGATTTTGACTGGTGTTCTTTTTAAATTCGGCTATTTT
>SDBT01019255.1_pt1 | contig 10701 bp, 11 predicted proteins | sample 2277101 | NCBI WGS metagenome assembly SDBT01 (sample SAMN10404973, study PRJNA504765) | marine sediment metagenome | isolation source: marine sediment core GS10_PC15, 103 cmbsf | place: Arctic Ocean: Southern Knipovich Ridge | collected 2010
TCTTTCTCGAGGACCGTTTTCCGCGCTCATCTAACGCAAGCTAATGGGACCGCTGGACCGGCCATTGATAAACTGCTGGACAATCTCGTTCTTGCTCTTGCGGATCTCTTCGGGAGTTCCCTCCTCTATTATCCGGCCCTCATAGAACATGGCAATTCTATCTCCTATTTTGTAGGCGCTGGCTATATCATGGGTAACGGCAATGGAAGTTACCTTCAATCTGTTATGCAGATCGATAATCAGTTCGTTCACCGCATCGGCCATAATCGGGTCTACCCCGGTAGTCGGTTCGTCGTAGAGAATAATCTCCGGGTCTACGGCAATGGCCCGGGCCAGACCCACTCTTTTCTTCATCCCTCCGCTCAACTCCGCCGGTTTCAGGGACTCCACATTTTCCAGTCCCACCAGCCGTAATTTCTCTTTTACTATTCTCCCGATTTTCCCTTTGGTCAAATCGCTGTGCTGCTCAAGGAAAAATCCTACATTTTCCCCGACGCTGAGAGAATCGAAGAGAGCCGCACCCTGGAAGAGCATTCCGAACTTTCTTCTTACTTTATTCAATCCCTTCTCGGAAAGACCGGTTAGGTCTTCCCCATCGATAATAATCTTTCCCTCATCCGGCTTCATAAGCCCGATTATATGTTTTAGAAGTACGCTTTTCCCGCAGCCGCTCCTCCCGATAATTACAACGGTCTCGCCTTTTTCTATCTTCAGATTAATATCGACGAGAACTTTGTTCTCTCCAAAACTTTTGGCCAAATGAGAAATCTCAATCATTGCTGAATTCAATGCTTGCTTGTCCCCCTCCCTTATTCCCCGCTCTCCCCGGGAACAGTCGACTTCACTTTGATGAATAAAGGATGACTCGGGCCACCTTTTAGAGGAATGATTCTGGCCCCTTTTTTTGTGACCCCTTTCTTAAGCGAGGTAGATAATAATCTGGGTAAGGAAATAGTCGGAAATTAAAATGAGGGTGATGGAGGTAACTACGGAAACAGTGGTTGCCCTTCCCACCCCTTCTGCCCCTCCCCGGGTAGTGAAACCGTTATAACAACTGATGAGAGCAATAATCATTCCGAAGAAGAAGCATTTGATCAAACCGCTGAGAATGTCTCCGGAAGACATAAACTGGACTGTCTTATCTATATAGATGGAGGAACTGATCCCTATTTTGTGAACTCCTATGAGATAACCTCCCAGGATACCGACGAAATCGGCAAAGATGGCGAGGAAGGGGAGCATAAGGGAACAGGCAAGAAAACGGGGAACAACGAGGTAGTTGACCGGACTGGTGGCCAGAGTCCGTAAAGCGTCAATCTGCTCGGTTATTTTCATTGAACCCAGTTCGGCTGTAATCGCCGAACCAACGCGGGCAGCAACCACAAAGGAGATAAAGACCGGGCCCAGTTCTCTGACAAAAGCAAGGCCCGCCGCTCCCGCCACATAAATTTCCAGTTCCTGGCTGATTTTCCCTATCTCGTAAGCAGTCTGGAGGACAAAAACCATCCCCGTAAAGAGGGCAACCAGCAGGGTTATGGGCAGAGAGTCCACTCCAATGCGGACCATCTGGTCTAAAGTATTTCTGATTCTGAGGGGACCTTTAAAGAGCCAGTATATCGTTTCAAAAAACAGGAAAGTTACCTTCCCTATAGTCTCTATCCAATTCCACAAGATTATTCCTTCCTCTGGGTTAAGTTTTCGAAGCGGGTATATGACGGAATCCAGGTCAATCGTATGCTTCCCACCGGACCATTTCTCTGCTTGCCGATAATGATTTCCGCTACACCCTTGTTCTCTTTTTTCGCCCTGTATATCTCCTCCCGGAAAATAAAAACACAGAGGTCGGCATCCTGTTCAATCGCCCCGGATTCCCGTAAATCGGAAAGTTGGGGCCGTTTACTTTCTCTCTTCTCTACTTCCCGGCTGAGCTGGGAAACTGCTATCACGGGAATTTCCAGTTCCCGGGCCAGGGATTTCAAAGCCCGGGATATTTCGGAAATTTCCTGCTGCCTGTTCTCCGCTCTTCGCGAACCGCTCATCAATTGCAGATAATCAACAATGATCAGGCCGATGTCGTGCTCCGCCTTCAGCCGCCGGGCTTTGGTGCGGATTTCCAAACCGGAGATGGCCGGGGAATCATCGATGAAGATAGGGGCATCACCCAACCGGCCGGAGGCAATCCCCAATCTTGGCCAGGCAGACTCCGGTAAATAGCCGGTACGGAGCCTATGGGCGTCCACCCTCGCTTCTGCGCACAACATCCTTTGAGCAAGCTGCTCTTTGGAGGTTTCCAGACTGAAGATAGCGAGAGGAATCTTCTCTTCAATTCCTACGTGTTGGGCAATATTCAAGCAGATTGAGGTCTTGCCCATCGAAGGACGGGAAGCAATCACGATTAAGTCCGAGGGCTGGAGGCCGGAAGTGATCTCGTCAAGCTCATTGAATCCGGTAGAGAGTCCCCTGATATACCCTTTGCCGAATTTCTGCAATTTCTCGATCGCTTCCATTCCGCTTCGGACGACATCTTTAATGGGAACATAATCCCTTCTTGTTCTTCTTTGAGAGATGTCGAAGATGAGTTGTTGGGCCCTGTCCAGGAGCGTTCCCGCCTCTTCCTTCTCTTCGTATCCGGAAGTAATAATCTGGGTGGCGGCATTAATCAAATTGCGCAAAACCGCTTTTTCCTTAATGATTTCGGCATAGTACTCCACATTGGCCGCCGTGGGAACACTGTTGAGCAAATTGGTCAGATAAACTGCCCCTCCTGCGTCCTCCAGGGCTTCTTCCCGCCTCAATGCTTCGGTAATAGTAACCAGGTCAACCGCTTTATTATTTTCAAAGAGGCTAATCGCTGCTTCGAAGACTTTCCTGTGGGACTCGTTGTAAAAATCTTCTTTGCTCAAGATATCCGCTACTTTGCCGATAGCTTCCTTTTCCAGGAGCATGGAACCGAGCACAGAACGCTCCGCGTCCAGATTTTGGGGAGGAACCCTTTCTAATAACTTCCTCCCTCCCGTCCTTTCCGCCCGAAGAGAACGGGATTGAACAGATGTCCGGTTAGCCATTTATTCTTTCACCACCCAGACCTTCAACTTACCCTTGATCTCATAAGGAAGCTTGATCGATACAGTATAAATACCTAATTCTCTTATCGGTTCTTCCAATTCGATATCTTTCTTATTAATTTCTATTCCCTCTTTCTTCAGAGCGGAAGCAATGTGGCTCGTAGTTACCGAGCCGAATAGTTTTTCATCCTCTCCCGCCTGCCGAGAAATGGTGCAGGAAAGTTTCTCCAATTTTTCTCCCAGCAATTCTGTTTCCTTTTTCTTCTTTTCCAGCTCCCGGGTTTCCCTTTTTTTCTCCCGCTCCAAGATTTCAACATTCTCACTGGTGGCTTCCAGAGCGAGCGATCGAGGGAGAAGAAAATTTCGGGCGTAACCGCCGGCCACTTCCCGCACTTCTCCTCTCTCACCCAGCTTTTCTATATCCTGCCTTAAGATTACCTTCATTGTTTTCCTTTCATTTTTGGGACTTTGCGGGGCCGCCTCAGGCGACCGGGCATCATCTCACGACAAAGGGTAGGAGGGCTATAGCTCTTGCTTGTTTGATCGCTCGGGCCAGGCGTCTTTGATGCCGGGCACAGACACCGGAAATTCTCCGGGGAAGGATTTTCCCCCGGTCGCTAACGTACCTTCTAGTCATACCTATGTCTTTGTAATCGATATGCTCTACTTTATTTAAACAGAATTTGCAGAATTTTCTCCTGAACTGGCGCGGCCACATTGTTCTCTTTTTTTTCTTTGCATCTTTTCCCGTCTTCTTTCGGGGCACTATCTACCTCCTTTGCTTTCTATTGACTTCCCTGGCTCTCGGCCTGCTCGGGAGCTTCCTCTGTGCCGGGGGATCCTTCCTTCTCCCCGCTGCCTTCTCCTGGTTTGCCCAGGAATTGAACGCTGCTGGCCACTACATCCAGGGCGTTTCTTTTTTGCCCATCTTCCGTTTCCCAGGAACGGCTCTGCAAGCGGCCTTCCACAAAGACCGGTCTCCCTTTGCTCAAATATTGAGCGCAGCTCTCCGCTTGCTTGCCCCAAACGGCAATTCGCACAAAACAGGCATCTTCTTTCTTCTCTCCCGACTGGGTTGTGTAGTTGCGGTTGATTGCCAGGCTAAAATTGGTCACTGCCTGCCCGGCCGGAGTGTAACGCAGTTCAGGGTCACGGGTCAGATTTCCCATCAGGAATACTCTGTTCAGACCTCTTACCATCATATTCCTCCTGTCCATTATCCCGGATGTTTCCTACAGCTTATCTCTACCTGCCCTATCGTCGGTCCTTTCTTTTTCCCTTTTTCCTGAATACTTCTCTGCTGCCGAAGCGGAGGGAATGGAGGCAGAGGGGTCCCGGCGAGTAGTCATGAACCTCAAGACGGGCTCAGCAAGTCGGAGATTTCTTTCCAATTCCCTGATTGTCTCTACTTCCCCTTTGAATTTAACCAGGAAATAGACTCCCTCTTTTTTCTTTTTGATCTCATAAGTTAGTCTCTTTTTACCCAATTTGCTGCACTCTTCGACTTTCCCTCCCTTTTCCTCGATTATTGCCTTTGTTTTTTCAATCAGTTTTTCCATTACTTCTTCCTCGGACTCAGAATCCAGGACCAACATTGATTCATATGACCTTAACAAAGAAATCACCTCCTTGCCAGAACATTATACCACAAAAAAATTATTTTTCAAGCCTGCTTCTCGGGAGAGGGGGAGAATTTAAAGCGAATTACATCGCCGTCCTTAATCTCGTATTCCCGCCCCTCAACCTTGAGAAGGCCTTTGTTATGAGCTTCGTTCAACGACCCGCATTTGATTAGATCCTCGAATTTTACCACTTCTGCAAGAATGAATCCTCGTTCCATATCTCCGTGGATTTTTCCCGCCGCTCCCGGGGCCTTCGTTCCTTCCCTCACCGTCCAGGCTCTTATCTTACCTCTTTCTACGGTAAAAAAGGATACGAGGTTCAGTAATTTGTAGCTGGCCCTGATTAATCTCTCCAGCCCCGATTCTTCCAGGCCCATCTCCCGGAGGAATTTTTTCCCTTCTTCTGCGCCTAGCTCGGCAATCTCCGCTTCCAGTTTCGCGGAAATAACGAGGGCCTCACCCCCCTCTTTTTGGGCATATCTTCTGACCTCCTCTATGCCCGGACCGGAGAAACGGGGGATATCCTTTTCCCCCACGTTAGCGAGGTAGACTATGGGCTTGCTGGTGAGAAGATATTGGGGAGCCCCTTCTATGTTCCGCCCCGGCTCTTCCTTTTCCAGGTACTCCTTGACCCGATTGAGATGGGTGAGTTCTTTCTCCCCGCCTTTCTTTGCTTTCTCGATCTGGCGCTGAACCGTCTCCAGGTCTGCGAGAATCAGTTCGCTCTTGATCACTTCCATATCTCTTAAGGGATTGAGGTCTCCACTGACGTGGGCAATTTCCTTATCTTCGAAACAGCGCACCGCCTCTACCAAGGCATCGGCCTCCCTTATCTTGGCCAGGAATTGATTACCCAATCCTTCTCCCTGGCTTGCCCCCTTCACTAAACCGGCAACATCGACAAACTTGATTGTGGTGGAAGTTTTTTCCTGATGGGCAAGGAGTTTCCCTAATTTATTCAAACGCTCATCGGGCACCTCCACCATGCCCACATTGGGCTCAATCGTGCAGAAAGGGTAGTTGGAGACCGGGGCGTGAGCACAGGTCAGCGCGTTAAATAAAGTGGACTTCCCGATATTGGGTAAACCGACAATTGCTATTTGCATTTTAAAGAACTCAAAAATGGGGACGGGGGTGATTTTCTATTTTTTCGGCCGGCCCCTTCTTTTTGGACCTAGTTTTCTGCCTATCTCTTTCTCTATTTCTTCCTTAAATCTGTTACCGGCAAGAATTCCGCACTTCGTTGTTGCTTCCCGGATGGAATCCCATTCATGCTCCGGTATTGTTTCCTTGAAAAATTCTCGGTAGGCCCTCTGCTTTTTTTCGCCTGTTTCTCCTAAGCTTTCATACCATTCATTCTTATCCAGAATTTTGTCTTCCATTCCATAGGCGTGAGACATATGGCTGCTCCTTTTGTATTCTTTTAATTCCCGAACCAGGTTGGCTCTCAGAGGGTTCATTTCTATATATCTTAGACAGGCAAGGAAATATCTTTCTTTCTCTACGATAGTGCTCTTATATCTGCCCTCCCAGAGTGTGCCCGTGCGTTGATATTTCCAATTTATGTACTGGGTATACTTGGCAAAAACCCAACGCATATATTTGGCGAGATTATACTGCTCCCGCGGTTCAATCAAAAGGTGGATATGATTGGCCATTAAGACATAACTGTAAATCTTCACAGGGTACTTCTCTCTACCTTCCCTGAGAAGTTGGAGAAAATAAGTATAGTCTCGATCTTCGAAAAAGATAGGCTGATGATTATTCCCCCGGTGTAATACGTGATACGGTATTCCCCCTACCGCCGGTCTTGGAGAACGCGGCATTTTTTCCTTTCTATCTTACATATTCAATAAAACACGAAAACATAATGAAACCTATATATCCTAAGCACCGCCCATAAACTGCCTTAAATAAACTCGCTTTTCGCTCTAACGGCACCGCCTCTCTCTTATCGCCTACATAATAATTTATTAATCTTCCACGGAATTCTTTTGTAGGAATCCTAGTTTCAATGCCACAATTAGCACATTGAGTTAGAACAAAATCGCTCTCTTTAACTTTATTCTTCATAGCCGCCAAATAAGAAAATCACCCCCGTCCCGATTTTTTGAACGTCGACGCTGTTTGAAAAATCACCCCCGTCCCCATTTTAGAAAAGGGGAGCAAAAACGAGGGAGATAACCGCCATCAATTTGATCAGAATATTAATCGAAGGTCCCACCGTATCTTTAAGAGGATCTCCTACGGTATCCCCCACTACGGAAGCCTTATGGGTAGCGGAACCTTTTCCTCCCAGGTTTCCCTCCTCGATATATTTCTTGGCGTTGTCCAGGGCTCCGCCGCTGTTGGCGGTCTGGATTCCCAGCTGCAAGCCGGTTACCAGAGCCCCCAGGAGAAGCCCTCCCAGGGAGACCGGACCGAGAAGTTTTCCTACCGCCAGGGGTACTCCCACCGCCATTACTCCGGGAAGGAACATTCCTTTAAGGGCGGATTTGGTGCTTATGTCTACGCAGGTAGTGGAATCAGGATTGGCTTTGCCTTCTATCAGGCCGGGGATTTTCTCGAACTGCCTTCTCACCTCTTCAATCATCCGAAAAGCACATTTCCCCACCGCCCGGAGAAGCATAGAGGAAAAAAGGAAGGGGAGCATCCCCCCGATGAGGGCTCCGGCAATCAAGTGAGGGTCGGTTATGGAGAGAACCACGTCCTCTCCCAGGACAGCAACGTAGGCCGAGAAGAGTCCAATAGCGGCAAAGGCCGCCGAACCGATAGCAAATCCTTTCCCTATGGCCGCGGTAGTATTTCCTACCGCATCCAGGCGGTCGGTAATTTTACGCACTTCCGGTTTCAGTCCGGCCATCTCGGCAATCCCTCCGGCATTATCCGCTATCGGCCCGTAGGAGTCGACGGAAACGACCATCCCCGTGGTAGAGAGCATTCCCACAGCCGCCATGGCAATACCATAAATCCCGGCAAATTTGTAGGAAAATAAGACTGCCAGGGCAAGAACAATAACGGGCAAGGCCGTGCTTTCCATTCCCACCGCTAACCCTTCAATTACTGTTACGGCGGGCCCGCTCCGAGAAGTCTGGGCCAGTTTCTTAACCGGCCGAAAGCGGCTGGAAGTAAAATATTCACTGGTCAGCCCCACAATGATTCCCGAGAATAACCCCGCGAGAACGGCCCAGAAGGGGCCGAACTTGGCATATTCTACCCCTCGAAAGGTATAGGGCGAACCGAAATAGCGGATGATGAAAAAGGCAAAGAGGGCGGTTAAGCCGGCGCTCAGATAAGTCCCTCCCACGAGAGCTTCCTGGGGTTTGCCCCGGGCGCTGGCCTTGACGAAGGCGATCCCCAAGATAGAAGCGATAACTCCGCTGCTGGCAATATAAAGAGGAAGTAAAGAGAGAATCTTTCCCTCCCCCAGAGCCATGCTGGCGGAGATGGCAATGGTAGCAATAATCGCTTCTACGTAGGATTCCAATAAGTCCGCTCCTAATCCCGCCACATCTCCCACGTTGTCCCCGACATTATCGGCAATAACTGCCGGGTTCCGGGGGTCATCTTCGGGAATATTGGCTTCCACCTTTCCCACCAGGTCGGCCCCCATATCCGCGCCCTTGGTAAAAATCCCTCCTCCCGTACGGGCAAAAAGGGCCATCAGGCTTGCTCCCATGGCATAACCGTTTATGATAACAGGTTCTCCTCCGAAAATCATATAAAGGGCCGATAAACCCAAAAGAGCCAATCCTACCACACTCATCCCCATTACCGCTCCCCCGGAGACGGCCACCCCCAGAGCAGCAGATAATCCTGAAACGGCTGCCTGGGTGGTACGGCAGTTGGCCCGCACGGCAATGCTCATTCCTAAATATCCGGCGAGGCCGGAAACCAGGGCCCCCAGGAGAAAACTGACTGCTGTTTCCCAGCGCAGCCAGAGTCCCAGAAAGAAAGCAATGAGGAGAAGGAATCCCAGGACGGTAAGATATTCTCTGCGCAGAAAGGCATTTGCTCCTTTCTGAATCATAAGAGAAATTTCCCGCATTTTCTTTGTTCCCGGTTCCTTCCTCAATACTTCCAGAGACAGGAAAACCACATAAACAAGAGCGAGAATTCCCGCTCCCAGGGGAAATAAGATCTCCATTTTTCCTCCCTTCCGCTCCGGCCCTCCGTCTCAGACGGGTCGCCCCGGGCCGTTCCTTTTCAAACCCCGGTTAATTATATGGTCCTCTCTTTTTATTAATTCGGCAGTATCCTCGTTATTTCGTCCTGCGCAAAATAGGGAAGATTTATCCCTTTTGCTTTCTTAACCACTTTACCGATCACGCGGCATTCTATTCCTTTCTTCCTGTAAATATTGAGAAGTTTCTTTCCTTCCCGGGGATCAAGGGTCAGAATCAGGGCGCCGGAAGCGATCAAACCCAAAGGATTAAGGTCAAATTCCCGGCAGAGTGCTCCGGTCTCGGGATAAACTCTCACTTTTTGGGAGTCGATTTCTATTCCTACCCCGGCGGCCCGGGAGACCTCGTAAAGGCCCGTGGCCAGACCTCCTTCCGTAGGATCATGCATAGAATGAACCTTCACCTTCTCGTTGGCAAGAAGGGCCTCTTTCAAAACACTTATTCCCGGACGATAGAGATAATCTTCGCAGCGGGCGAGGAACTTCGGGGAAAATTTCTTCCGGAGAATGCTTCTTTTTTCTCTGGCAATCAGGGAAGTCCCTTCAATGGCAATCCCTTTGGTCAAGATTATATCGTCCCCGACTGCCGCCCCGGAAGTGCTCACCAGTTTATCTTTCTTTACCTCTCCCAACATTTGGCCTACGAGAATGGGTCGGGCTACGCCGGGAGTAATCTCCGTATGCCCCCCGCAGAGAGAAATTCGCAGTTCCCGCGCGGCAGAATAAACCTGGGAGAGGATCTCCTCGGCCATCTTTTCCGTGGCTCTCTTCTCGGGAAGAAGAACAGTAGTAAGGAGCCATTTCGGCCTCGCCCCCATGCTTGCCAAATCATTGGCATTAATCTGCACCAGATACCAGCCGATTTTGGAGCTGGCAAAAGTAATGGGGTCGGTTTTGACTACTAAGTATTTCCCGGCAAAATCTATTACCGCCGCATCCTCCCCGATCCCGGGGCCAATAACTACCCTCTTATCGAGAAGTTCATATTTCTTCAACAGTCTTTCCAATAAATCAGGGTTCAGTTTCCCCGCAGGGAGAGTTTTTCTCATTTATTCAAAGAAATTAGCCACGGAGAAAGGTAGTCTTGGTTATTTAACCTCCAGACTATTTCATCCGTGGCTAGGTTTGAAACTAATCTCTCGGTATCGCTAATCTCTGGTAAGGATAAATCAAATCGGGATTCTTGATCTGGTCCCGGTTAGCATTGAAAATCCTCCTCCAAAGAAAAGGATTGCCGTAAATCTGCTCATACCCGGCAATGAACCAGAGGCAGTCTCCCTTTTTGACTATGTAGACTTCGGGTTTTTCCCTTCTTCTGCGGGTTCTTTCCCTTACCTTCTTTCTCATCCGGCCTACCCGAGTCTTTAAGGCAGTCAGCTGCTTCTGCACTTTCTTAAGCTCTTTCCTGGTATCCAGGGAAGCTTTGTTGCTGAAGGTAAGCCCCAGGGCAAACTTGATTTCCTTAGGCGCGTCGTCTTCGTATTTCTCGTCGAGATAGCGTAGTTCGCTGATAGCGGTTTTCAGCTTAAGTCCCCGGGAGAGATCGAACTCCATTCCCAGGTTTGGGTATTTTCCGTCGAACTCCGCGACAAGCGTAAGGGGCTTAAACTCTTTTTCTATTCCGAAAAAGATTCCGCTCCCTTCCTTATCTTCCGAACCGTGCGCCTTAAACCAACGGTTACCTATACACAGGTATCCCCTGCCGAGATGGGGAATCTTCTTTCCCAGAACGGCATAGAGGGTATAATTCATCGGATCCCAAAGGCTGTCGTTCCCCGTAGAAGTTATTCTTTCCTTGTCAGTAATATTCAAGATTCCCACGGAAAGAGCG
>SDBT01019256.1_pt1 | contig 10701 bp, 11 predicted proteins | sample 2277101 | NCBI WGS metagenome assembly SDBT01 (sample SAMN10404973, study PRJNA504765) | marine sediment metagenome | isolation source: marine sediment core GS10_PC15, 103 cmbsf | place: Arctic Ocean: Southern Knipovich Ridge | collected 2010
TCTCATACTTCGAGATGGTGCAGAATCTGTACATGTACTACTGGGACGCGCAGCACGTGCACGAACTTCTGGACAAGAGGATGACTACCGCGTACCATCTGGTGTGGTACACGTCGAAGGAGCACAACATTAACATGCGCCAGGCCGCTTACCTGGTGGCCGTCAAGCGGGTCGTCGACGCAATGAAACTGCGCGGCTGGTACTAGTCGGCAGGCGGGCCGCGAGGCCTGGGCCGCAAGGAGACGCCATGACCACAGTGAAGATCATCCCCTGTCTTGACATCAAGGAGGGACGTGTCGTCAAGGGCGTGAAGTTCGTGGACCTGAGGGACGCCCGCGACCCGGTGGAGGCCGCCGCCGCCTACTGCGCGGAGGGCGCCGACGAGGTCGTCTTTCTGGACATCACGGCAACGCTAGAGGACCGCGGGACCCGCCTCGAATGGGTGAAGCGGGTGGCAGAGAAGGTGACGGTGCCGTTCGCCGTCGGGGGAGGCATCAGGAGCACCGACGACATGAAAGCCCTTTTCGAGATCGGCGTCGACAAGGTGTCCATCAACACGGCCGCCGTGAGGAACCCGGACCTCGTGAAGGATGCGTCCCGGGAGTTCGGCAGGGAGAAGCTCGTCGTCGCCGTCGACGGGATGAAGAACGAACCCGGCCCTGACAAGCCCCGGCTCGAGTTGGTCGTGAGCGGGGGGACCGAGCCCACGGGGATCGAAATCGTGGAGTGGGCACAGAAGGTGGAGGCACTGGGCGCCGGCGAGATACTCCTCACAAGCAAGGACGCCGACGGCACGAAGGACGGCTACGATATCGAGATGACCCGCGCGGTCGCCGAGGCCGTCGACATACCCGTCATCGCCTCGGGAGGGGCAGGCACCCTAGAGCACCTGCACGAGGCGGTCGTCGATGGCAAGGCCTCGGCCGTCCTCGCAGCCTCCATCTTCCACTTCGGAGAGATATCCATCCCCGAAGTGAAGAGGTATCTCAAGGAGAGGGGCATCCCGGTCCATATGTGAGTGTTCCGCAGGAGACCGGACATGCAGACGACTGCACCATAGACAGCGTCCAGACGGCTCCCGGAAGGTGACCACCATCCCAGAGGCAACAAAGCTTTGCGGGATACGCATACTCACGGCATGTTACGCCGAAGGCATCAGGCTCGAAGACGGGCCGTTCTGCTGCTCCATGGGCACCTTCGGATGCTCCTGCGAAAAGAACCCGCTGTAATCTCCCTGCGAGGCGAAAGTTCCCGGGAGAGCCGTCCGGGCACGGCAGTGCCTTGCGCCAGTCGGAACGCCTTTTACTGGACATCCCATGGATAGAGTCGATACGGTCATAGTCGGTGCCGGCGCGGTCGGTCTTGCTGTCGCTTCCCGGCTCGGAAGCAGGGGCGGGGAGACGGTCGTCATCGAGCGTCATCCCGGCTTCGGGTGGGAGACATCCAGCCACAACAGCGAGGTCATCCACGCAGGCCTCTACTACCCCACCGGCTCCCTGAAAGCCCGCCTCTGCGTCAGGGGGAAGCATCTCCTGTACGAGTTCTGCGATTCCCACAAGGTGGCATTCAAACAGCTCGGCAAACTGGTGATAGCTGCGGACGAGAGCGAGGTCGGGCCACTCGAATCGCTCGCGGCCCGCGCAAGGGCCAACGGGGTGGAAGACCTGCGGCTGATCGACCGGCAAGAACTCAAGAAGATGGAACCCGCCGTGCGAGGCATCGCTGCACTGCATTCCCCATCGACGGGCATAATGGACTCCCACTCCCTGATGAAACGCATGGAGTCGATGGCCATTGACAGCGGCGTCGTATTCGCGTACGGCTGCGAGCTCGCCGCTATAGAGCCCGGGAGCGGCGGCTACGGACTCAAGGTGCGGGATGCCGACGGAACGCATACACAGCTGTTCGCGCGCACGGTCATCAACTGTGCGGGACTGGGATGCGAGGAAGTCGCACGCATGGCCGGGATCGACACGACAGCAGCCGGGTACGGGCTTTACTACTGCAAGGGCGAGTACTTCCGACTGTCAGCCGGGAAGGCCGGCTCGATAACCCACCTCATCTATCCGACACCCACCGAGATAAGCCTGGGTACGCACATCGTCATAGACATGGAGGGCGGGTTGAAGCTGGGGCCGAGCGCGTTCTTCGTGGAAGAGATAGACTATGACGTGGACCCTTCTCACGCGGGAGAGTTCTACGAAGCAGCGCGCAGGCTCATTCCATCGATTCGTGAAGGCGACATTACCCCTGACATGGCCGGCATACGGCCCAAGATCCAGGGGCCCGGCGAACCGGCAAAGGACTTCGTGATCGCCCACGAGGCCGGCAGGGGCCTCCCGGGCCTCATAAACCTGGTCGGCATCGAATCACCGGGGCTTACCGCCTGCCTTGCCATCGCAGAGCATGTCGAAGCGTTGCTGCCTTCGAGCTAGCGAAGTACGTTGGCCCTGAATATACCTCTGGAGAGCACAACATCCTGAGGGAGCAGGTCTTACGGCCTATCTCATCATGTTTTACTTCAGGTTTATCCTCCCCTTCTCGGGCTCCGGGCAGGGCTCCGGGCCAGGCTAGAAATGCTCCTTCTGCCAGCGCAGGCCTTCGTCCAGCATCGTAAGATAGTTCTTCACGGGAACGTAATTGGCGATCGAGTTCCCCGAACCGAGAGCATAACGGCCGCGAGGAATGCAGGATGTATGGCAGTCCCTGCTCGTGGGCGAGCGCGGCGATCTTCTTGTGCCAGGGAAGCACATGCTTGCGGAGAAGATCGGGCGGCATCAACGTACCGGTGTTGAAGCCCATATCGTCTCCCTGGAAGAACCCCGCGAGAGCCCTCAACACCTCGGTATCCAGCTTGAGCTCGCAGAAGTGGACCCTGCCGGACCGCTCCTCGCCGAGTATCATGCGATTGTAGGCCACTATGTCGGGACGCGGAGACTTCAAGGGGACCTTCATCATACTCATCCAGCCTTCTTCACCCACTGCCCGGGCTTTAGCTTACCGAGGAACAAACGCCCAATGGGGCTCGCACTGAACTCCTTAAGGCCCTCTTCCGTGTCAGGAAGCTGTATCCACTCCCCGTCAGCGGCCTTGTCCCGATGCACCCGGGCGAACACCTTCCCTATCTCGCCTGTCTTCTCCGCGGGCATGCCATTCTGGCGCGCGATCTCCCGGTAGATGAAACTGCGGTCCTCGTTCTCCGCGCTGACAAGGTCCCTTATCTTCTTCCTGTATGACTCGTCTGATGAAATCCTCTTGTTGGGACGCTCCGCCAGGAGCCCGAGGTTCGACTCGCCCACGGCACGATCCTTCTTTGCAGCCTCCACATCGGCGTTCCGCGCCTTCCTTCTCTTGATGCGTGCTGCGATACCGGGCGTCATCTCCTTCAGCTTCGCCTCGGCAGCGTACGCCATTCCCGAGACGAGACCTATGTTGAAGCCCGTCTTCCCGTCACCTTCCGCCTCTTCAGGCGCGGGTACGGGCTTCTCGCCGGACACCATATCCTCGATGTCCCCGGCGTGCTGGTATATGTCCACCCGGGCCGTTATGTCTATCTTTACCGGGTCGACCTTCACCCTGTGAGTGCATGCGCCTGCCGCGGCGATAACGGCAGCCGAGATGAAGAAGATCACAAACCTCCTACCTTTCATCGCGTTCCTCCTTCCCCCGACGCGAGCACCGGGAAGATACCGTGAAGCACAAACTGCGGACTGATACGGCCCAACGGACCCGAGAAGTCCAGGAACATGGAGACCGCATCCTCCTCGATGGAGAACAACACCTCACCTTCATCATACACGAAATCCTTGAGTGCCGCCAGCGCCGCTTCGACCTCCACCATGCTTGAAACCGGCCCAAGGTACGGGGCAGCCTCCGCGGAGTCCCGCACGCGTATTCGGCCGCCCCCGGGACGCGTCCTCATCCTCCCGTCGAGTTCCTGAAGCCCGCCCGGCCGACCCGAGAGGCTCATCCAGCCGTCCAGGATGCCCGTCGCAGTCACGCGCGGGGCCGTGAGGTCCCCGGTCACCTCCTCGAGGTCAATGCCCTTCACAGCGATGCTCGACCGGTAGCCTGCAGCCCTCCCGCGGGTGGTGATGTCCACCCTGCCAGTCAATGTGCCGCCGCCCAGCGGGATGCGGATGCGATGCACCATAAGGTCTTCTCCATCCATGGTCATCACAGCTGTTCCTCGACCTGATCGGAGAGACCGCGAGCCCAGGTCGAACTCCAACTCGCGAACGGCCGCCCTGCCCTTCCCGGAGACATCTCCTCCCGGGGCCTGAAAGAGATCGATATAGGCATCGAGATCCGCCCGGAGCGTGCCCCAGGGCTTTCGCGCTTCCACTGTCATGTTCCGGGCAAGGACACGCTGGAAGAGGAGCCGGGGAGACGTCCCGGGTGCCGCGGCCGGCTCTGGACCAGGACCGTCAGCGGGGGCCGGCGCCTGGGCGACTGCGAGGTATACATCGTCAAGGACAAGAGCCACGGCTTCACGCGAGGAAAGAAGATCGGCCATGCGGTAAGTGATGACGGCCCTGCCGGCTTCAAACCGCCGCACAGACGGCGCCGACCGGGGAGAGACCACGCTGATATGGTCCATCTCCAGTGCGCCCAGCGGAGCAAGCCGGGCGGCGCCGATGGAGACTTCGCCCCCGATCCTTTCAGAGAGCGAGGCAGCGAGCATCCTGCCGAGCCGCTTTTCCGAAAGCAGGCGCCCGGGCAGGAGAATACCAGCTCCAGCGAGCAGTATGAGGATGCCGCCGGCTACCGCCATCCGCCTGAGCCTGCGCTTGTCGATCCTGTGCACCACTTGCGCTCACCATCCTTCCGGGAAGCTACGCCCCTTTGCCACCCGGAGATTCTACATCCCGCAGCAACGGGTTGTATATGTTATTCACGAGATCAGATGAACTGCGTTGCCTCGGAGTTTGCTCCACCTTGACAGCAGGCCAGGGACAGCGTAAGATTCAGACCGCCAACTGCAAGAAGGAGGAACATCATGCCGGAGAAGACGATCGCCAACGACCTGGCCCAAGTTCCGCAACCGGTCAGGAGCTTGGTCAAGCCCTGTGTGAAGTCGCTTCAGGAGGTCTACGGGAACGACCTGGAGTCCGTCCTCCTGTACGGGAGCGGGACCGGCTCTGACTTCGTGCCCGGCAGGTCGAACGTGAACCTGCTCGTCATCTTGAAACAGGTCTCTCTCCCTGACTTGAAGAAGATCCTGAAGCTAGTCGCACGCTGGAGAAAAAAGAAGATAGCCGCGCCGCTCGTACTCACCCGCGAGCACATTCTCCGCTCCACGGACACCTTCCCGGTGGAGTTCCTCGATATCAAGGAGAATCACATCCTCCTCTACGGAGACGATATCTTCTCGGGCCTGGAAGTGCCCCACGGGAACCTGCGCCTGCAGTGCGAAGAGCAACTGAAGGGCAACCTCATCCGCATGCGCGGCGCATACCTGGAAGTGGGCCTTCGCCGCCGCGGGATAGAAGCGCTGCTGTGCGATTCCCTCGCCGGACTCATACCGGTCTTCCGCAACCTCCTGCGGCTCAAAGGCAAGAAGCCGCCCGTGGACAAGGAAGCCATCCTCGATGAGCTCTCCGCTGAGTTCGGGGTGGACGGTAAGCTCCTGATGGACATCTACAAGGACAAGCGCGGTGACGAGAAAATAGGCGGGCAGGAAGCCGGGCAAGCCCTGGAGCGCTACATGGCACTCATAGAAGTGCTGGCCGGCGCGGCAGACAGGATGTGATGCACACGCCCGTACGATTCCAGGCGGCAGTGACAGCGGCACTCGTGTTTGCCGGCGCCCTGGCCTGCACGGCAGCCGAGGTCACATACCCCGATTCCACGGGTTACGTCAACGACTTTGCCGGGGTGATGGCTCCGCAGGAGAGGTCACAGCTGGAGGCACTTCTTGCCGAGGTCGAACGCAAGACCACTGCCGAGGTGGCTGTGGTCACAGTCGACACTGTCAAGCCACTCACCATCGAAGACTACTCCGTGGGCCTCATCGAGGAATGGGGCCTGGGCAAGAAAGACAAGGACAACGGGGTGCTGATCCTCCTCGCCATCAACGACAGGGAGGGCCGCATAGAGCCGGGCTACGGACTCGAGGGGGCGCTGCCAGATGCCCTCTGCATCAGGATAGCCCGCGAGCAGATGCTTCCGTTCTTCAAGCAGGGACGCTATTCGCAGGGGCTCATCAACGGGGCCCTCTCCGTAGTCTCTTACGTGGCTCGCGAGTACAACGTGGACCCGGCCAGCTTCGCCGGCAGCCAGGTGCCCTCGCCTGCACGCAGACCTGCACCATCCCGGGGGCGGAGGGGGCTGAGTCTCTTCCTGTCTCTCGCCATGATGTTTGTCATCTATCGCTTCTTCGGACCAATGGGGTTTCTCTTCTTCATGCCGGGCGGCTTCTGGAGAGGCGGGAGTTCGATGCGCGGAGGCGGCTTCGGCGGAGGAGGGATGGGCGGCGGTTTCGGAGGATTCGGGGGCGGTATGAGCGGCGGCGGTGGGGCCTCTTTCCACTGGTGACGCGGAGGGTAAGACGAGATGAAGAACAAGGGTTGTCTCATAGGCGTAGTCATCGCAGTGCTTGTGCTGATATTCGCGCTGTCAGCGTTCAGCTTTTACCGCAAGGGCGTCAACCAGGCCGTCTTCCTCGACGAGGCTGTGAAACGCGCCTGGGCCCAGGTGGACGTGGTGCTCCAGCGCCGCTACGACCTGATCCCGAACCTGGTCAGGACAGTGCAGGGCTATGCGAAGCATGAAGAAGAAGTATTCACCCAGGTGACGAAGATGCGGAGCCAGTGGGGCGCAGCGAAGACGCCTGCCGACAGGATAGCCGCATCAGGTGGATTCGAGAGTGCCATAGGCCGGCTGCTCCTGGTCGCGGAACGCTATCCCGACCTGAAGGCAAACGAGAACTTCCTCGACCTGCAGGTGCAGCTCGAGGGGACGGAGAACCGGATAGCGCAGGAGCGGCGCCGCTACAACGACTCGGTCGGCATCTTCAACAGCTACCAGCGGGAGCTCTTCGGCAGGTGGTTCTGCAGCAAGAGGGGGCTGACCAAGCCCGCCTCCTACTTCGAGGTGACCGGGGAGAAAGTGCGGGAGGCGCCGGAAGTCTCGTTCGAATAGGTACCTGGCGGGAGTTCACACTCCGATTACTGGTCCTGCGGCGGCCTTACAGGCCGCCGCAGGACCTTCTTTTCCGAAGTCCTGTGCTTGGCCTCGAGTATCTTCTGCTTGCTGCGGCGAGAACGGCGCTTCTTCTGGCGGCGGATTTTCGCGGCCTTTGCACGGTCCGCCTGCACCGCACCCTCCTTCAGAGCTTCGATGCGCCCGGCAAGGCGCTGGCGCGCGAAGTAGCGGTTCAGGGCACGCGAGCGCTCGCGCTGGCACTTCACGCTGATGCCGGTAGGCCGGTGGCGCAGGTAAACACACGTGGAGACCTTGTTCAGGCGCTGCCCGCCGGGGCCCTGCGCCCTGATGAACTTCTCGTCAAGGTCTTCCTCCCGGATGCCAAGCGCGGCGAGCCGCTTCAGGAGTTCCTTCTCCTTGAAAGCAGATACGCTGAAGAGTCTCATGAACGGATCGTCACCTGCGAGCCTTGTGGAGGTAATAGAGCGAATAGACGAGCGAGATCCCGCCCAGCGGAGCGAGGAACTGCCCGTTATCAAGCACTGCCTGCTCGACCTTGCTCAATGTACCGGGAGCTATGTGAGCGCTGACCACGAAACCGATGCCAAGCACCACGAGCACCAATGCGGATATCACGAACCTCATCGCGCCTCTGGCCTTGATCGTGCGGGCGGCAAGAAGCACTTCGACCTGGCCCGGGTAGCCCTCGCCGTCAGGGTTGAGGGCCTCGACAGCCCCCTCGAAATCTCCGGCCTGGTCCCCGAGATGCCTCCGGCACAGGACAAGAAAGGAAGCAAGCTCGCTGAAGCATCTCGCGTAGATGAGATGCAGGCTTCCCCGCCTCTCCCTGGGCAACAGGAAGTAGAGAGAGTACCGGAGTTCGTCCTGGTGGCTCGTACACGCCCTCTTGAGTTCCCGCGCGTCGGAAGATGAGGCAGAATCCAGGGCGTGTACAAGAAGCGAGTTCAGCAGCACTTCCGCCCGGATGATGGCCACCTTCTCCAGTTCCCTTCTCTCTCCCTCGAACAGTGCGGCAAGGCGGGCCGCTGTGCTGCTCGTCTCGCTTATGTCCCTCAGCTTCTTCTCGAAGAGAGTATAGGGCCCTCTGAGATATTCGTCTGTGTGCTTCCGGTAGACGGGAGCGCGGACGTCGTGGTCCTTTATGAACGCGTCCAGCTGTGTCTGCCCGTAAACCTCCTGGTGCCCCTCCACCAGGAACCGGGCCACAAGCGCACCATAGGGGAGTTTCCGGAGAGCCCTGGCCAGGTCCGTCTCAAGTTTCTGGTCCAGGTCCTCGTACTCCGCCCTGAGCTCGTAATGCCCCCCGAGATATTCCACCATGGTCGCTCCAAAACGCCCCGCCCGCCCACTCTTGCCGGATCAGCCGTACTGAACAGCGTCGACCAACAGTCTACTTGACCATGGAGGGGTTGTCAACCAAACTGGCCGGAAACGCCTCCGCTAATGGCTGAAACAGCTTGTAATCACCGATGATAACAAGTACAATCTCGCCAGTGTCATGGCGCAGCATTGCTACGAACCTTACGTGCTGCGCTTTGAGTTTGCTCCGCAAACTCGTGTATGGGGCTCATGTATGCAAGAACGGGCCCCTGCCCGGCACATTGTGCCGGGCACGGCGGAGGTTCAGATGGGTATCCTGATAGGCAAGTTCGTGATCGCCGCCGCGATGGTCATAGGAGCAGGAACCGGTCTCGCCATCCTGGGAAACAGGCTGAGCGATCAGACACGCCTCAGCGGCGTGTGGGTGGGTGTCCTCATCCTGGGGCTGGTAACGTCGCTCCCGGAACTAGTGACCGCCTGCGGGGCAGTCACGATAGTCGGGTCGCCTGACCTGGCCATGGGGATCCTACTGGGCAGCGTCCTCTTCAACCTGCTGCTGATCGCGGTGCTCGATGCTTTCCAGGGAAAGGGAGCGATCCTGGGGCTGGTGGGCAGGCAGCACGTGCTGACGGGAAGTGCGGGCATCATGCTGGTAGCCCTGTGTGCGGCAGGTATCGTGGTCCGCTTCAAAACAGTCGGCGGGGTGGACCTGGTCAGCATCCTGATAGCGATAGCTTACCTCTTCCTCCTCCGCATCGTGCTCACCCACGAGAGCCGCAGCGCTGCCGGGAAGGAAGACACCGGGCCCGCGGATACACGGCCCCGGATGCGATGGACCACGCTTGCCGGGGGGATAGTACTGTGCGGCGCAGTCGTCGTGGCCGCAGGACTGTGGCTGGACCACCTTGCGGAGGAACTGGCCGCAACCACTGTCCTGGGTTCCGGCTTCATCGGTACTTTCCTTATAGCTGCAGCAAGCTCCCTGCCGGAGCTTTCCGTTGGCATCGTCGCCGTGAGAATCGGAGCTTACGACATGGCAGTGGCCAATATCTTCGGCAGCAACATGTTCAATCTTGCGATCATTCCGGTCGCCGATGCCCTTTACCGCCGGGGAGGGCTGATCTCGGACGCATCTCCGTCGCACCTGGTGACCGCGCTTCTGGGGATATTGCTGACGGGAATAGCCCTTTTCGGAGTAACATGCCGCAGCCAGCGGACCATCATGAGGCTGGGCTTCAGCTCGATCGCGATCTTACTCTTCTACTTAGCCGGCGCGTACCTGCTGTTCAGGATGGGCGTCTCCCACTGAACTGCCGTCGCTTCACGGCCTGGCCGTCTTTCGAAGGCCAAGTTCACTGGTATAGCTGACACTGCGGGGCCCGGGCGGCTCCTTCATCGCCGTGACGTCCGCTTTCCACTCCACGGCTCCCCCCGGGGCTATCGTACCCAGCGCCAATTCCATGCCCCCGATATACATCATAACGTGGTGGGCCGAAGCACTTCCCGTGTTGGCAAGCTTGCCCGTGACCCTGAAGTCCCAGAGGTCCGGCATCTCTTCCGCAGGCTTTGCGCGCACCCTTTCCCGGGGTCTGCCAGGAAGCCTCCCGGCCGGATCGCCGGGGTCCGGGTATCCCCCGGGAATGCCCCTGTTCCCCGGGCCCCGGGGAACAGGACCCGGACGCACGGCCGGACGGTCGGGATACGATGCTATGCCGGTTCTTTCCGAGGCGAAATCCCGCGTGTCGAACTTCGCGCGCCCCACTCCAAGCTTGTCCATGCACCAGCGGAGGTCCTTCTGGGCGAGAGTGAGCTCCTCATCATCCAGCACGATGATCAGCCGGTCATCCGGCTTCCTGGTCCTCAGCTCACCATTGAAGAGCTTCTTCAGCAGGCCGAGAAGCTCGGACTCGTCATTCCAGCGTATGCGGAGGGCGCCGATGGAGCGCTTGCGAATCTGGTTGAAACTGTCAAAGGCCTGCTGCCTGTCACTGGCTTCCAGTAAGCCCAGCCCGCGGGCGAGCATCAGCCCTTCCCACTTCTCCCTCAGCTCATCCTGCGGCTCCAGCGCCAGAGCCCTGCGGTACAGTTCCAGGGCATCATCCAGGGCTGCCGCCTCCATGGCCTCACCTCCGAGGATGACATAGAGACCCAGCATCTCCGCTTTGAGTTCGCCCGCCAGCTCCGGCACCAGTTCCACCGCCTGCTCGAAGGCAT
>SDBT01019257.1_pt1 | contig 10700 bp, 17 predicted proteins | sample 2277101 | NCBI WGS metagenome assembly SDBT01 (sample SAMN10404973, study PRJNA504765) | marine sediment metagenome | isolation source: marine sediment core GS10_PC15, 103 cmbsf | place: Arctic Ocean: Southern Knipovich Ridge | collected 2010
AATATATTCATATAAAAAGATTGCGTATTTGCCGTGTATTCGAACATATTAAGCTTTACTAAAAAGTGAATCTGAAGCATTTTATACATTATATGCCCCAGAACCTAGAAAATCCTGAAGAAACTTTAATATATTTTGAAGTCTCGCAATTTTAAACACAAAATACATATTTATACATGTCTGCATAACCACAAAGCATAATAATATGAATATAATAAAGTTTCCTTTTATCCACTGTAGAATTCCCTCTCTTTTTATCATGTTGCTAAACTCCTATTGTAATCCTCCATAATTCTCGCAGCTTGCATGTTTATTATGTTCAGGTATATGTCCTCATTAGAATATAGCATCATTGGATGTAATTTGTGTTCCCACCCTTTTCCATCAACCAAACTATGCAGCTCATTCACTGGCAACAGTTTCCCAGCAGTTCTTTCATATATCCAATCGAGAACGTCAACAGCAGTATGCAGTAATTCATGTATTATTGTATACACCTTTTCTGTTGGAGATAATATTGTGTTGAATGGCGATTCGCCTTCTTGTCTTAGCAACCGAATACCCCCTAAAACAATAGGAAGGTGCTCAAATACGATCTTCATTTTGGTATCTCCATTTGTTTATTGAATTTGCTTTTTGTTATTATTCCTACATCAGCAACCATCATAAATGGTTCGTCCTTTAGTTCTGCAAGAACTGTGTTGCATTTTGGACACTTCAGTATATTTCCTTTCTTTACTCCGCCTACATCAAATATTGTTTCTTTGTTACACTTCTTACAGTGAATTGAATGTAGTCTTTTGGACGGATTTAATATTGTTGATTTTTTGTTGATAATTTTTTACACTTGAATTAAAAAAACGTATAGCGATATTTAAAGATATTGTATCTTTAAAAAAGGAGGAGGGGTTTATATTTCACTGAATATAAGACTTGCGTTTCCCCTTATATCTGAAACGTACACATCGCCGAGTTCTTCAGAACCATAAGTAAAAGGTGAAACTACACCACAAAACCACCGGGCATATATGTTTTTAGCTTCATTTTTAGCTTTCTGATATTTGCGATATACGTTCCATCTCCATGATCCGTCCGCCGATTCCCACGTTTCAATAGGCTTCTTTTGTTTGATTCTCTGGCTGGTTGTCAGTTTTTTTACCATTTTATGTCTAAAAGCATATAACCTATTCTTATATATAAGACATTGGATCATTCAGATCATTTTACTTATATCCTTATACGGATACAGTTATCTTCAATAAAATCTGAAGCACTCGGTCAGCTCCATAAAAAAAAGAGGGGAAATCATTTGAGTTTTTTGACGGGGGTTATAATGGGTTTCCATCCATATTGACTATCTTTGTATCCCAGGTTGTTTCACCTCGGATATATGATATTTCACTTGATATATTTATAGTTTACGTATTGATGGACTTTAACAAATTTTGATAAAAAATATTTTCTATTAAGAAATTGAGAAATTGAGAGAAGGATTTAGAATATGTTGAAACATCATTTTTGTATGATGAATTTGTCCTCTCTTTGCTTTAGCTTTTTATGGAATAGACCGTCTTCCTTCCGATCCTTCCCGTACCTTACAATATAGACATTGTGGACTATCTTTTTGTTCTGCCAATTCTCCTCAGCAGTCTTGTATGGCATTATGATCATGCATTCATTCGCCCCACATCGGTATCTATTTTCTCCCTCATTTGGTCTCAAGCGTTTCCTCAATGCATAATAATTACTGCCCCTTTTGCTCCACACTTGTGCTCCTTCGCTGTCTAGCTTTATTATTTTTACCATGTCCTCACCTCACTCTGGTTATTTCTATTGTATATGGATGGGTCGCAACCATTCTCTTCATTTCTTCTTGTGATCCTCCACAATCTAATACAATCTGTCCATATTCTGTTACTATTTTATAGTTACATTTTGGACATCTATAAAGATCGCCAGAAACGATAAAGTCTATGTTGCTCTCGTTTATTTCCGTTAACTGATCCAAGTTGATTGTTGTTATCCCGTTTCTCTGTTCAATTAACGGTGCGAGATCAGGCTTCTCATATGGGTGATATACCAAAACTCCGTTTTGTTCGGGAATCATTTCAATCCCACATGGTACACATACTGGTCTCATCATTTTGTTTTCCTCCCAAGCATCATCCATTCTGGAATCGCATTTAATTTGTGCATACCAAATGCGGCACGGTTCTTGTTAAGGTCTTTCAATAACCTTTTCCTTTCTTTTGCTTTCATTTTTTTCCCTCCATCACATCATTAATGTTGATCTCTCTAGTTGGCGCTTCAGGATTCGTTTGTACATTTCAACTATCTCTTTGTCATGCTTTAATATTCCTACTTGTATTCCAAGCATTGCTTCCTCTAAATCTGATGCTTCTTGAAACAGTTGACTTTCCTCAGTAGTAAATTCTGTTGATACTCCAACTAAAATTTCTGCGTATCTTTTTCCCGCATATTTCGTTAGTTGCTCAAACCTCTCGTTAAGTATCAATCCCATTTCTGGTATGCAGTGTCCACCTATTTTTTCCATTGGTATCTCCCGGATCACTTTATTTCCCTCCCATCCATTACTACTTTTACGTCCCCTGTTTCTATATACAGGGTTGGTCTCTCTTTGTCGCGATCCCAAGAAACTGCTATCCTCCCAGCTAACATACTTCTGTCTCTTGATCCCCAGTTTATCTGGGATTCAATTTCTTCATGTCCTCCCGAGGTTACTGCTGCCTTTCTTGTATCGCTCCTTGTCCAACTGTACAATCTGCTCATTTTTTCAGTCTCCTTTTAATCAGTTCACCCATTCCAAGGGTTACTGCCACTTTTGTCTCTAGAGGCGTTTCATTCCAACAGTTTAAAGCATCATATATGGTCGATGCCTCATCTAATGAAATCAAACCCTCAAGTTGTGCAAGGCTTTTCTCTTGCTGGTATGCTACAATCTCTGAAAGATCGATATCTAGATCTCTCTCTAGTTTCTCTCTCTTTTCGTGAGAAAATGTAGCAATCTTTTGTGAGTATCTTTTAGATACTTCAACTATTCTATTCACGTTTATTTCCTCCGGGACTTCCGCCCTAATCCCTCAAAAACAGGTTGATATATAAGGGATTGCATGAGGATATTATTATCACTATATTAGTGATATTTTATTAATGTTAAAATGTTTGTATGTTATTGATATTCCTCTAGTTCTCCACATATCCACTACATAATGTACCCACCCTTTATCAGTGCATATTGCAGTTATGATCCACCGATTATCAACTTTCTCCTGCACAACCCCAAATGCTGGAGAATATATCTTTTCTTTATTCACTTTATTTCCTCCCTTTATCTTTATTTTTAACTTTGGTTGAAGCGGACTTTGTGATTTTTTCTATTTTATTTTTCATTTTCACAAAGCTGTCTTTTAACTTCAACCGAAACTGAAGCATTTGGTCAGCTCCAGTCATCAATTCTGAAGCTTTAGCCATAACTGAAACAGTCGTTTCGTGCATTTTCTTTCCCTCTTTTGTTCTATGTACGGTATATAGTTAGTTTACTCTATACACCTTTATACTAGATAAAAAGTCTTCAACGTAGATATAGAGTTGTTCCCCCGTTTTCTCACTACCCCTCCGCCATATTTACCAGTCTCACCTTGTAATAGTTCTTTTCTACTTTGCTCTGGAACTTTGCAGGAATCGGGACGAACTTCTTTCCATCAGAATTGCTGTACACTTTCGTTTCGAAGCTTACTCCCTCCTTTTCTAGAAGACTTGTTAGTAGTGCTTTTTGAAACTCTTGTAGTGTCGATTCAAATTCTACTGTTACATCATCATGCCCTTTTACTAGATGTATCATTTCATGAACAATTACATACACTGCCTGCTCAATACTTGTTAAGCAACTTATATGTATGTAAACTTTCCCTCCATCATAGACGTTTCCCATGCTAAAGCTTCTTTTGTCTATCTTATTCTTAATAAGATATAGGTAGTTGTTTTCTTGCATAAGTTCTGCTGTGTACGGTTCGAAGTACTCTGTTTTATCTATTATCTCACACGCCTTTGTGAATATCCTTTGTTTCTTTGTCGGGAGTTCATCAAATGTAACGGTCTCAAATTTGCTGAGTTTTTTATCCTGTTCTTTTAAGAAGGTTGTTGCTGACTTTATCCCAATCCTTTCAAAAGCTCTTACAATATGTTCAGTTTGCACCTTCACCATCTTTCTCCCATTGTGAGACACTTTTCCTCTTAAGGTTTCATCAGCACTGATTACACGATCACCATACTTCATAATGAATCTCTCTTTGAAGACATCATTTAGAAATAACTGTTCTGCCTGTGCCTCAAAAGTGTCTCTTTTGAATGCTTCAATTAATGTGTCTACATCCTCGGGGTTAGTTATTGTTTGCATTAATATACCTGTATATGCTTTTATCTCCCACGGTGCTCCGAATAGTCTATCTGTTCCCAGTGTTACTCCATAAAAGTCATATCCGAATGATGTTTTGTCATGTATATCTTGCACATATATTCTTCTTTGATACATCTTTCCTGCATACTTTCCCTTCAGGACTTTGCCATAATGTTCATGTCCACCAGCGATCTCAACTCCTGTTGGTAGGATCCGTTCATCAACCAACTTCTTCACTTTGTTAGCATCAACACCGATTATTTCGATCTCACTGCCTTTTATAGGTTCAAGGTTTTCACGATAGAGATAAGTTATAACCTGATACCCCTCGAAGTCTTCAACTATCGGTCTGCACTCCCAATCTCTCGATCTCACAATCACCTCGTGTCCCAGCCTCTTTAGTATAACTTGTGCTATCTTCAATCCTTCTCCATATTGTCCGCGAGCTTCTCCACTGCTTTTCTCGCTGACTCCTAATAAGAAGAATTGTGCCAGTGTAAATCCTTTACCACTATCTGACAGCTTTATATGGTCTTTAGCTATCTTCGTGAACTTGCATACATCTTCTGTTTCATCCAATGTATTCTGTTCAATCTCTCTTATCGCTTCCCACAATCCCCACTGCTTGCGATAATTCAGTGTTAAGGTTGTTTCCTTCCTTTTCCACTCCACTTTGTCTACTACTATTGTTTCAGTCATTTTGTTTCCCTCCTATATTACCATCTTCAGGACTGGTACTTTACCACTGTTGATCATCTCTAGTGATTCTCTTGATAGAGTACTCCTGTTCTTTTGATTCCTCACTCTGCCCCTGATACGAATAGGATCCCAATTCAGCTTGAGGATATTCTCCTCTTTTTCCCACCTACTAATCGGCGGTGCTTTATTATCACCATTAACCACTGGGTATGTTCTTGGTGTGCTTTTATGGGTGGCAACTTCATTGACGAAGTTCTGCCAGTCATCCTTTCTCTGTAGCTCTATTGTAGCTTTTTCTATCACTACAATTCCCTTCCTTGATTTACGGCAGAATGTCTTGTTACTACATAATGAGCAACTATCAACTTCACTTTCTAGCGAGTAGTTATCGCAGGTGATGTTTCTCTGTTGATAAGTATAGGCGATCATATCTTTCATTTTCCAGTTTTCTCCTTGTTTTTTCACTGTGTGAAAAATAGACACCACTGGTATATAATATCTTGTAGCAAAACAACCCCAGCCGAGTGAAACTGGGTCTTATTCATATAAAGGTTTATTTAAAAAAAAAATATTAAATACAGGGAGTTTTACCGCAAAATGAAGGTAAAAAACTTGCACATTTAAGTTTTCCTGTAAGTAACTCTTTTCTCCAGCTCATTTTACAAGTTTTTATGCATCTTTTGCATATTCGAGGGGTTACACGGTTTTTCATTTTAACCAAATAATATAACCAGTACATCTTAATAACTAATACGGATAACGTTAAAGGTGTTAAGTAAAAGTGGGTTTAAGCTATAGGGTAAAAGTAGAATACCCCAAATAGCTGGGAATCTTCCCCTAAATCCATTTGTGAGAATGGCTGATTATAATCACTAGGATCGTCTAAGCATTCTCTTATAGCTTCTACTAGTTGGTTATCAGGTATATCATAACCTTCTAATCCTTCCCATTCTCCAGTATCTGCATGAGCATTAACACACTCTATTATAGCTGTGTTTATGTCCCGCTGTGTCATTTGTGAGGATATGAAGGGCATAAACTCAACATATGATATTAACCCGATCTTTGCGTCTTTATCCTTTAACGGTGTGTAATACTGGCTTGTTGTGATCTCATCTATTACACACTCAACGTTTACTTTTTTAGATTCTTTCATTTTGAATCAATCCCATATTCTCCTATAACTATATAATCAATACGGAGGTTTTGATAATATCAAAGATATCATTAAAGGGGTCAAGTGAATATGGTTATTCTAAAACCACGTATTTCCTGAACCCCCGCGACTGTATAATATGCCTTTCTTTTATCACTGTTTAAGAGCCTTAACCTATATGGATATCTCTATAACCACTATCTTATCTCTTATATTATCTTATCCCATATCTGATCTCATATCTTATATTTCATATTTCTTATCCGATCTCAATCTGTGTGTGTGCCTACTTATCCCCTATATGTTACTGAGTGAATAGAATAGTGAGACATTGATAAAGTGAGACACTGCGACACTGGCGGCTTCAGCTCCCACTGACACTTAGACATTCCCGAGACTTAGATATTCCTGACGCTTGGTAATACTTATGGTATAACTTTACTTTCACCTGCACCTCACAGATAACATCTACTTACTATCATATGGATGTAAAGCTCCCGTGCTTCACATTTGTATATCTTTACATGCACATAACGCTAATCCTGCCCCGCCGTGCCTTGGTTAGTGTTTGCTGAAACTAAAGCCTCACAATTGTATATCTTTACATCCATATGACAGTGGCACTATCGAGCTGTTATCTTTAGTGTTGTGTGCAGGTAACATAAGTATTATGGTATTACTTTACATTCAGATAAATATAAAAAATTTAGATTTAAATAAAAGTAACAGATCGTGTCCGCCGTTACTTATTTTGGTACGATCTCCCAACCATTGCTATTCAGGTAAAAATTTTTACCCATATGAAGCCTTGGCTATACAGATTCTGCAATATATTCAATGTATTGCAAAAATTATACTACATGGGTGGCTTCCTTCATACTTCAATTTGTTTCCATGCCGATGATCCACTATCACCGCCATCTACAAACTTAGTACACAATATCGAGTCTGAGACCACAGCGAAGAAGTCTCCATAGTTCACCTTAACCGATGCAGCTGCATCCACAACCGTACCCTCGGTGTCGCCGCTAGTACGACCACTCTTACGGACTACATCGCCGACTTCTAATGTAGTCACGTCCACGCCGATTGGTGTGTATCCAGTCGCGAGTTGATACTCTGCCTTGCATAGGATTGATACTGATGGACTTCCCGCGTATACAATCCCAGTGTAATCATATTCATCAATGACATCAAAGTCGAAGGTTCGAAGGTCAAACTCAATCCCGTCGTTTAGTCTCGCTAAAGCAAAATCTTGATAATTGACATGGGGAACGTATGATCGGAACCGTGTTCGTCTTCCGAAGACTGAGTATCCCGCATTCAATATAGATAGGATCCCTCTCCCTACAACGCATTCGCTTTCAACATCACCAACGGGGTATATCTGGTCATGCCAGACATACTCACCAATAATTTCATCAGGGACTTTTCCCCCATCGTGAGATCCACGTTGTAAGATTCGTTTCTCGATTGATGTGGACTTACTCGGGTCATCAACAAACACATGTGCATTGGATCCCAGATACTCACGGGACCCCTTCTTGAACATCCACGTTGGTGTACCGGCTGTGATTGCTTTATTCCCAATACTAATCCCCGCCATGATCGGCCGGTGATTATTCAGCCGGAGTGCCTTGATCTCCCCTATTACAACAACATCCGTACAGATACCATCTATCTCAGACGGGATGATATCTCGCTCGTTCAAGCTAGTTATATCAACCTTGTCCGTCACGTAGATCTTGATACACTCTTGATCCGTAACTACTCCTTTGGTTATCTTCATCTGTAATGTCTCACTAAACGCAACTACGTTAGCGTACTTGTACAGATTGTGTTTTGTCGTTATCCTGTTAATAACATTCTTTGTCATTTCGATTACCTCGGTTCGGGGTTAGAGCTGGATTTCTCATATATAAATCTTTCGATACAGTTTTTGCAATATGTTCAATGTATTACAAAAATTGTATGAAAAAATTTAAAACTCTTCATACCATGACAGTCCGATGGATGCCTTGTTATTATCGGCGTCAGTCTGCAACCATAAAAGATAATATTGATTTCCGTTAAATATGACTTCGTGTTCTTCGTTCATCGTACCAGGGGAGCCGAAGGGTCCGCCCGCTCCTCCATAATAAAATGTCCGGATACGTGTTCCACTTGCACTGGTATCATATATGCTCACACCCGAAAAAACTATACCGCTCTGGGCAAAGTCACTACTTCTTTTATTATTGTAGAGTATGGGTTTTACTCCTGTATCTGTTAGTGTAACATCCTCCCAAATTTCTAATCTTGCGGCCGCAGACCATCCTCCATGTGGGTGGATATGAGCGGGGCGTGCCGAACCAGTAATCCAAAAAGCAATTCTACATCCTTTAGAAACATCTACATCACCCATATATTGTTGATAATCTATTGTTCGCCCCGCGTGAATCATTCTGTGAAGAGTGCTAATTTTCCCAATGTTACGTGAGCGTTCATCATATGCAAAATTAGTAAGCTCATCAACTCTCGTCTTTCGGGGGAACGTGGGTCTTACATTAATACCAGACATTACATTTAATATAAAGGAAAAGATATTATTAAATCCTTCTATATTGCAAATGGATAGAGAATATAATGATTCATATTCTAAATATTCACATCATAACCTTATAAATCTTTTCATTTAAACGTTTTTATAATAAAAATGCTTAAAATCATTATAAAATATCCATATTTTGGCTAAAACCCCATGTTTTCCTTAAAATTAAAGGAAATTACCCGTTTTTTGTCACAAATTCAATGATTTTCGCTGTTTTTGGACTTTTTTAAATGGAGCCCCTGGCGGGATTTGAACCCACGATCTCTGGCCCGAAAGGTCAGTGCGATTGTCCAGACTATGCTACAGGAGCTATTTTTTGAACGGTTTTCCGCAAGCGATGCAGTATTTTGTGCCGATCTTGGATGATACGTAATTATATTCACATTTACAGTATTTGCTCGGCCTGCCTCTTTTTCTCTTTTTTGTTGTCAACTGCTTTGAATCTCGTTTAAGAACTTTGTTGCTTGATCCTTGGTCATCCCGTACATCCATTCATCGTCTACGAACTTGGCATCTAGGATCCCCGCGTAATGTCCCTCTATCAGACTCATCTTTGTAACGAGGATATCCACAATGTCCTCCAGTCTCCTAATATCCGTACTGTCAAAATCGAGAACTTTATCGTTTTTTGTCAGCAACACCCCAGCCACGAAATAATATATTTTTTCATACAGTGGCCAATCTGGAGGATTGATGTCTTCTTCTATCCCAGACTTTATATCCTTGAGAGCACAGGCTATGAGGCTGAGGACGCCGTAGGGCAAACTCTTTATTTCATCAGCTATTGGCGTTAGCTCGTCAGCAAATACCAAAAATTCTGGCAGTTCGGACAATTTTGGAGCGTAGCTCCGTTTTCTAATATCTTCCATCTTTCTTATTCACCTTCTGTCTTCCAAACCCTGGTCTGTATTTGCCGGGGGCGAAATCTATGTTTTTCAGCTCCCCCTGTATCTTGTGACATTCATATATGAAGCGACAACTGTTGCAATTTTCACTTCTTGTGTCAATATGCCCAAAACAATTTATGAGATCGGAGTTTTTTCTTTCAATATGTTTCATCAAGTTTTCCAAATCCGACTCCGTAATATTCGATCCCCGCCTTGAGCATTGCTTGGGGGTTGTAAATTCTACGCCCATCTATGACCACGGGTCTTTTCATTAACTTTTTAAATGTTCTTGGGATTATATGAGTATATTCCTTCCAGTCTGTAGCGACAATAACACAGTCAGCTCCACTGAGGACATCATAGATATCATCTGCGTACGTAATTGGGGGCAATACTTTCTTGGCGTTTTCCACCGCCTCTGGATCGTGGGCGATGATATCCGCACCCCTTATGTGTAAATTGTGAATTATATCAATTGCTGGAGATTCCCTCATATCATCAGTATCTGGCTTGAAGGCAAGTCCCAACACACCAACACGCAAATTGGAGAATGTGTTGGCAAAGACACTGCGGATTATATATTCGGGCCAGTTCCTCTGTGAGAGATTTACACCCTGTACTTCCTGGAGCAGTGTCGATTCAATCCCAGCATTTTCGAAAAGGTGAATCAGAGCGTCCACGTCTTTCGGGAAACATGAACCCCCATATCCGAGTCCTGCCTTCAAAAAATACGGGCTTATTCGATGATCCATTCCCAGGGCTTTTTCAATCATCTTGATATCTGCCCCCGGCACCTCCTCACATAGATTTGCTAGGTCATTCATAAAACTGATCTTGGTCGCAAGATAGGCATTGTTAGCATATTTGACGAATTCCGCGTTTACATAGTTACAGCCAACAAATATATCATAGTTGGGTTCTTTATCATGTCCTATTAACATTTGAACATAA
>SDBT01019258.1_pt1 | contig 10700 bp, 7 predicted proteins | sample 2277101 | NCBI WGS metagenome assembly SDBT01 (sample SAMN10404973, study PRJNA504765) | marine sediment metagenome | isolation source: marine sediment core GS10_PC15, 103 cmbsf | place: Arctic Ocean: Southern Knipovich Ridge | collected 2010
GGAGATTTCCTCGCGGCCGGAGAAGGAAGACAGCAACAGCACGTCCTCGCCCAGCGGGGTCTCGAGCCCGAGTTGGCGGTTTTCTTGCGTGGCTTCGCTCATAGTCGGCTCCCAAAGAAAGCGAGACGGTCGGCTCCGAGGTTCGGCAGCCGGCAGCCCGTTATAAGAGTCGTGTGCCACTGCTTGCTTTCAAGCAGTGGCACACATGGCCCGTCTACGCCTTTTCGACGGGCTGCTAGGCACCCTTGTTGGCCACCAAATCCCAGTTTGCCTTGACGTCACCCTTCGGCTTGCCGGTCTTGTGGTCGGTCTCGGTATAGATCCACTCGATCTTGCCGTAGTTGAAGCTGGCCTCCTCCAACGGAAGGGCCTCGCCGCCTTGGGACGATCCGCCGGGTCGAACGCTCGCGACGATCACGTCGGAGAGCACGTACTCCATGTACTTCTGCTTGTCGCCGGTTGCCCGGCACAGCTCCATCTTGATGCTGCCGATGTGCGAGCCGTCGCAGCAGAAGATGGCCAGCTTGGGACTGGCCTTGTCCAGCGCCTTGACCACCGAGAAATCTTGATGGTCGCAACGCTCGGCACTTCGGCCGCCGCCGCTGCTGGCCGAACCGCTGCTCGGCTGGCTCAGCCCGTGGCTGTAGGAAAGGATCTCGATCCAGTCCTTGTGTTTGTCGTCGGTGCATTCACCGGGGACGCCGTCGATTTTCAGAAAGCAGTCAAAAGCCATGACTCACTCCTTTTAAGAAGAACTTGGTCTGAAGGTACGTTGTAAATGGTTGCCCGTTTGTTGCCTCGTTGTCTAACCCTATTCTCGTAGCCCCGGCCAGGAAGTTGCTTGGTTTCTGAAATAATAGATCGGTTCGTCATTCCCCCGATCGGGGGTTCCTACTCGATGGGTGGCTGGGGTCGAGTCGCGAGGAACGAGCAGCGAGCCCCCAGTGTACGATGGCCCTCCGAGGCCGTCGAAAAACGTGTACGATGGCCCTCCGAGGCCGTCGAAAAACGCGTACGATGGCCCTCCGAGGCCGTCGAAAAACGCGTACGATGGCCCTCCGAGGCCGTCGAAAGATCGGTGGGGCGACGATGACGGCCTCGCAGCGCCATCGTACAACGCACCCGGATCCGTTTTCTGGCTTCGCTCAGGAAAACTCATATCGAAACTCCCCATCCTCCCCCAGCGAAACGTGGACCGAGCCGATCGGTTCCTCGTTGGCCATTCGGGCAAGAAACTCGGCGGACATCTCCGGCAGCAGGGTCCGCGTCAGGATATGGTCGACGTTTCTCGCCCCGCTCTCGACCTCCGTGCAGCGGCTGGCGATGCTGGCCACCAACTCGGGATCGTAGGTGAACTTCGCCTTGTGATTCTCCTGGATACGCCGGGCAATCCGCCCCAGTTGCAGCTCGACGATCTTCTGCATCACCTCGTCGGTCAGCGGGAAATAGGGGACCAGCGTGACCCGGCCGAGGAACGCCGGCTTGAACGTGTTCAGCAGTTCCGGATGCAACGCTTCGGCCAGTCCGGCCGCATCGGGGCAAGTGTCCGGATCGGCACAAAGCTTCATCACTAAATCGGTCCCCGCGTTCGAGGTCATCATGATCAGCGTGTTCTTGAAATCGATATCGCGCCCCTCGCCGTCGCGCAACATACCCTTGTCGAAGACCTGATAGAAGATGTCCTGCACGCCGGGATGGGCTTTCTCCATTTCGTCCAATAGCACGACACTATAGGGTCGGCGGCGGACCGCTTCGGTCAAGACGCCCCCTTCGCCGTAGCCCACGTAGCCGGGCGGAGAACCCATCAACAGCGAAACCTTGTGCTCCTCCTTGAACTCCGACATGTTGATCACGGCCATGTTCTGATCGCCGCCGTAGAGCAACTCGGCCAGCGTGATGGCCGTCTCCGTCTTGCCCACGCCGCTGGGACCGACCAACAGAAAGACGCCGATCGGCCGCCTCGGGTCGGTCAGGTTGGCCCGGGCCGTGCGAATCCGCTGCGCAATCGCCTCCAATGCGTGCGACTGCCCGATGATCCGCTCCTCCATCCGCTCCTTCAACGCCAACACGGTCTGGATCTCGTTGGCGACCATGCGTCCGACGGGAATGCCCGTCCAATTCGAGACCACATCGGCCACGGCCTGCGAATCGACGCAAACCTGCATCAGCGGCTGTTCGCCCTGCAACTCGGTCAGCTCTTCGTTCCGCTGAGCCAAGTCCTCGCGCAATGACTCGCGTTGCTCGGGGGAAAGGGGTTCTGCGGCTTCGGGCTGTTCGGCTTCAGGCTCCGCTTTCTCCGTGTCCCCCTCGTCGGACTCCTCGGCCGGCTTGCAACCGTCGGATTCGAGCTGGTCGCGGATCTCGCGGATACGGCCGACTAGCTCCAACTCCTGCTTCCATTGCTCTTCGAGGGCCTCGAGTTCCGATTCGGTGGCCGTCTTGAGTTCGTCCAGCTCGGCCAGTTGCTCCTGATGGTCGGTTCCGAGGAGCTTCTCGCGGGTGAGGATGCGGATCGTCGTGGCCAATTGGTCGATCCGGCGACGGCTATCCTCGACAGCCGGCGGGACGGCCGAATGGCCGATCGCCACCCGAGCCGACGCCGTGTCCAAGAGGCTAACGGCCTTGTCGGGCAATTGGCGGCCCGAGATATAGCGGTGCGAGAGCCGCACGGCGTCGACGACCGCCTCGTCGAGGATCCGCACATTGTGGTGGTTCTCCAGCGTATCGACCAGTCCCCGCATCATTCGCACGGCGACCTCTTCGGTCGGCTCCTCGACCTTGACGACTTGAAAGCGGCGAGCCAGGGCGGCGTCTTTCTCGAAATACTTCTTGTACTCGGCCCAAGTGGTCGCGGCAATGGTCCGCAATTCGCCCCGTGCCAGCGCCGGCTTCAGCAGGTTGGCCGCGTCGCCTTGGCCCGCCTGACCGCCGGCTCCGATCATCGTATGGGCTTCGTCGATGAAGATAATGATGGGCTTCGGCGAGGCCTTCACTTCATTGATCACCGATTTCAGTCGATTCTCGAACTCACCCTTGATTCCCGCTCCGGCCTGCAACAGGCCCAAGTCGAGCGTACGAATGCTGATGCTCCCCAGCGAGGGCGGCACATCGCCGGCGGCCACTCGCAATGCGAATCCCTCGACCACGGCGGTCTTGCCCACGCCCGCCTCGCCGGTCATGATCGGATTGTTCTGACGGCGCCGCGTGAGGATATCGATAATTTGGCGAATCTCGGCGTCTCGGCCCAAGACGGGATCGATCTCTCCGGCTCGAGCTCGCGCGGTCAGGTCGATGGTAAACTGATCCAGCGCGGGTGTTTTGGTCGGACCGGTGGGAGCCCCGGGGCGCCCCGGTTCGGCGCCGGGTGGTTGCAGAGCGGCCTCGAGTTGCGATTCGGCCGAATCGGCTGCGACCACGAGAAGCTCCTGGGCAAGCGACTCGGGCGAAATCTTCTCGAACTGGGCCGACGCCCCATAGGCCTGCATCGACAGTGTGTCGTGATTCAACATCGCCAGGAGCAGATAGCCCGAGCGAATCTTGCCGGCGCCGAACTCGATCGACGCGGTCATCCATGCGCTGCGAATCAGGTCGACGACGTTGGGCGAGAGGGCCGGCGGTCGGCCGTTGCCCGTCTTTAGCTTGTCGATCGCCGCGGTGAGATCGGCGGTCAGCCGCGAGGTGTCGACTTCGTAATGTCGAAAGACGGCGGCCAGATCGCCGTCGGACGCTTCGAGCAGCTTCAGCATCCAATGCTCGATCTCGACGTTATAATTGGTCCGCGAGAGGCAGAGCCCCGCGGCCCCTTCCAGGCTGTTTCGGCAGGCATCGTTCAGCTTGCCGACCAGCGATTTTAGGCTGATGTTGTCCATGGGTTTCCTTCCAATGAAAAAACGGCGTCGGAAACGTCGCGATCGAACGGACCGCTTCGAATCCACGTATTCCACCCGAGTCGGGCCGGGTCGGCGTCATCGCCCCCTAAGCGGCAATAGGGGACTTCCGAGCCATCGAGGATCGGTTGGACGTCGAAATCCAGCGGATGACCGACGTAGGAGCGGATCATCTGGCAGAGCGGTCGCAGGGCGTCGCCGGCCGGTATGAAGCGGCGGAATTCTTCGTAGCGAAGCGGCCCGAACCGCACTCGAAACTTGTTGGCCACGTCCCACACGCGCTCGCCGATCACCACGTCGGCCCCCAAGCTCGCATTGAGACCTCGCGGCCATCGGGCACAAGGGAGCGACGACTGATCGTCCGCGTCGAGATAGAGCCACTGGCCGAAGAACTGGTTGACTTCAACCGCCATCTCGAAGTAATCCCCCAGGATGGCCTCCAACGCCGCGGCCGATCGGGGCTGGTGGGCGAAATGGCCGGCGAAATAGAGCACCGCCTCGTCGTCGAATTCCATCCGCCGCCGAAGCCCGCCGGTCCCTAACCCGACCAGGCAGTACAGACAATGGGTGAACAGATCTTCGGTCGGTGTCTCTTGCGAAGCCGACCGTTCGTAGTTGATCTCGAATCGGTACTTTTCCCATGCCCGATAGAAGAGCGCGACGATCCGGTGGTGGAACAGGTCGAGGAAGTCGCGCAGTGCGAAGTCCTTGTCGCGGATGCGTTCGATCATCAGCGACGTGTAATGCTGCGGCAACACGCCGTTGGGCCCGGTCAGCCCGATGAAGGGGGTGACCATCTCCGGCGGCCCGGTCGGTCGGTCCCCCGACTTGTTTGGGCTCGGAGGACGGAGTTCGGCAATAGAGCCGGCGGGAAAGCTGTGCGAAGGCATGGCCCGAAAACGGACGACCTCTTGGCCGGGGGGATGGTCGCCGCCGACCGGATGGCGCGGCGTGGCATCGGTCGGCGCGTCCTCGACGGCCAGTCGCTGCAACAACCGTACCGCCTCGAAGAATTCGAAGCGATAGGCCTCGTCGTTTAGTTGGTCTTTTAGCGGTTGCATTTTCACAGTAGCACGCGTTCACTCGCTCGGGCCGGCCATCGGCGCAGGACGCCCTCGCGTTGGCTGGTCGTTGCGACGAGTTTCGAGAACGAATTGATCGAACAATAAAGCCCCAGGAACTGCTCCAAGACACAGGCAAACAGATAGACGCCGCTTCCGGTAAATCGCTCCTCGTCGAAGTGCATCGTGACCTCCAAGCCGCGGCAGATCGCGCCGCCGACACGTCCCGCCACACGGCGTCCGCTGACACTCTTCAGCCCGTCGATCATCGATCGGGTTTCGGCCGAATCGGCGAAGTCGTAGAGCTTGAGGATCTCGCGCATTGCATCGGCTCCCTCTTCGTAGTCGACCAGGGAGAGATGATTCAGCGACAAGTGCGAGACCAGCCGCCACATGGCCCCCTGCTTCATCGCCGGCCGCAAGGTCTTGCTGGGTCGCCCGGTCAGGCAATCGATCTGCGAGATGGGTGCTCCCTTGGTCAATCGGAATCCGCCTTGGCCTTCGCCGAATGGTAGACGATGGGGCAAGTCGCGATTGAGACACGTCGTTTCGATGTCGAGGGTCCAATCGGCCGGCACCGAGGGCGAGAAGCCCAAATCGACCAGCGAGAGATAGACCTCGGTGCCGTAGTCCACCTCGCCACCCGCCCGACCGGCCGGACGCCGCGTGGCATACCAAAACGCCTTCTGACGCTCGCGATCCGCGGCATGTTTGAGCGAGTAGAACGGTTGAAACTCGACCTGTTCGTTGTCGGGCGACGTTGCGGTGACCCGATCGATCGAGTAGATCTCGCCCGCCCGGGGACGTCGGGCGTCGGGCACCACGCGATATTGCGTCTGCGTGTGGGTTAGCGTGATCGGCTCGGCCCGATGCTTGAAAAGATTGACCACCGGAGAACAGCCGAGTTGGAACGTGTCGGCGGTGACGTTCTGCTCGAGGTCGAGCGTCGTCCGATCGAGATAGAAGTAGATCTGCAACTGGTTGCCCGCCTTTTGCAGCGCACGCCGATCACCCCAATCGATATCGAAGAAGAGGAACTTCGACGGGAAGGCAAAAAACTCCGAGAGCAGCCGATATCCGACGAACGATCGGGCCGGATAAGGCAGCATCCCCTCGTCGCGGCGGAACCCGACCGGCCGGATCTGCTCGGCGTCCAGCCAGACCGGCTCGCGGTCGTCCGGCGAAGTGGCCAATGCCACGCGCAGTGTGTTGTTGAAGATCAACTCGTACAGCGCGAAGACGTGCTGCGATTGGCCCTTGAGGAAGAACCGTAGCGAGTCCATCTCGAGCTGTGCGAACGTCATATCGGGCGCATAACACTTCAGGTCGAGCCGCAAGACGGCGGCCGGGCTGCTACCGAAGTCGGCCGGCGGGGCCGTGAACGGCTGGCCGGTCAACGAGGCGGCGGTCAACTCGATCGGCCAGATCGTCGTTGGGTAAGACGTCCGAAAACGGCATGGTTCGCCGTCGATCGGGTCCGTCTGAAGCGGCGATTCGCGAGCAATCTGATAGCCGGTCGTCAGATCACCCTGCCCGCGGTCCAAGACGAATTGCACCACCGCCATCGACGGGATGGGGGCCTGATAATGCGGATAGAGGATACCCAGCATCGCATCGGTCAGCTCGGGGAAGTCGTCTTCGAGCTTGTGCCGGGTTCGCGCGTTGAGGTAAGCGAAGGCCTCGATCAGCCGCTCGACGTGCGGGTCCTCGGCCGAATCGGGCCCCAGCTTCAGCCGGCCGGCGATCTTGGGGTTCGACTCCGCAAACTCCGCGCCCATCCGACGAATGAACGCCAACTCGCGATTGTAATAGGGCAGTAACTCGTCGCTCATCGGCTGGCTCCCTTGATCTCGACGTTGCCCGTGACCGGTTGCAGAGCCGAATCGAATAGGATCGGCTCGGGGGCCGGCTCGGCATGGAGCATCGCATCGATCCGAAACCGGAGCATTCGATCCATCGGCTCGGCGTTGTCGAGTATCTGCACTTTCACGCTCTTAAATCGGGGCTCGAAATGGCGAATGACTCGTTCGATAATTCGGGCAAACTGCTGCCGATCCCTGGCCGATCCCAGGCTGGTTCCCACGATATCGGGCAGCCCGTAGTTGGCCAGCGATAGTTCCAACTCGTCGAGATCCTCGGGCCATCCGGTGCATCGCCATCGAGTATTCAACAAGTTTTCGAGGTCACGGCGCAGGCTTACTTTCAACTCGCGCAGCACCTGATGGCGGTTCTTCGGCGTCTCGCGGGTCATATCCGGCCGCTCGTCGATCAAACGATCGAGCACGGAAGGGACCAGCGGTTGATCGGGTTGTATCTTTGCCATGATGTTGGTGATAAGGGGCGTGTTTTGTACGATGGCCCTCCGAGGCCGTCGCTTCCGAGAAAGTCCGCCATTGCGACGGCCTCGGAGGGCCATCGTACGAGTTTTCCGACTAACGCTAACCGCTAAACTCAATCTCCTTCATTTCAAGGATGGATCGTGCCTCTTCGCCGACGAGGAACATGCGTTGGCCGAGCCCTCGGTTCGGTGTGCCGTCGCCGCCTTGCCAGTCGGTGGCCCGACCGAGCCGAAGTTGATCGTCCGCCTCGGCCGGTGGTCCGATGTATTGCGTCGGCAGAAAGACCTCGCCGTCGGGACCGCCGCGAACGACCATATGTGTACGACGCCACAAGAGATCCCGAGGACGTTCGGGCGCATGGAACTCGATCGTCTCGACCCGTTCGGTCGGAATCCAATAGTATTTGCCCGTGCTGGTGAGCACCTCGAAGAACGAGGCCGTCAGGTCGTCGATATCGCGAAGATCGTCGAACGCCTGGCCGTCGGCCGTGCCGGAAACTGCCGGGCGTGACTGCTCGGCCTGCTGGAGCAACTCGACCGCTTCGGCCGGATTTCCCTCGCGAATCCGGATCGACGCCTCGAGGTGGCTTTGCAGGCATGGGGTCGGCTGATCGACGAACTCCGGGACGCGACCCTGCTCGAAAAACTCCTGTCGCGCCTGGGCCGCGCGGATCAACTGCCGGAACAGACTGAGCCCCAGCATGGCCTTCGGGTCCTGCTCGGCCAGCGTGTCCAGTTGCCGATCCGCCCGTTCCCACTCGCCGACGAAACAGAGCAACTCGCAGAGGAACCCCCGCGGCTCGGTGTCGGCCGGGTGACGCTTGACGTCCTCGATCGCCGCCGCGACGGCCTCGGCCAGATTGCCCGCCTGATAGTGTTCTTTTGCGTTCATACCGGAAGTGTCCTTCCTGTTTTCAATTGGATCGGCCGGGCGCTAATTCCGTGTTGACTCGGATGGCCGTGGTCAGCTCGTCGAGCTCGAAATGCGGCCAGAGATGGGCCACGCACATATAGGTCCCCGGCTTGCCCGGATGGGGACGGACCTGGACTCGGGCCTCGCGCAGCGGCAACTCGGCTCGTACCTCGGGCGAAGCGTCGGCATCGGCCGTGACATATTTCTGGAGCCAGCGGTACAAATAATCTTCGCACTCCTCGGCTTCGGAGAACGTCCCGATCTTGTCGCGGCTGATCACTTTCACGTAATGAGAGAACTGCGAGATGCACAATATGTACTGCAACATGGCCGAGATTCCGGCGTTGGCCGTCGCGGCCGGGTCGTCATATCGCTTCGGCTTCTGGACCGACTGGTTCGTATAGAACGCCGAGTATTCGGTATCCCGGCAATGACAGAGAGGGATAAAACCCAGCGCGCTGAGTTCCGGTTCTCTCGCGTCGGTGATGATCACGTCGGTCGAGCACTTCGGCGCGACGCCCTCTTTGTCGGTCGAGAAGCTGTGGACGGGCAACGAGGGGACCAAGCCGCCTCCGTTCACGTCGCGGCGGACGCCTCGAATATCCGCCAGCCAGCGAGAATCTTCGAACGCGCGGATCAATACGCCGCCCAACGCATAGGCCGCATTGCCCCAGAGATACTTGCTTCGGTCGGGGCCCGATACGTCCTCGTGGAATCCGAACCCGTCGACCCGGGAGCCGTCGTCCTCATGGGGTAACCGCATCAGGACGCGTGGCAACGTCAGCCCGACGAATCGGGCGTCTTCCGTGTCGCGAAAGGCCTTCCACTTGAGGTATTCGGTCTGCTCGAAGACCTTGGCCGGATCCAACGGCTGCTCCAGGCCCGTGAAGTGATCTAGACCGAACATGGCCGGATGCACACCCGCGACAAACGGCGCGAAAGCGGCGGCCGCTACCTGAGAGATCGCTTGCAACGTGCTCACGTCGTCGATCGGATGGTCGGCCGACGGGCGATGCCGGATCTCGTAATCGCCGACCAGCACACCGAACGGCTCGCCGCCGGGTGTGTCGTATTCTTCGCTGTAGACCTTGCGGAAAAGTTGGCTCTGATCGAACTCGATAGCCCGTTGCGCATCCCGAGCCAATTCCTTCCAGGAGACGCCCAAGACGCGGATCTTGACGTCCTCGCCGTCCTCGGCCTGTTCGGCCAGATACTGTAACCCCCGCCACGAGGCCTCGAGCTTCTGGAACCGCGGGTGATGCAAGATGGCGTTGACCTGGCCGGAGATCAACACATCGAGCCGCGCGACGTCGCGTCCGAGCAGCCGGATGAGGCGATCTCGGTCGAGCCGAATGCGCGATCCGTCGGGTGTCATGCCGTCGATGGTCGACCAGGTGACCCATTGCTTCAGTGCCCGACCGGAAGACGGCTCGGCGAGGAATTGGTCGAGCCGCGAGCGCGCTTCGCCCCCGTCGCGGCGCGTCGCCGCAAAGATCGAATCCATCAGGCCGGGGGAAGCAGCACCGACCGCCGACGCGTCCGGCACCGCCGATTGCCGCGAGGGCATGGCGGAACCGGGATCGCTCTGGGCAGGTCCGGTGCTCATCCTGGGGTCCACTTTCCGATCAGGCTGTCAATTGGCCCCGGGTGCCATGCCAACGCCGGGTGCCACTGCTGGCTTGTCCAGCAGTGTTCTTGTCGCAGTATCCGTTCCGCACTGCTGGACAAGCCAGCAGTGGCACCCCCACCCTTTTCAAAGGGTACTAGCCGCTGAGCTTCGGAATCTTTGCCACCATCCGCAGCGAAGTGGTCAACTCCTCCATCTGCAACCAGGGCCGTAGCCAGGCCACCGCGTTGTAGGAGCCCGGCTGACCGGGGATCTCCTTCACTTCGATCTTGGCCTCGCGCAACGGATATCGAGCTTTGATCTCTTCGCCCGGCTTCGCGTCGGCGCTGACGTAGTTGGCAATCCAACGCTCGAGCCAGCCTTGGCAGTCCTCGACTTCCATGAACGAGCCGATCTTGTCCCGAGCGATCACTTTCAGGAAGTGGGCGAAGCGGGACGTCGCCATGATATAGGGCAACCGGGAGGAAATGGCCGCGTTGGCCGTCGCTTCCGGCCGGTCATACTTCTTCGACTTCTGGACCGACTGGGCACCGAAGAAGACCGCATAGTCGGTATTCTTGTAGTGGCACAGCGGCAGGAAGCCGAGCTTGCTCAGTTCGGCCTCGCGGCGATCGGTGATGGCCACTTCGGCGGGACATTTCAGATCGGTATCGCCGTCGTCGCTGGTGAAGATATGGGCCGGGAGGCCTTCGACCTTCCCACCGCCTTCGGCCCCGCGAATCCGGGTGCAGAAGCCCGTCTCGGCAAACGCCGCGGTGAGCTGAGTGCCCAAGACGTAGGCCGCGTTCATCCAGGCATATTGATCGTGCGGCACGACCTTCGGCTTGCCCTTCTTACCCAACTCGACCTCCTCGAACTCGAACTCCTCGATCGG
>SDBT01019259.1_pt1 | contig 10700 bp, 9 predicted proteins | sample 2277101 | NCBI WGS metagenome assembly SDBT01 (sample SAMN10404973, study PRJNA504765) | marine sediment metagenome | isolation source: marine sediment core GS10_PC15, 103 cmbsf | place: Arctic Ocean: Southern Knipovich Ridge | collected 2010
TTCTATGCTATATTACCCGTCCCCGACTGATGTCCGGAGGCTGGGTATTTTATGCGCTTATAACCCGCTGACGGAGTGTCGTTTGAATACAGAAAAACCGGAGTAACAAGAAGGAGCCGATAAAATGCTAGGTGATGTACAAAATCAACTTAAGACCACACTGAAAGAAATTAAGGATGCGGGCCTGTGGAAAGCCGAGCGTACAATCACATCCGCCCAGGGCGCGGCGATCGACACAAAAGAGGGCGGCGAGGCAATCAACTTCTGCGCGAATAACTATCTCGGCCTGTCCAGCCATCCCGAGGTCATCCAGGCCGCGAAAGACGCACTCGATGCTCGCGGTTTCGGTATGAGTTCGGTCCGCTTTATCTGCGGCACCCAGGACATTCATAAGGAACTGGAGAAGAAAGTGACGGAGTTCCTCGGAACCGAGGACACGATCCTCTACTCTTCGTGTTTCGACGCCAATGCCGGTCTGTTCGAAACCCTCCTGAGCAAAGAGGACGCCATTATCTCGGACCAGCTCAACCATGCGTCGATAATCGACGGAGTCAGGCTGTGCAAGGCAATGCGCTACAGGTTCCTTAATTCCGACATGGCCGATCTGAAAGCCAAACTGGAAGAGGCTAAAGCCGCGAACGCCCGCAGAATCCTGGTCTGCTCTGACGGAGTGTTCTCGATGGACGGGTATATCGCGAAACTGGACGAGATTGTCGAGATCGCGAAAGAATACGATGCGATGACCATGGTTGATGACTCGCACGCGACCGGGTTCATGGGTAAGACCGGACGCGGATCGCACGAGTATCGCGGAGTCATGGGCCAGATCGACATCATCACCACCACGTTCGGAAAAGCGCTGGGCGGCGCGTCGGGCGGATGCACGAGCGGTCGACAGGAAATTGTCGATCTCTTAAGGCAGAGGTCGAGGCCGTACCTGTTCTCCAACTCGATGGCGCCTCCGATTGTCGCGGCGACAATCAAGGTGATCGATCTGTTGAGTGCGTCAACCGAGCGACGCGACAAGCTGGAATGGAACACGAAATATTTCCGCGGCGAGATGGGCAAGCTCGGGTTCGATATGCTCGAGGGCGACCATGCGATCGTGCCGGTGATGCTCTACGATGCGGCTCTGGCGAGTAAATTCGCCGATGAGATGCTGAAGGAAGGCATCTACGTGATCGGGTTCAGTTTTCCGGTCGTACCGAGGGAGAAGGCGAGGATCCGGGTGCAGATTTCGGCGGGACACGAGAAGGAGCATCTGGACAAGGCGGTAACGGCATTCAAGACGGTCGGTGAGCGTCTTGAGGTGCTGAAGACGGCGACTGCGTAATTTAACGAATTTTATTTATTGCTAAAATTACGGGGACACCTTCTCCGCAGGATGCGGAGTAAGATGTCCCCTTTTTTTGCATATACCCCGGGGACACCTTTCCGCCGCGGCGGAAAGGTGTCCCCTTTTTTCTCCCCCCTTTTTTCCCTTGACGGGTGGCGCCCATACGCTGAGTGAGGTCGTCAGACCGAACGTGCTTATGGGCGGATTTATCAGGACGGGGACAACCTCCTAAGGATGTCCCCGTCGGTCTTTTTTTTTCAAAAAAACTTGATTTTGCCCTTGACAACCCCTCTTTTAGCGAGTACAATAAGCAACAGAAAGAGAAATAGTGTCGCAAATCTGCAAGGAGCGAGAAAATGTCCACAAAAACCCGAATCCGAAGAATCCCCTCTCTTGCGTTCATTGTCACACTGATCAGGGAAAATTTCACACCAACTCCCATAAACCAAGTGCATAACGTAGAGGAGGTCTGAACCATGGTACGAACAATAACCACAAAGACGATCCCAATCACACTGCTTGCACTCCTGTTTCTTCCGTCGGTTGTCGATGCCTGGCTGGGATTCTGCTGCTCGATCGAAGAAATTACACTCGGTGGAGCCGATGCCTGGCAGATGATGGTGTGTGGTTTGAAACAGTGTGTCGAAAACAGTTAAAGACCATATATCATTCTTCAGGAGGTTGCTGAAAGGAAAAATATTTACGGAAGCCCTGCGAGTGGACCGCAGGGTTTCTGCTTTTATACTTCCGGTTCCGGAAGCTTCAGGACATAGCCGTAAGGGGACACCTTCCCGCCGCGGCGGGTAAGATGTCCCCTTTTATTATTCAGGTGTTCCCGGTTTTATGGCAGCTTTTACTTCTGATCGTCCGGGTATGGCGGATTGTTCGGGTCGCCGGGAGTCGAATGCGGTTTCAGCTCTTTGTTGAACTTCATGAAACCGCCGGCGGTCTTTGCCATATTGATAAACGCCTGGAACGTGTGGAAAGCCATATCGCGCGGGACCAGGTACTTGGCATCGTCCGGCTGGACCACCAGGCTGACCTCGATATTCGGAGCAGCGCCGATGGGAATCTTGTGCTCGCGGCACTTGAGGTACATGTGCTTCATGATCGGCACCATGTCCTCGTATTTCGGTGTGGGCACGTCCTCGAGGTCTGAACCGATCACCGGACGGAAAATGCAGACTGTCGGGAAAGAACCGATGCTGGTGATGTAGTCGATTCCCTTGATAGTCCACTCGACCGGTTCGAGTCCGGCGATAATCTCGCCCGAGCACTGGCCTTTCTGCATCTTGCCCTGGGCGTACTCCATGGCCTTGAAAAATGTATCCTGGCCGAGTGTGGCTTCCTTGCCGGGGCAGATCTTCTTGAACCATTCGGGTGAATGGAACTCGTAGCAGAAGCTGAAATGGTCGACTCCGCAGTCGATCAGCCAGTCGTATTTCCAGTGTTCCTTCGGCAGGGTGGGGACCGCCTGGACACCGACCATAAGGCCGACCTGCTCCTTGATTGCCTTAACGAAAGGAGCGCAGTGGTCGAGTCCCTTACCTTCCTGCCATCCGGTGTTGAAGTGCACGAACGTGATTCCGCTTTCGTCCTTGGCCGCCTGTGCGACCTCGACCACTTCCTGGATATTCTTTGTCTGCATTTCATTGATGCCGACATTGAAGCCGGTCGTGCAGAACTTGCAGTTGCGTTTCGGACGGTCGTACCAGTACATGCAGGAGCCGGAAACATAGACGCCGAGGTAGGTTCCCTGCATGACGGCAACTTTGCTCATTTCGTTACCAAGAGAAGTCTTGTTGGTGTACCAGGTCGGCTCGGGCGGAATTTTCACCGGGTACTCGTGACTGCCCCTGCCGTTGAAAACGATATACCCGTCGTCCTTCTTTTTCAGGGAGTAGGGTGTAGCCTGGACGAAATCCTCCTCGACGGGGATATTCATCCAGATTTCCTTAAGGTCACCCGGGAGAATAAGCTCCAGACCGGAACCGAGACCTGCCCGTGTCCTCGAAAAGAGCCTGGCGTCGCTTTCCAGCGTGCAGGATTGGTCGATCTTGATGCCCTTGCAGAAAAGGTCGACTTCAAGCTCGCATGGATTCAGTTTTTTTGTAGTAATTTCTGTCTGTGTCACTCAAGACCTCCCTCATACGACGATCGAAAGGAAAACGACCGCGCAGAGTAGCCTTCGTTTATCACCCGGGGCGAAAAAAAGTCCCGGTACCCCACCGGGTTCCTTCCAGAGCCGGATGTATTCAACCCGTCCCGGCTCGCAATGCTATCATTTTCACCAGTTTCGAGCAAGGAGTCATAACTCAGAATCACTGCTTGGGGAATGAAATATATTCTGATATGTAAGTACGATAGTTGAGTTTACAGTAGGATCCAGTGTTGGAAAAATTTGGGACAGGCACGGATTTCGCTCGCAAGACTGATTACAAATAGGAAGAGCATCGCAGGCGAAATCCGAGCCAGTCCCCATTTTTCCAGCACTCACGATCTTTCGCATTCAGTTTTTGCTTAAGTTAGTGCCATTGATCACACATGCATGCAAGGTGAATATAGGGGCGGTATTGCGAACGAAGATTCAAAAATAAAAAAAGCCGTCACAGTACGCGACGGCGAGTCGTGCTCTAATTGTAAAACGGTTGAGCCAGCTCAGGAAGAAAGGGACTATATTGGATGCAGCGGGGGCAACAGCTATGCATCCAATAGCAGTCTAGCTTTCCAGTTCGGTCACTTTATCGGTCAAGCGATTCAGCAGACTGGCAAGTTCTTTCTTATCCTTGGCTGAGAAATTCTGGAACAACCTCTGTCCCCATTGGTCTTTCACCGGCTGGATATCACGAAGGATCTTACGACCCTTCGGGGTGATGACTGCACGGATAACGCGTCGATCCTTAGGATCGTCCTTGCGCTTAGCGAGTCCGTCTCGCTCCATACGATCGATCAGGCCGGTGATGTTACCCTTGGTCACATCGAGGCTCTTCCCGAGTTCGCTCAAAGGGAGTCCGTTGACGCTACCCTCAGCGAGGATAGCAAGGACAGCCCACTGCTGCTGTGTTGCGCCGAGCACACCGGCGATGCGGTTGCCCATGCGTCGCAGCATGTTGTCGAGTTTAAAGATTGAATTGATGATAGATTCGTCCATGGCTTGTTGTAGTCTTTCTCCGTAGTTTATACCACTTAAGATGTTCTATTCAGTGCGATAGCCCTCCTCATCGACGGCGATGCACTGTATATCGATGACCCTTTTGCCCCCAAAACCGGGCCATAGATTTCAATCGGGAACTGCAGTACTTGACTGATTTGTATAAGATAACTGGAATTATTCATACTATACCATGATTTGTTCTGTCAAGATACAATTTCCAGTGTATTCTTAAAATTTTTCTTCCAATATCGGCAATTTTTATATTGACCTTAGCAGAACGGCCTCAAAGGGAAAATTTCACGCAACGATATTTCCCCGGGGTGAAAAGTAAAGTCGGACGGCAATACCTTGCCCGGTTTACAGTTAAAAATCGCCGGTCAGAAGAACCTCCGGGCGCATATGAAGTTTCGGTTGTATGAACCGGATCCCATTATGCTTATGACAACCTCGCCCCTGTAACTCGAGGCGTGAACGAATTCTCCGTTCCCGATGTAGATCCCGGAATGGGTTATCCCCAGATAGTTGCTGCTTCTGTGGGTTTTGAAAAAAACCAGGTCACCGGGTTCGAGGTCCGCATACTCGACAACTTCCCCGTACTGGGCCTGCAGACTTGCCCTGTGCGGCAGGTCGACACCGAACATGGTCATTATCGACAATGTGTATCCGGAGCAGTCGACTCCCCGCGCCGGATCGGAGCCTGCCCATACATACGGGGTTCCCAGGTACTTCACGGCTTCCTCGACAATCGCCCTTCCGATATCGGTTCCTTCACCCGTTCCGATGGGAACGTCGGGCGCTCCGGCAACGGTTTGGGAATCAACCGATTCCGGTATAATCACCGGTCTGGGGAGGGGAACCCGAAGGTCTCGACCGATTCTCAGAGGCGTCCTTTCATCCAGACCGTTCCATCTCATCAGCGCGCTCTGGGTAACATCGAAAGCGGTCGCAACTTCGCTGAGTGTATCTCCTCGCCGTATGGTGTAAATGTGATAGGGCGTACCGTCCTCAAATTGTCCATCGACACTCCAACCGCTTTCAGGAACCGAGTCCAGGTCGGGATGAGATGGTTCAGGATCTTCGATAGCGCCGAAATTGAAAATCGAGGAGCGTTCATCGAACAGATCACCGACACCGTCGGAAAGAGCGGGTAACGGTTCGAGATCGTTGGAATAATCTCTCGGTGGATCGGGTTCAGGTGGAGCTTCCTCAGCTTCTTCGTCTTCAGTTTCCCCGGTACCGGGTGGAGTCCTGTAACCGGGAATAACAAGTTCGAAACCTTCACGGATGGAGTTCGCATCCGAAAGATTGTTGCTCTCGATCAGGTCGTTTTGCGAGACTCCGAAATTCTCTGCTATTTCACCGAGCGTATCCCCGTCATTGACAATGTAGGCGGTCGGTGCCAGAGAACGGCTTTCGAGAGCCTGATCCTGAATTGCGGGGATCTCGATCTCGCATCCAACCTGTAATATCGTATCCTGCGTAAAGCCGTTGATATCGCAAAGCAGTTGCAGTCCGACATGAAATCTACCCGCGATATCCCAGAGCGTGTCCCCGGTCAATACTTCATATGGCACGGTCGGCATTTCGTTTTCCGGCTGGGATTCTTCTTCGGCGCCGGTATCGAATGCGGACTGGAATTCGTAATCCTCAGGCGGGATATTCAGTACCTGACCGGGGCGTATGGGGTCCTCACCGGTCAGACCGTTGAAATCCAGAAGGGCCAGGGTCGGCACACCAAGAAGTTCGGCAATTACAGAGGCGCAATCGCCTTCCTGAACTTCATAAGTGGTAGCGTCGGATTCAGGTACTTCGGAGACGTTTTCCGTTTCTTCGGGGATATCGTCGGAAACATTATCGGATTCCGATGGAATCACGATCGGCTGCCCGATCTGCAAAACCGGTTCTTCATCGACAGCCCAGCCGTTGGCTTCGTATAATGCGTCGAGACTTACACCGAAACAAACTGCGACCGACCAGGCACTGTCCCCATCTTCAATTGTGTAGATGATATCCGCGCTTACGGGACAGGATAAAAATAACCAGAGAATACAGGCTAGTAATCCCTGCCAGAGCTTTGGCTTGCTTTTAATAGTAGTGCTAAAATTCATCTGATCGCCGGTCACCTTTCAGAAAGACTGCACCATATAACCTATCCAGTCCAAAAACATTGGTTCTTAAGTAAGGCAGGTTAGCAATACATGACATGAAAATCAACCTCGTTGAGGTTATTTAAGTACCTAAACAGATACATGGAAGCCCTTACGGACCTCCCTGTATACTATCGTCACCAAACCTGTCGGCTGGACTTCGAGGCGGAAAGAAGGGGATTAATATTCCTTTCGACGGTGTTTTTTCGGATTGTCAACCCATCGCGATGTAACCAGTCGCAATTTTCCGGGCCTGCCTTTGCGATTTCTGTTAACCGAGCGGGTCAGATCGGATGTGAGGATACGCCAGAGCGGTATTTCCCGGACCTTCGTAAAGAGAGGCCTGCGCCGACGGGTTCGGCGGTAATTCCCGCGGTTTTCCGCGGATTCAGGAGAGTCTGGCGGCAGGACAATTGACATGTGTTAATCCATTCAGCAACGTGCGGTCATCAGTATGTTTTGCACGTTTCATACCAATTAACACACTTATAGCCTTTTAAATGCTACTCAACCGTTTAGTCCGGTTAAAATCTACGTTTTCGGCTGAAAATCCAGGTATGAAAAGACATTCGACCGGAAATCGCGTTCCTGTAATTCAGGATTATTAAGAGTCATAACGTCCGTTTAAGGACAAACTGTCCCTACTCCGTATCGTGCCGATTGTCCGACCCTGTGCTACAATCCACAGACCATGCGAGGAACTGATAAAGCTATGCAGATACCGGCTCACATTTTTCGAGAATACGACATCCGGGGAGTTGCACTCGATGGTTACGGTGCTGATGTCGAACTGACAGAACCGTTTACAGAGACCTTGGGACGAGCTTTCGGCACGATCGTACGTAACAGAAGAGAATCGGGAACTCCGAGAGTTGTTATCGGCAGAGATGCGCGTGAAAGCGGCGAGAAGCTGATGGATGCACTGTCCGCAGGATTACGGGCCTGCGGTGTGGATGTGGTCCGACTGGGGATGGTGCCCACACCCTGCACGTATTTCGCCGAACGGATTCTCGATGTCGATGGAGCTGCCCAGGTTACCGGAAGCCATAATCCGGTCGAAATAAACGGGTTCAAAATGCTGATCGGCGGTGCCGCGCTTTACGGAAAGCAGATAAAGGATATTTATGAAGTGATGGTGAAGGGCGAATTTGTTTCAGGGTCGGGTACAGAATCTCACTTTGATATGGATTCCCGGTATGTGTCGATGCTGGTTTCGGCGTTTGAACCGATGCCCGGTTTGAAAATGGTAGTTGACTGCGGAAACGGAACGAGCGGACCGTCGTTTATCCAGGCGGTTAAGGAACTGGGGATCGATGCGACTTTCCTTTACCCGGAACCGGACGGCACTTTCCCGAATCATCATCCGGACCCGACGGTCGAGGCGAACCTGGTCGATCTGAAGGCGGCGGTATCGAAAGAGAAGGCCTGGCTCGGAGTAGCGTTCGACGGGGATTCCGATCGCCTCGGTGCAGTCGACGATGAGGGCAATATTCTCTGGGGCGACCAGCTCATGATTTTATTCGCTCGGGACATACTTCTCAGGAGGCCCGGTGGCGTGATTGTCGGTGAGGTCAAGTGTTCGAAAGTTCTGTACGATGAAATAGAAAAAGCCGGTGGAAAGCCGGACATGTTCAAAACCGGCCATAGTTTAATAAAGGCGCACATGAAAGAGGTCGGTGCGGTCCTGGCAGGTGAAATGAGCGGGCATTTGTTTTTCCAGGATCGATGGCTTGGATTCGACGATGCCAACTACGCAGCACTTCGGCTTGCCGAGCTTGTCTACCAGTCGGGAGCGCCGTTGAGCGAGCTGGCTAAGACAATCCCCGGTTTGAAAAGCACACCGGAAATCCGGGTGGACTGTCCGGAGGATATCAAGTTCCAGGTGGTCGCGAGGGTGCAGGAGGAATTTCGCAAGCGGGATGATATTAACTTGATAGATATCGACGGGGCGAGGATCGAGACATCGCACGGCTGGGGTCTGGTCAGGGCGAGTAACACTCAGGCGGTACTGGTGCTCAGATTTGAGGCGGACACTGACAGGCATCTGGGCGAGATTCGAGAGATGGTCGAGGATGAGATCGAGAAAGCAAGGAAGAATTTCGAGTAGATTGTTTTGAAATATCAGTCGCTGCTAGCGACTGACACTGTTGACAAAGTCGATCTGGCATTCAGAATGTCAAATTCGGGTGCCACGCTCAAACCGAACGACAGCAAAGCTGGAGTTCGGTTTGGGCGTGCAGCAATCAGCAACTTCAGGATTTGTACGGGATTCGGATTAAAGAGAAGACACGCCCAAAAACCAGGATGGTTTTTGAGCGTGGCACCCGGCTCCCGTTAAAATTGACTTCTTAAGGACCCGAAGGCTTTGTCAGCAATCTGAGTCGCTGGAAGCGACTGACACGTTGATGTCCGAGTATTTTTATTGAATTGAAATGACGGAACCCATTCAGAAAAACCTCAGGGCGTTTTTAGTTGTACTTGACGGAGTCGGGATAGGAGCGCTCCCGGATGCAGCCGATTACGGTGATGAGGGCTCCGATACACTGGGGAACCTGGCGAATGCTGTCGGGGGGCTGGAACTGCCGAATTTCCAGACGCTCGGGTTGGGAAATATCGCTCCTCTGATGGGAGTCGATCCAACCCCGCGTCCGATGTTTTCCTACGGGAAAATGGCTGAGAAGGGGCACGGGAAGGACTCGACTATCGGTCACTGGGAGCTTGCCGGCCTGATTTCGCCGTTTGCGTTTCCAACATATCCGAACGGTTTTTCTAAGGATGTGATGGAGAAATTCGAGAAGGAAATTGGCAGGGGAACACTTGGAAACGAGCCGGCGTCGGGTACCGAGATACTCGACATGCTCGGAGAAGAACATCTGGAAACAGGGAAACCCATTGTTTATACATCGGCTGACAGCGTTTTCCAGATCGCCTGCCACATGGATGTCGCTCCGCTTGAGACGCTCTACCAATGGAGCGAGATCGCGAGAAAAATCCTGATGCCGCCCGGTCCGACGGTTGGACGGGTAATCGCCCGACCGTTTATCGGACAGCCGGGTACATTCATACGAACGTACGACCGCAAGGATTTCGGTGTCGAGCCTCCGGGAATAACGGTTCTCGACTGCCTCTGTTCATCGGGCAGGGAGGTTATATCGGTCGGTAAAGTTGATACACTGTTTGTGGGTCGGGGATTTACGAGAATCGAGCATTATGCGGGCAACGATGAGGGGATGAAACTGGCGCTTGAGGTAATGAAGGACGACTGGTCGGGACTGATGTTCTTCAACCTGATCGATTTCGACCAGACCTGGGGTCACAGGAATAATGTCGAGGGCTTCAAGGCCGGTCTGGAGGCTGCAGACAAATGGCTTCCGGAATTCCTTTCATCTCTCAGGCCTACGGACCTGGTGATAATTACCGCCGATCACGGAAACGATCCGACAACGCCATCGACAGATCACTCGCGGGAGTATGTTCCCCTGCTCGCTTTTCATGGTAGTTTCCTGGGAGGGAACGATCTTGGAGTGAGGGAGACATTTGCGGATGTCGGGAAGACGATAGCTCACTATTTCAATCTCGACTGCGAAATAGCGGGCAGGAGCTTTTTACTGGCATGAAAGGACCGGATAAAATAAAAGGTCTGGTAACGATTGCAGTGATTTTCATCGCCATGATGGTATTCCTGATTGCAAGAATCCACGCGACCGGTGACGATGCGCATCTCTCTGCCGAATCGATCTCACTCGAAAAAACCGATGACGGAGCCATACTTACACTCGAAGGTCCCGTTGAAGTGATATACATGGGCGACAGGCTGAATGCAGATTCTGCAGTTGTGACTCTGCAGGACGGCATGGAATCCTTATCCGAAGCGATTACCGGTGTTGAGCTGGTCGGGAATGCTTCGTACACGGGAACCGACGGCGCCAGGGCATCGTCTGCCAATGCGACTTTTCATTCGCAGGGGCGCAGGCTGGTACTGACAGGTGGTGTGAGGTTCACACGGTCGGATTTTACTGCATCGGCCGGGAGGGTCGATTATTCGATCGTCTCAAAACAGGCG
>SDBT01019260.1_pt1 | contig 10700 bp, 18 predicted proteins | sample 2277101 | NCBI WGS metagenome assembly SDBT01 (sample SAMN10404973, study PRJNA504765) | marine sediment metagenome | isolation source: marine sediment core GS10_PC15, 103 cmbsf | place: Arctic Ocean: Southern Knipovich Ridge | collected 2010
CAGCATTCCAGTCTGTACTTGTTAATCAGGTATTTCGGGTTATATCTTCTTTTCTCCAGGTAGTCCAGATAGAGTTTAGGAAAATCTTTTGATGAGGTATTGGGAAGGGATACCACAGAGATCTGCTCGATTTTCCTTTGTTGTTCAGATTCATCTCTTTCGTGATATCCTTCTCCAAACTCTTTTACTATCTTTTTAGCCTTATTCCATGTGCAGTCTTCAATCTCTTTTACTATCTCGGTAATGTTATGGCTGCCGCATATCCAGCAATTGCCGTAAAGCTCTTCCAGATTGATACCCAGATGATTTTTTGGATCTCCGCAGAATAAGCAGGAAATATTTATCCAGCCGTCTGTTACATTCTCCCCGCTATCTGAATAGGAGATGTCTTTATCTTCCAGGTATTCGATTAGATTCATTTATTGATATCACCAAGATATTTGCCATTTTTACCAAATATCATATACTTATTTTTATAATTAATAACAATTACACCCAATCGAATTAATTCAAAAATAGGATGTTCGTAATCAAGATCCATAAATTCTTTTATAGTAAAATAGGAAATAATCCAAACCTGATCCCTAATCGGATTCCAAACCTGATTCCAAACCTGATCCCTAACCTGATTCCAAACCTGATCCCTAACCTGATTCCAAACCGGATCCCTAACCTGATTCCAAACCGGATCCCTAACCTGATCCATTATTTTTTTAATTTTATTTATTGGGGGCATAACAGTTGCAGTAATTGGGTTATTAGGTTTATAGTTTTTTAGTTTATCTTGGATTTCTTTAATCTTTGGAAATAGATCTAAGGGGTTATGAGTTTTTACGTATTCAATAGTACTAGTTCTAAACTTCCCTTCACTGTTATTAAGGACAATTATTTTAGCTTTAAGAGGTATATTAAATTCAATAATGTTACTATTAAATAAATCTGAACAATCTTTTAATATCCAATTTAAGGTAGCGAGATTCCAACCTTTACCACAATTAGTATTTAAATCTGTATCGACTTCTGTTCTGAATATTTTTTCTTTTTCGAAATTATACTTAAAATTTTGATATGGGGATGTATTATCTTTATTTAAATATTTATATCCTTTTCGTTTTTGTACTAATTCATCTAATGTTTCAAATTTCATTTTATTCTCCTTTCCTATAACCAATTATTTTCTACATAAATTTGAAGTCTTCTTGTAAAGTGCTCCGCCAAATATCGGTGACAATCTATAAAATCTAATATCTCTAATTCCTCCTTTCCTTTAAAGGTTCTCAATCCTCGACCTATTAACTGCATAGTAGTTTTCCAGTCTTTACCTCCAAAAGCATTTACTATACAATTAACAGAAGGTATATTAGTTCCTTCCCTCCAAATAGCTGTAACGATAACGGCTTTTATTTTTTTATCCTGTAGTGCTTTTTTTACTTGTTGTCTTTGTTCTCCTTCTGTCTTTCCCTGTATAAATACTATATCTTTTAAATTTATTATTTCGGCTATCTCCATAAGGTTCTCACCATGTTCTATTTCTTTAATCATTATGAGACAGCTTTTATTTTTAGTAGTTCTTTTTTTAATTTCTTTTATTATTATTCTATTTCTAATTCTACTATGTATTATTTGTTCTTCGTAAAGTTTATAATACTGCCTTGTATCTGTAGGTTTATATGGAATGGAAATTAATGTCACTCTTGGTTTAACTATTATTCCTTTCTCTATCCCTTCTTCTAATGATAACTCTCCTATTACCGGTCCAATTAGTCCTTCTAAATATAGGGCTTTCTCTTTTGTCTTCTGTTCTGTTGCAGTAAAACCAATTTTCATAATAGATAGGTTATTAGTTAATATCTTCTTGTATTGACCAGCTGTTGCGTGGTGGCATTCATCTACTATAGTAATATCAAAAAGATCACAATATTCTTTTGGGTCTATATTTGCTAAGGTCTGTCTTGTGGCCACTACTATATCACCACTTAAATCTTTTTTACCATCTCCAACTATACTTATATTTTTTAAACCGAATTTCTTAAACTCCTCTGCTGTTTGGTAAAGTAAATCTTTCGTGTGCATTAAAAATAAAACTTTACTATTCTTGAAACAACTAATCAATCCTGCCGCTATAACTGTCTTACCACTACCTGTGGGACTAATAATAAGCCCTCTCTGATTATCTATTGCAGCTTGTATGAGTCTTAATTGGTCTTCTCTAAAAGTTATACCTTTTATATTTGGTTTATCAGTAGGCTTTAACTTCTCATTGTAACCAGATAAATCGAATTTTATTTTTTTATTTTCTAAATGTTTAATTATTTTCGGAATTAATCCAGTAAATACCTCATACCGCTTAACCATAGATGCCATATAAGGTACTCTCTCTTTTGCGTACTGACCTTGCTTCCAATATTCAGCTTTATAGGACAGGAGCTGCTTTACTATAGGTTGCAGCTCCTTGTCCACCTTACTGTAAATGTTATTTTCTATTTTAATTTGCATAGTATTATTATATACTATTTTCTTTACTTATTAAACTATTTTTTTATTAACTTCATCTAATGTCTTATCGGTTTTTGTATATATTAATCTAAAAATATTTTCTTTTTCAGATTCATTTTGGAACATACTTCCTATTGGCATAAATCTATAATTTATCCAGTTATTTTCTACTGCTATTACCTGAACATATGCTGGCGGTTTTTTAAATGGATTACCATCTTTTCTATTTAAAACGTAAATTTCAGTTTCTATTATTTTTTCTTTTTTTGGGAATATTTTTTTTATAATTTTTTTAGTCTGTAAACATATCTTTCCTGTTTGTAGATAAATATACATGAGTCTTGCCAAAATGATTAGACATAAAATAATTCCAAATGAGATTATTAATATATTCATTTTAATTCTCCTTTTCTATTATTGATTTAATATATTCTAAGTAATTCTTATCTTCGCACATTCCCTTGCCTTTGTTGTCACTAATCTTTGCCACTGGTTCTCCATTGCATTCCACCATCTTAATAACAATGTTTAAAGGCTTGATTCCTACATCATTGGTCAAATTGGTACCAATGCCGAAAGAGCAGTTGATGAATCGATTATAAGTATCATGTAATTCCAATGCTTTTTTGAAGTTTAATCCGTCACTAAATACTGCTTGCTTAGTTTTTGAATCTATACCTAATTTTTCGTAATGTCTAAGTAATTTCTCACACCATTCATAAGGATCTCCACTGTCATGCCTACAGCCATCAAATAGCTTGGCAAAGTACCTATCAAAATCCTTTAGGAAATAATCAAAGCCCAAGGTATCAGACAGGGCAATACCAAGCTCTCCTCTAAATTCCTTGGCCCATACTTCTAATGCTTGCTTCTGGCTATCTTTTACTTTCACATTTAGCTGTTGGTGAGCCATAAGCCATTCATGAGCCATGGTTCCAATTAGTTTTAGATCTAATTCCTTTGCAAACAATACATTAGAAGTTCCAATGAAGTTATCTGTTAATTCAAATTCATTTTTTATATCTTCTAATATTACACTCTGCCAATAAAAACTATATCTTCTTCTCGTGCCGAAATCGGCAAACTTAATGAAAGAACCCCCCCTGTTTATTTGTCCTATTTTATTGTTTAATCTTTTGTTTCCTTCTATATAATAAGTAATATTTTGTAATCCTAACTCTCCATATAACTCACTTACAATAGCTAACACAGGAACCTCAAACCAGATAGTGCTTATCCACGGTCCCTCTATTACTATTTCTATCTCCTTTTTATTGTTTAAACTACACTTGATGTACTTACGATTTAATTTCAATAGGGACAGGTGCTCGATGAAATCCCTTGTCAGGTAAGGTATGTTTTTTAGGTAGCTTAGTTCCTCTCTTGAAAATCTAAGGTCACATAGGTTATCCACTTCCTCATTCAACCTATTGAGAAAATTACTCGGGCTGCAACCTTCTGGAACAGTGCTACCCTTGCGATTCTTGAATCTGTATTTGACCCAAACGGAAGGGTAATTGTGTAATACCGCTTGGGCCATGGTAAATTTATAAAAATCTGTATCCAGTAGGCTATTGATTATCATTTACTTTTCTCCTCTGTTATTTTATTGGGTGGTTTTCCATGAATGATTTTACCAAGTTGTGTAGTGCTAATAGTTCCCTGTCTATGTGCTCGAATAACTTCATTGATATAGTAATTATGACATTCCTTATCTTTATTTATTTCAAAAAACCAAGCTTTTGCATCTCCGTACTTCTCAAAATTTTTAGCTAAATCTACTTCATGGGTAACTGCTCCAAAAAACCAAATAACAACAGTAAAAAATATAACTAAAAAGTATTTTATCATTTACTTTCCTCCTTTAAATAATCTATTAAATGCTTCTTTTATATCTAAATAAAAAATCTTAAGCCGAAGTATAAGAGATTTTGGTTGTTCTACTATATTACAGACAGGACAATTGTTATATAAACTATTTGTGCATAAAACTTTACTATCTATACCTTTTGTTAGATCGTAATGGAAATGAAAATACTTTTCTTTGGGTCTTAAAAATCTTATTTGTTTAGCCTTTCTGAAATCAGGTTTAAAAAATTGTATTTTATTCATTTACTTTCCTCCTTTCATTTTTATACTGTATAATTTTTATTTTTATACTGTATAATTTTTATTTTTCAGGAACATAATATTTTTTATTAGTACCATTCCATGTGAAGTATCTTTTATCATCATTATAAGTAATAATATAAGCTTTTGCACCAAGTCTAATAAATGATATGTTATATAAAACGAAAAAACCGTATTCTGTCTTTATTTGTATTTTTATAAACTCCTTAAAAAGCGAATAATCCATAAATGATGTAGGCATAACATTGACATCTATTATTTTCCCAATATATTCTCTTGATATTTCCACTGGTAATGGTAATGCTAAACACGCCATTATATTTATGAGTAAAAATATGAGGATCGATATGCTTTTATATTTTATTTTATTCATATTATTTCTCCTTTATTTTTTCTTTGATTTCTTTATAAATATCCAATCCAAAACCCGCTACAAAATTAGTAGGATCTTCTCTAATTTGCTCTTTAAATTCGATAATCATTTCGTCTACAAAATTTTCGAGTCTTTTTATATCCACTATTTCTCCCTTACAAATCCGCCAATGCTTATGTCGTCAAAGTTAGTATACCCTTCTTTTTTCAGGTCGGGTATAAGTCGATTGCCAATTTTCTTTTTTAGGAACTTGCCGTTAGTGCTTTTAAAACTTGTTATCTTCTCTACCATTTCTCCTATAGGCAGACCGAAAGACTCAATGCCATCACTGCTTATGAGAAGATAATCAAGGTCGTTATTAAAATGGGTAGGTGAAGAAACGAAATAACAAAAGTTCCCATTCAACTGTCCGTATCTGCCTTCTTTATCATCTCTTACAATGGAACATTCTATTTCAGTCAAGTCAAAATTACTTAGATGATATAAAGGATAATATGGAACGCTGTCTTTAAATCTTATGCCCTTGTATCTTACTATGTTTTTGTGCTTATATATAATCCAACCATCACCGGACAAGTACACATAAAACTGATTATTTATTATATAAGCAAAACAAAGGGTGGCGGCCAAGGACATTCGAGGCAAGGATAGATTTTCTATTATTATGTTAGCTTCCACCATTATCCGATAAATAAATTTATTGATATCTAAAAAGGGCAGTTGACTTTCGTTTCTCCTTAGATGCCTTACTGTCAGACTACAAAGTATCTTGGCTCCTATCTCTGAGAAAGGAGCATCACTACACCCATCGGAAAGAACTATATAAGGAAAGGGGTTATAGCCAGTCGTTATATAGTCCTGACAGAGATAGTGTCCTCTGCCTTTCGTTAGGTAGCTATTTATGTTTACTTTCATATTAATACTCCTCATATTCAATATTTAATTTTTCACTGAATTTTCTTATTGTATTTTCTCTTAAATCAAATAATACATTTTCTAAATCTGTAAATTTATCTTCTATGATTCTAATTGCCTCTTTTCCTATCCTTCTTTCATCTTGTTCTCTTAATTGTTCAAAAGCCTCTACTATAGGCAATTCTACACCATTTACTATTAACTTAATATCCCACTTTCCATCTTTAGGCATCTCCGGCCATATATTCTCTATATTTTCATCTTTTAAGGTAGACGCTGAGATAACTGCCCATTCTAAATAAGAAGCTTCTGCTTGCATTTCTCTTATAGTTAATTTTTCACTCATTTTATTTTCTCCTTCTTAAAATTTCATACATTGCGGATAAGGTTCTTCTGGATTACGTTTGGCTGACATAGTTTTGAAGATCAAAGTATCTCTCATACTTGTAAATCTTTCGCAGGATGGACCAGTAGCTCCTACCGTAAGAAAGATACAGCATTCCTCTTCCTTACCAGCTCCACATTTTTTAATGTCTGGAATAAGAATAGGATCTGGAACTTTTTCTAATATTTCTCTATTAGTGCCCAAACCGTAAGAGGAATTATCATAAACTACTAATTCCTCTGTATTGTCGCAGCAACCAAAACTATCATTAATAACATGACCAAATTTGTCCGTCTCTGTATTTTTTACTCTAATACCTATCTTCATTTACTTTTCTCCTTTTGCTTCTTTATATTCCTCAATTAGAAATTCAACTTCCTGTTCTTCTAGTATAGCTAATGGGGTACTATACTCTCCTTGCTTAAAGAATACATATTGATTAATTGAAGATCCCTGACATCTGACTTTTTTAATTAATACATTTGATATAATCATTCCCCCTCCTCCTTTAAATTATTTAGCAGGGTAAGCTAAAAAGTAAACCTACCCTGCTTGTATCTGGGTTATACGGTTAGCCTTAAAAGTTCAGGTTCTGTGATGGTCCTCCGCTGCCTAATGACTGACTTTGGCTGCTGATGCTTTGACTTACGAATTCAGCCAGTTTAGCCAGTTTAGTAGGGGTGGCATCTCCGGCGTCAACATACTGGTCAATTTCAGCCTCATCTTTGAAAATTTTTAAGTAACCCTTTACTTGGGTAGCATGGCTGTCTTTGGGGTCAAACAGGCCGATAAGCACCACTTTGATACATTCACTTCCTTTTTACTCTGTTGTATCCTCTCGGTTATGCTATGGGCTGTCAGGGAGCTATCATTATCCATACCATCTGTAGGAACAAATACTATACCATTACTTAGGATGTCTGCATTCTCATCTAAGGTTTTGGCATAGTCTAATACAGAAGATATCGCTTCGTAGGTGGCATCAAAAAGAGTGGTGGAGTGTCCTATAGTGCCTTCTATATCAAATAATGTTTCATCGATATTTTCCAAAGACTTAAAGCCATGTATCTCTTTCAATTGGGAACCGAAAACAGTTTGCCTGATAAGTAACTTCTCGGCTCTCGGACTTTTCCTACAAGCCTCAATGATAGCCTTTTTGGCTTCGCAAGAATCCGACCTGAATCCTTCTGTACTTGGGGACACATCATCTGCAATTACTACCAGTGTGTATTCCTCCTCTTCCAAGTCTTCGGGTCTCGTTGCCGAAAATGAAAAGACACCTGCTCCGGTGGTTTGCATTGTTTCCATGTTTTCTTCAGTCATCGTTTTCTCCTTTTTAGTAGTTTATTTTTACTTGAATTCAGCGTAATTTTCCCTGACGAAAGATGGTGAAATTGAATAGGGCTTGGTTCCGTCGCCCGGATATGCTACGAAATATCCTCCCTCTTTTTTAAAATCTTCTGTGGTATCAGGACCAATTTCCATCAACCCCTCTTGAGTTTCTATGATAAAGGGTTCTGTGATAAAAGCGAGATTGGTTGCACCTCTTTTACGGTAAGGTTTTAAGCCTACTGGTTTGTCCTCTAATGTAAATGTTTTTACTTATTTCTCCTTGTTGGTAGTTTATTTTATATCCAACCTTTACTATATACGACAATGGATATAGACAGTGCCATATATAGTGCATTCTGCCAAGGGATTTCCTGGCCTCTTGTCCATTTCACTAAATTTACAAAAGTGAACCAAATAGCTATGGTCAATACAGCTATTTTAAAAGAAGCCACGAGATTAAATAGGTCGATTATTTTTCTCCTTTCTTTTTTGGAAGGGGTAGAAGGATTTGAACCTCCGAGTAACTGAGTCAAAGTCAGTTGTGTTAAGCCTCTTCACCATACCCCTTTAATTATTTTAAGGTTTTATAGCATCTATTGCTTTTAATCTATACATATGGATTTCATCTCCCCAACGTTGTAGATACCCACTATAAGTAACCTCATTATTGGGATATCCCCTGTTTGGTATTCTTTCCAATATATACCAAACCTTAGCACCACCATATACCTTAAACCAACAATCTCCCCAATTAAATCCATCGTACCCCACGATACTGAATCCCATTTCACTCCATCTTACTTCAGCATGTTGCTTAACATACTCCAAATTCCTTGGGCTATGGTTCATAATTAAACCAGATTTACAATTATAGAATATACTGCCTACAAACAATAAAATTAATATAATCCATACTGTTTTTTTCATCGTGTTTTTCCTTTCTTTATTAATTTAAAATAATGGGAGAGGGAGGACTCGAACCTCAAACGTTTCTATTGTGCCCGGCCTACAGCCGGGTGCCTTCACCAATTCGGCTCACCCTCCCTTTTTAATTTGGTGGAAGGTATAGGATTTGAACCTATGCACGTTTTACCGTATCTCAGATTAGCAATCTGGTCCCTTACCATACTCGGGCAACTTTCCGTAAAATGGCGGTAGGTAGAGGAATCGAACCCCTTACGCTTTTACACGCCACAGATTTCAAGTCTGCTGCCTCCCATGAAGCATACCTACCATTGTTTGGTCTGGGATGGTGGAGTTGAACCACCCGCTCCAGGCTTCCAAGGCCCAGAAGACACCTCGCCGTTATCCCAGAGTTAAAATTTGGTAGTCCTGGATGGGATTGAACCATCGACCTTCCCCTTATAAGGAGGATGCTCTAACCGACTGAGCTACAGGACTAAACCATTATCACCTTAAAAAATCTACCGTGGTGTTTTGATTTCCTCCTCTCTGTAAAAATTCCTCTATAAATTCTTTTCCTATATGCTCTGCACCAGGAGCTTTGATGTCACTTGTAGCATCGGTAAGCAACCAAAGTTTCTCGATGTATTTAGGGTCGCCAAAATTGTCCATGATATCCCTGACAGTATTGGCCACACAGTAATCCCGAGCCTCTCCCATAATACCGATTATATCAGCTTCTTCCAATGTCTGAATAAGAGAAGTATTCAAACCAGTGGAAAAATCATTTGGATCATACACCTCAGCTTTTACTATGCTGTAATGTTCGGTTCTGTAATTGCTTCCCTTACTAACATAGTCAACTTGCCGATTGAAAGACTTGCACCAATTGTTAAGGACATCTCTTAAAGGACTAACTATGGTAGCTCCAGTCGTACCAATCAAGCAATGATACGGCCAGATGCACAATGGATATCTGCCGCCTTTTCTTCCTGTGGTAGGATCATCGGTTTCAAGAGCAGTTAAATATTCCAAAGCCCATTGTCTTTCTCTTGGATCAGAAGTGCTCCATATACCATCATTAAAATCGTCTAAAGTAATAGTGGTATATGGGTCCGGATGATTACCTTTACTATCCACCCAAAACATAGGGTGAAAAATACTTCTCTCATGGTGCTGATCAAGAGATACCACAATGCGTTTTATTCTTTTCTGCAATCTTTCAATCATTTGTGCCACTCTCCTCATGTCCTCATCTGCACCGGGAACATAAAGGGAACCTGTATTAGGATTACAAAAATCATCCTGTGGGTCAATAATTAATAGTCTTATATCTTGTTTCATTTATCCTCCTTATTTATTCACTTTTATTATTTATACCCAATTGAACGATAATTTGGGCTACTATTTGAGATAAAAAACCAAATCCAATAATCCACTAATATGATTTAGGCTCTAATCCCCCCAACCATTAATCATTACTAAAATGGAAAAGGTAATTGCAAGAACCAAACCGAAAATAGTAACTAAAATCCTCATTAATATTTCTATTTATTCACTCTCCTTTTCTTTTAATGAATTTAATAATCTTTCTTTCGCGTCCGGGTAAATCTTTTCGTACTCTTCTGATACCTTGCCTAATTCATATTCACTTCCCGAATATGTTAATACATTTTCTCCTTTCTTATTTATTATTGAAGAGGTTGTTACTATTAGACCATCCTCAAATCTTGGATGGTTATACACTTCTCCGCTTAATGCAGGTATTCCCTGTTCTGGTGCTTGATAAGAATTTTCATTTCTGTTTACCATACTCCAATTTTCTAATTTTGGCATTTTATCCATTCTCCTTTAAAATAATTTTAACTGCTTTATCTGCTAATAGATAAAAATTAATATTAGCTGCCTTTGCTGCTGCCTCTGCTGCCCATGCTGCTGCCTTTGCTGCCTTTGCTGCCTTTGCTGCCTTTGCTGCCTTTGCTGCCTTTGCTGCCTTTGCTGCCCATGCTGCTGCTCTTGTTGCTGCTTCTGCTGCTCATTCTTCTTCCTCTGTTTCTTCTTCTTCCTTTTCTGCCTCCGCTGCTGCATTTGCTACAACTTCATTTACTTCATTTACTATTCCTTTTTCTCCTACTCTTTCATCTTCCATTCCTATACATGTAGTTC
>SDBT01019261.1_pt1 | contig 10699 bp, 6 predicted proteins | sample 2277101 | NCBI WGS metagenome assembly SDBT01 (sample SAMN10404973, study PRJNA504765) | marine sediment metagenome | isolation source: marine sediment core GS10_PC15, 103 cmbsf | place: Arctic Ocean: Southern Knipovich Ridge | collected 2010
TACTCATTAGAAATTTTAACCTTATTGCTCCTTCCCTCGGTTATAAAAGTAGAGCTAATAAAAACAGAATTTACTGGTTTTTTCCATCCTCCAAAGTCAATTTCTGATAAAACTAAATCATTCCTCCAAAGCCTGCAAAAATCAAAAAATTATCAAAAAGACTTTGATACTGTAATCTTAAATTTAACCCAAGGAAATATCTATATTTCCCCATTATTATGATTTTGAGTTAATGGTTTTAATTTTTTTCTTAATATTTCTAAATAGCATGCTTCCCATTCCAAAATTTACTTTTCTCGACAATATTAAAACCAAAATGAATTCTGTATTTTGAACTTCAATATTCTCTGAATAAAACTTTTGATGGTTCTCCAATTCAATAAACATTTTAATCATATTTTGCTTTTTTTTCTCTTTCCTAACCTCAAATTCTTCGATTATATTAAATGAAATATTAGATGGAACTGAAGCATATATAACCTCTCCTCTATTGGTAAAAATTGCAGTCCCTAGAACATCTCTATCATCTATACTGCTTTTTAAAAGATTAATTAAATCTTGAAAGAAGGGTAATGAAGTAAAATGAGTAAGATCCTCTTTTTTTTTTTTTTTTTCTTCTATATTTTTATAATATTCCATGTTAGAAGATTCAAAATCTACAACTTGATAACTTATAATGGTAAAATATTTATCAGCAAATGCCTGAAAGCTGTGTTCACAAACCATTCCTTTAGGAATGCTAATTGTTGTTATATGTTGACTTTGATTTATAATTTTTTCGGGAATTTTTAATCTTTTAGGCGTATCACATCTGGGACATTTTATATTTATATATTTAAATAATTCCTGTCGAGATATATTATCTTCTTTTATTTTTGGTTCTTTCTTTATCACATTTTCTAATTCATTTGAGGTTAAACTATCTTCAACAACCTGAATGTTAATAACATGCCCTTTTTTAATCTTTTCGAGTTCTTGTTTAAGCTTAACGTTTTCCAATCGTAAAAAACCTAATTTATTTTTCAATTCTCGATTTTCTTTTTCTCTATCCTTTAAATGAATTTTTAATAACGAAACATTGGTTTTATCGGATTCCTCAGATAAATTAACCTCAAATTCCATAATTGTATCTTCTAGGTATTCTATTTTATCAAGATATTCGCTTATTTCTTTGTTTTTTAATAATAATTCTGCTTTTAACTCTTTAATTGTGTTTTTTAGATTATTTTCTATCATTATTAATATCTTTTGATGCTATTGGGTATCTAATTAATTATTTATTTTAATTGAGTTTGATTAACGATTGAAAAAGAATACAAATTTTAATTTAAATCTTTATATCAAGGTTAAATAATAATATCTTTATCAAATGTTTTATATCAAACTTCTTTTATTTCTTTGTTGATTAAAAAATAAGGATAAACATTATAGGAAAAACTGTTTCGATAAGATTGATCTTTTAATTTTTGTATTTTTCTCATAATTTTGATTGTGCTTAAATAACTTATAATTGAAGTTTTGACTATAAGTAAGTATAGAAAATCAGTTCAAAAGTATGAATTGAAAATTAGCATTTATCTATTGATCATGAAACCCTTCTCCCTTCTAATAAAACCCGCTTCGGCAAATTGTAACCTAAGATGTGAATATTGTTTTTACATAGATCATCTCGAAAATGGAAACGATAATCCTCGAATGACTATTGAGACATTAGAAATCATGATAAGAAGTTATATGAGCACGGATCAGAACAAGCAATACGCTTTCGGATGGCAAGGTGGAGAACCTACTTTAATGGGTCTAGAATTCTTTAAGAAAGTCGTAGAATTCCAATTGAAATACGCTCTACCAGGTTCTTCAATTAGTAATGGAATTCAGACTAACGCAACAATGATTACAGAAGAACTAGCTAAGTTTTTTGGAGAATACAAATTTCTCCTTGGGGTAAGCTTGGATGGACCGGCATATCTTCACGATTATTATAGAAAAACCATTGGTCAGAAGCCGACTCATGCTCTAGTAATGCGAGGTATAGAGCTTCTCAAACAACATGATGTAGAATTTAATATTTTGACATTAATTAACAATCAGACAGTAAAAAAAGCTAAGGAAATATATAATTACCTTTGCGATAATGAGTTTTTTTTCCATCAGTATATTCCCTGCGTTGAGTTTAAAACAAATGGTAGTCTTAGACCGTTTTCTATTACCGGAGAAGAGTGGGGGAAATTTTTATCCGAATTGTTCGACGAGTGGATAAAGGAAGATGTAAATAAGGTATCTATTCGATTGTTTGACTCTATTATGGAATACCTAATTTATGGGAGATACAATGTTTGCTATATGCAGGATAACTGTGTTCAATATTTTGTAGTAGAATATGACGGTGGGGTTTATCCATGTGATTTCTTTGTCAAGGATAATCTATTATTAGGAAATGTTAAGAATAACTCGTGGGAAGAACTTTATAATTCTCAAACTTATCATTATTTTGGAAATCAAAAATCAATTTGGAATGATGAGTGCAAGTTATGCCCTTATCTTAATTTGTGTCATGGAGATTGCCAAAAATTTCGCTATGGAGCACCAAAGCATTCTAAGCAATTAAGTAATCTATGTCAAGGGTGGAAAATTTTTTATGCAAGAACACTTCCTCGTTTCAAAATTATTGCTGATAAATTTAAGATAGAAAATAATATTAAAGGTTCCTATCCGTTTAAATTTCCCAAATTTGGCAGAAATGAACAGTGCATATGTGGAAGCGGTAAAAAATATAAAAATTGTTGTGGAGCGCTCTAAATTGTTAATAAAGCATAATACTATTATCGTTTCTTAGAAACAGAATTACGCTAGTAATTTTATTCATGCTGGAACCTATAAACAAAAAGTATTTCAATTTCTTTTCTTTTACATATTCACTGAATACAACGTTATCATGAACGAACTAACTCCCCTCCGCGAATTACATGGAAAGCGATTGTTAGGGTATACCATTGGAGATTTGGGTTTAACTTTGCCTAATATGTTTACGGGGGTATTTTTATTCCAATATTATGTTTATACAATAAATTTAAATGCTCTGCTCGTATCTGTAGGAGTTACAGCCCAATTAATTATTGGAGCAATTTTTGCTATTATTTTTGGTGTCATAATTGATAATAAAAAACCTGGTAAATTCGGAAAACGACGCCCTTTTCTTTTATATGGCTTACCTGTATGGTTTATTACATCTATTCTTATATGGTTCCCTCTAAAATGCCCTCAAGATAATTCGTTTTATTTACCTACAGCAATTTTCTTCTGGGTTGTGACTATTATAAGATCAATTTCTAGATCTTTAATTTTTAATGTATATATATCAATGCTTCCTGAGCAATCCCAAACATTGAAAAATAGAGAAAAAGTCGCTTCTATAAGAGCCGCCTTTATGATATTAGCTTCTGTCATAGCTTTATTATTACCGTTAACAGTTCAAAGTTTTTTAGAGGACCCTGCAAATGTGAAATGGTGGGATACTTCAGGAAAATTAATTTTGTTGTATATACCCATTATAGGAATCGCATTTACAATTTTGGGGTTAATAACGGTGTTTTTAATTTTCTTTTCTGTGGATGAAAGTTTCCATAATAACAACTTAAATGTAAAAATAGAAAAAACTACTGTCATTAAGGCTTTTACAAGGATGTCGACTCCAATAAGGGACAGGAATTTTTTTAAGTTAGTTGTTGCAGGTTTCTTTATTGGTATTTCAGGCAAAATTGTTGGGCTCTTAGTTTTCCCATTTCAAACGTATATAATGGAGTTTGAATCCGCACAGTTCTATATATATATTTTTATCTCGATTTTTGGTAAATTTGCGTGGTACTTCATTTGGAAGAAAATTCTTAAAAAAAACCATATTCTCAAATCTTATTCAATTTGTATATTAATCGCTGTTATTTCATCATTTTTTGATATTTTCTTTCTGTTTAGTGGACTTTCTTACGGGATTAAGTTAATGTTATACATAATCTCCTGGAGTACTGTTTTAGGTTCTATGTATGCATTTCCGTTGTTTTCCATACCTATTATGGGATCACTTGTTCATGATGCTGCTGTTAAAAAAGATAAATCTAACCTTGATGGAGCAATGGCTAAAATCTCTGGTTCCTATTATGGTTTACATTCATTCGTTAGATCCATGGGACCAGCTACCGCTTCTCTTTTTGTAGGAGCAATTTTATCAGGTCCTAATGAAGAAAATCCTATTGCTGTTACATTTGTTTTTCTTTCATTATGTATTTTTTATCTGATTGCTTTCTTTTTTATAAGAAAGATTAAACTATCAAAAGATTCTTATCCCGAACATTCTGATTAAGAAAAGTGTTTTTTCTGATTTTTTCTTAAATTATTTCTACATAAAAATATAAAACATTTTTATATTTGTCAAAATCAAATATATTCATATCAATTCAATATTTTAAAATAGTGATTTTTAAATGACAGTACCTAAATGGCATGTTGATGATAGTAAACCTTGGCTTAAAAAATACCAAGATGGTGTCCCAAAACATCCAGAGTTTCCAGTTATTAGTTTAGGAGACTGGTTTGACCAAAAGACTGAGGAATTTGCAAAGAATAAGTGTATGTATTTCTCAAAAACATTCATGAATTATAGAGTATTACGAAAATATACGGATTCTCTTGCTACCTCTTTATCAAGACTAGGAGTAAAAAAAGGGGACGTTGTAGCAATTTTACTTCCAAATTGTTTCCAATTTACAATGGGGTATTTTGCTACTGTTAAATTAGGAGGAATAGTAATCCCGATTAATCCTACATATAAACCGCTAGAAATTCTTCATATACTACAGCAAGTGAAACCCAAAGGATTGATTTGCATGGACGTAATGTATGGCTTGATTAAACCTATACAAGATAAATTTAAGTTTGATTTTGTTATTTCGACATGTATCGTTGATTTAGCAGCTATTCCCCCTGCCATTAAAGCACAATTAATTGCGGACGGAACAATTCCTAAAGGAGAGGTTCCTGGAGCTATAAACTTTTTAGATGTATGTCAAAAACGGGGCGAAGTCGATATTCCTGAAGTAGAAATAGATCCATTAAATGATCCCGCAGTCTATTTAATGACCGGCGGCACAACTGGAGTTCCCAAACGATCTAAGAAATAAATGAATGAACCTATGAATTTGAAGTGTTCAAAGATTTAATCACATTTATATAATTATTTGGTTATAATAATATCAGATAATCAATTAAAGCATAATTTACACTTTTTTGATATTAGTAATCCTTCTCTTTTGAGGTATACTCATTGTCAATAAATAAAAATAAGTTGTTAACTGAACTTTTTAAGAACTTTTTAAAGAAAAATCAGGAAGTTGAAGCCATTATAGTCTCTGATCATGATGGATTAATAATTTCCGGAGAGCGAAGAAGAGATGTGGATATAGAGTTAGTTTCGATTATGACTGCGATTGTTAATCCAGTTATAGAGAGATTTCGTAATGAATTTTCCTATAAAAAATTTGGAACCGCTAATTTTGATACAGAAAAAAATCGAATATTATTTATTTCTATAACTCAAGATATAACTCTAAGCTTAGTTATTGTGAATCTTGGTTCGATTGACAAGATAGCACCATACGCATATTTTCTTGCTGAAAAAGTGGCTCAGATATTAGCAGCATTAGAAGGTGATTTGATTGAAGTATCAATTCCTGACTTTGAATATAAAACTGAAGGGTATTACGATAGTGATAGCCAATTTTATCAAATTGGATTAGAATCTGGGGGGATATACAGATTTAAATTTATTATCATAGGTGACCATGAAGTTGGTAAAACTTCAATACTAAAACGGCTTGTAGAAGGGAGATTCTTAGCAGACTATCGTACTACTATAGGACTGAATGTATTAACTCATAATTTTGAATTTTTTGGAAATGAAATTAGTTTATTTCTCTGGGATATAGGAGCTCAAAAATATTTTAAAAGATATCGGAAGGTTTATTATAAAGGGGCACAGGCTGCTTTTATTGTTTTTGATATAACAAATAAGGATTCTTATTATAATATAGTAAATTGGTTTAATGAATTAAACGAATTTAGGGAAAATAAGTTATCAATTGTAATAGTTGGAAATAAACAGGATTTAGAGCAGCAAAGACAAGTTGAGTATGAAGAAGCAGTTACATTAGCAGAAATGTTATCTGAAAAACATAATAGAAAGATTTCATATATCGAAACAAGTGCTTTAACTGGAAACAATATAGAAGAAGCTTTTGGGATTGTGTCATATCAAATCAAATTAAAGAATATTAAGTATGCAAGATAAAAATTTTATTTTAGGATTGTTCTATTCGGATGATAAAAATAGAGTTTTCGATGAAATCAAATTCAATAAGGAATTATCTACAAAAAGGAAAATATTAATCAAATCACTCTCATTTAGATTTATTGGACCACTATTTTTAATTGGTGCTATGGATAAGGATCAAAAATGGAAACTAAATTCTGTTGAATCAACATTAATTTCATATACCGAAAAAATATCTGAACCAGATATAATCCAATCGTTTGTTTGTCTTAATTCTCCAAAAATGTCTGACGGAACGATCACCCAATCTGATGGTGATGATATTGCTTTTTTCGATGGTAATAATTTATTGGATTACGAAATAGAGTTATTTGACCAAACATTTAATGCAACACATGCTCAACTGATTGCCTGGGTTCGAATTCCCACTTTTTCATGTACGGCTGATACAAAGATTTCCATGTATTATGGAAATTCTACAATGACTTCACAGGAGAATCCTTCAGGTGTTTGGAATTCTAATTATAAAGGGGTGTGGCATTTATCAGAAGATCCTACGGGAATGATTATAGATTCAACCTCGAAAAATCCTTATGGGACTACTTATGGTGAAATGTCTTTAGATGATAGTATAAATGGTCGAATTGGTGGAAGTTTGAATTTTGATGGAATTGATGATTATGTGAAAGTAAACTATACAACTAATTTAAATATTACATCTGCTTTGACGCTAGAAGCATGGATAAAAGGAAGAGGAAATTGGTGGAATTCTAATTATCAATATAGAAAAAAACTGACTATCAATGCACCTGCTACTAATGCTATTCCACAAGAATATACTATGCATTTACAATTTGATCATTCATCCTTAGTTTCAGCTGGGAAATCACGATTAGATGGAAACGATATAAGACTTGTATATTGGAATGGTTTAAACTGGTATGAACTTGATAGAATTTTAGATATTGATAAACCAAATAGTTGGAATAGGAATAACACGAAAATTTTATTAAAAATACAGAACCAAATTAATGCTGGTGAATTTGATGATAATTATTACCTGTATTATGGTAATTCTGATGCAATTAATGCTCCAACAAATGAAGCCTATATCTGGAGATATTATAATTCTTTAGATTCATTACCTCTATTGTCATATGCTAATACTGGAGGAGTACCAACTTGGTCTGTCTCAAGTGGAAGATTAAAACTTACTCATGATGGTAGCAATGCGGCAAGAGCGATGATTTCAGATTCACCTAGTTTAACTAATTTTATTGCCTATGTTGACCTTGAGATGGGAAGTTCTTCAAGTGGTCGAGCAGGTCTAGTTTGGAGAGAACAACCAAGTGGAGCCGGATATGTGAGTAGAATTAAAATTATGAGTGATTTTCGACTAGGAAAAATTAATGATGACTCTTCTTATTATGGTCAAATTTTTCAAAATAGTGAGGCTATTAATTCAGGGACAATATATAGGCTTAGAACAAGAGCTATTGGATCAAATTTTACTTTTGGATTTAAAACAATAAGTGCTTTAAGTTATTTAGAAAATAATAGTATTGATCCAACCTATTCAAATGGTCAATTCGGTTTTTGGGGTGAAAAAGTAGAATCTAACGGACATTATTGGAATGATTTGAGAATAAAACTTGTTCTTTCAAATGAACCTTCAAATCCATCACAGGGTTCAGAAGAACAATGTGGAATCCATAAAAATAACGCATTCTCACTTGTTTTGGACGGATCAAAAGTAGCGGGTTTTATTAATAATAAAGTTCTTTTCACAAGCATTGATTCTGCATGGAATCATTTAGTTTTAACATATAATGGTTTTATTCAAAAATTATATCTAAATGGAGAATTAAAAGAAATAAAATCACACTCAGGAGTAATTAACACAAATACAAACGATTTTATTATCGGCAATTTCTTCAACGGTACTATAGATGAAATCCGCATTTCTAACATTGAACGTTCCGCTGATTGGATTGCTACTGAATATAATAATTTTATTAACCGGCAGGCTTATGAGGAACCTGAAGAAACTACTACATTATGGTCGCCTTATGTTGAATGGAATATTGAGAATTCAAACTATTCAGGAAATCCATATGATATAGTTGCTAATGTAACATTTTTCCACAGTAATAGTGGTACTATTATAAAAACTCAAATGTTCTATGACAGCAATAATACTTGGAAATTTAGGTTTACTGGAACAAAAATTGGAATATGGAGCTATACTACATCTAGCAATGATCCTAATTTGGATGGTCATAGTGGATCACTAAAGGTCAACCCAAATAACAACACCAAAAATAAAGGATTTGTTACTAATTTTGGCAACAAATGGGGCTGGTCTGGTACAAATGAGGTATTTGTTCCTCAATTTGTAATGTATAAAACTCCTATTACCTACTTTAATCAACTAGATATGATTGATACAGATATACAGACTTTTATAGTAGAACATGGATTTACAGGATTTCATACAAATGTCTATTGCCGTTGGTTTAATATTAGTGAAGATACATATGATAATATTGATACACCCAATCCCGATCAACAAACATTTAAAGCTTTAGAGCTATTGATCACAAAAACTTATAATGCAGGCGGAGTTGTACATATATGGGCTTGGGGAGATGAACAGAGACATATGACGCCGATTAAGTGGGGAATAAATGGAATTGAAGATAAAAGATTGCAACGTTATATAGCAGCTCGATTAGGACCTCTTCCTGGTTGGACTATGGGGTACGGTTTTGATCTTGATGAATGGGTTACCGAGGGAGAACTTGAGATTTGGCGAAATTATATGCACCAGCATCTTGGATGGTCTCACTTTCTAGGAGGTCGTCCAATAGGCCCAAATACAGGAATAGATCATTCACCTTATATCTCATGGAATGAAAAATTGGATTACTCTAGTTATGAACACCATAAACCTTCATATGATGTATATGTTGCCGCTCTTAATACAATTCCACTACAGCCGGTATTTTCAGAAGATAGATTTCGTATACGCGATACAGGATATCTAAAGGATTACAATATGGAAGAAACTCGCCGTGGGCTTTGGCATTCTACAATGGCAGGGGGTGTTGCTAATATCTGGGGGCATCTATTAAATAGTCCTGATGGTGGCACAGCATCAGGCCCATATCCTAATCCTGAATGGATCAAAACCAACACTGAATTTTTTAAAAATCGATTTAAGGAAAATATGGTGAGAGATAATGCTATTACTAATGGTGTATGCCTTAGAGCTCAATTAATGAGCACTATTTATTTTATAAGGAAGATACTGATTCAATTCAGATAAATTTGTCAGATATGAATGGACCTCAGCAAGCTATTGCTGTGGATACAAAAAAAGTTTATTTAGAGATTGATCTAGGTATCCTCAATTCTGAAAATCAAACTTTATCTTTTGGTAATCAATCAGATTGGGCTATTGCAATTGGTGATTTCAATCCTCCAGACTCGCCTTCTTTGATAAAACCAAATAATAACACTATAATTAATGTTAATACTCCTTATCTTGATTGGTCAAATCTTACAGATATCTCACATTATCATATTCAAATATCTACAAATTCTGCATTTTCAAACATCATTCGTGATATTGTTTTACCCTTCTCAGAGTGGGTTGTATCTCCTGCGTTATCGGATGGAAAATTCTATTGGAAAGTTCGCTGTAATGATTCTATAGGTAATTGGGGTACGTGGAGTAATTTTAGTGTATTTATTATTGATACAATTTCGCCAAATATAACTATAATAATTGAACAACCCAAATTTTTTGGAAATACACCTCCCGTTACTTTTATTGATGTTGATGATTTAAATCTAGATTCTATTTGGTATCTGTTATATAATGGATCAATATCAACAGATAATTATACATGGACGGGGTCTATCGCTCAGAGCATATGGGACCAAGTTGGCAATGGGACAGTAATACTTCGATTTTATGCAAATGACACCGCAGGAAATTGGGTGTTTGCAGAGGATGTTGTTAGGAAAGATGTAGTCGCTCCTATCATTACTATTATAGAACCAAATAATTATGCTATATTTGGGAGTACACCTCCAGACATAAATATAACATTTATTGATGCTAATTTGGATGAGAAATGGTACCAACTGGATAATGGAACTATTACCACAAATAATTACACATGGACAGGATTTATTGCTCAGAGTGTATGGGACCAAGTTGGCAATGGGACAGTAATAATTAGATTCTATGCAAATGACACTGCAGGAAATTGGGTGTTTGCAGAGGATGTTGTTAGAAAAGATGTAGTCGCTCCTATCATTACTATTACAGAACCAAATAATTATGCTATATTTGGTAGTACACCTCCA
>SDBT01019263.1_pt1 | contig 10699 bp, 8 predicted proteins | sample 2277101 | NCBI WGS metagenome assembly SDBT01 (sample SAMN10404973, study PRJNA504765) | marine sediment metagenome | isolation source: marine sediment core GS10_PC15, 103 cmbsf | place: Arctic Ocean: Southern Knipovich Ridge | collected 2010
ATCGTTGCACCATGACAATCCGATGATCCGTCCGTACGGCGAATATTCCCGAATCACCACTGCAAGCCCAAAGGGCTTGCATTCTCCAGCCCAGGGCATCGCCCTGGGTGTGCAGGCCGCCAACAACAAACCAAGCCCTGAAAGGGCGCAATGGTTGAAGATGGCTATCCAAAACCCAGGGCGCTGCCCTGGGCTAGAAAATTTCAGCCCTTCAGGCTGATGGGGCCGCAGCACTAGCGCACGCCTTGTGCAATCATGTCGTTCAGTGATTTGGCAAGTATCGTCTCAACTGCGTCTCTTGTGGACTTCCTCCAGACGGATTTCATTACGAATGGCCCGTTGAAGAATAGATCGACACTGTAATCCGTACCCGATTGAAAATAAGTCTTGTCGAAAACGACGGAGCCACTTTTCAGTACGGATACCTGCAAGGTTACCCACGCTTCGCCATCCACAAACTTATAGTCAACCACATTATATTGAATTATCATTGTTCCCGAGTCACGCCCGCCCTCGAACTTTGATAGTCTTTGGAAAGCATTCTCAAAGTGATTAGAACGGAGTGTCGTCTCGAGCAATTCACCGAATCTCACGATCCATAGATTCGCGATTCCAACTTTGATATCACGGAACTCCAAATAATGATTCGCAGTGTTGGATGTCAGTACGTACTGAGCCGTGTAATTTGTCTGTGGGAATTCGACATCACTCCCGTTGTTTGCCAAGTACTCTTGGTAGTCGACCGACAGGTCATGCCTGAAGAGAGAGCACCCGCTGAAGACAAATGCCAAACAAATAATGGTCATAAATCGTGTTAACGCTACCATTTGCATATCCCATTTGTTGATACGCTACCGCCAATGATCACCCAACCTTGACCGGAGGGCGATTGCCGACCCCGGTTCCGGGGTTCGAGTCGTGCGTCTTATACTCAAGCGACCGTTTGTCGTGCAATACGAGAACGCTCCCAACGATACTGGCAACAGGAAGCAGAAGAGATCTAAAGGGGATGTACGATGAATGCAAGCAGCGCGGGCACCGGGGAAAACTTCCTCCTGCGTACATCCTCGGGGTCTGCCAGCACTGGTGTTGACATGTACACCACGTTCTGCTACACTCAACCCTGCACTCCTACAAGCGGCAGCGCCTCAGAAACGTGCCCCGCACATATTTGTTCTTTGGCAACTTGGTAAATTTAGGGTATCCACGGCGAGAGCCTTCAACGTGACTCCGCGCAGGCGGCTTACGTGCTAGCAGCGTCTCGACCCCAATTAATTCGGTCGATTTGTTGCTCGACTGGGGCCCCCTGGTGCGTCGTTTTATCGCAGTAAAAGCAGGCATTTTATTGGTCACCGCCCGCCAGTCGGGCTGGAACCGCCTGGCGAAGAAGCCCGCTCGCGACCGATGGTGTACAAATGGCCTTGACTATGTACACGCGTATATTAACATAGAGACAGCATCAGTTTTCGCCGGCTTGGGATCATTTTCTCGATCATGGTGGATCATAGTGGATCACCGTTTTTGACCCACGGCGGACATTCAACACACACCGACCGACAGGAGTCGCTCCCATGACCCGTATGAGTACGCTCACCCGCCGGCAACGCGATGTTTACGATTTCATCAAAGGCAAGATCCGCGGCCGTGGCTATGGACCGACCGTGCGAGAAATCGGCGAGAATTTCGACATCGCGTCGCCCAACGGTGTCATGTGCCACCTCAAGGCACTCGAAAAGAAAGGGCTGATCACCCGCGAGCCCAACATGTCCCGGGCAATTCAGCTGGTCCGCGAGCCGGCCCACGAGCGGGGCATGCCGCTGGTTGGGCAGATCGCTGCCGGATCGATGAGCGAGGCCATCGAACAGGCCGAACGGTTCGACTTCAACGCGATCTTTCATCACAAGAATCAGTTCGCCCTGAAAGTCAGCGGCGATTCGATGATTGACGCCGCAATCACAGACGGCGACACCGTAATCGTCCGCCGCGGCCGCGCGGCGCAGCGCGGCGATATCGTCGTCGCACAGACCGACGAAGGCGACGCCACGCTCAAGTACTGGTTTCCCGAGGCACGCCGAATTCGGCTGCAACCGGCCAACAAGCGGATGAAGCCGATCTATTCCAGAGACGTCATGGTACTCGGCATCGTGGTCGGCGTGGTTCGTAAGATCTAGTGGGCGGCGGTAATCTGAAATCTGCGATCGATAATCGCCGTCAACCGGCGGCTTGCTTGATGCTCTCTTGGTTCAGCTTGTTGTAGAGCGTCTTGAGGCTAACGCCCAGTTGCTCGGCCGCCTTCGGCTTGCTGCCGCCATGGCGCTCGAGCGCCTCGTGGATTGCCGCCAGTTCGATCTTGGCCAGTGTCGTCGCGCCAAAGCTCTTGGCGTGGTCCGCTCGCAGACGCCGGTCGGCGAAACGCTGCGGCAGATGCTCGGCGGAAATCGGGCCTTCCGTGCAGAGAATCGTGGCATGCTCGATCACGTTGGCTAGCTCGCGAACGTTGCCCGGCCAGACGTGCCTGGACAGCGCCTCGATCGCGTCGGGCGTAAGCAGTCGATCGTCGGGCCGCGCGCCGGGTCGAAACCGCAGGAGCAAATGTCGGGCAAGTTCGGCCACGTCCTCAAGCCGGTCGCGAAGCGTCGGGAGGTGGATTTCAAACGTGTTGATCCGATACATGAGGTCTTCGCGAAACTGATCCTCGTCGACCATCTCATCGAGTTGCCGGTGCGTGGCGCAGACGATCCTCACGTCGACCATGACCGCATCGTTGGCGCCCACGCGGCGGATCTCGCCGCTTTCCAAGACGCGCAGCAATTTCGATTGGATCGGCCTGGGCAGTTCGCCGATCTCGTCGAGAAACAGTGTGCCCCCGCTGGCCACCTCGAACAGGCCGACACGGTGCTCGTCGGCGCCGGTGAAGCTGCCTTTGCGATGGCCGAACAGCTCGCTTTCGACCAGGTTCTCTGGAAGCGCGCCGCAATTGACGGCCACAAACGGCATCTCGGCGCGGGTGCTCTGCTCGTGAATCGCCCGGGCGACCAGCTCCTTGCCGGTGCCGGTTTCGCCCAAGATCAACACGGTCGACTGAGCGGGCGCGACTTTGGTAATCAGATCGCGGACGGTCTTCATGCTCGGGCAGTCGCCGATCAGCTGGGTCGTTCCCTCGAGACGTATGACCTGCCGCTTGAGCGCCCGATACTTGTTGGTCAGTTCGCGGCGGTCGGCAACGCGGGCGAGCATGGCCTCGATCTCGACCAGCTTGCAAGGTTTGGTCAGATAGTCGAACGCCCCGTGTCGCAACGCGGCGATGGCCGAATCGAGCGACGACTTGCCGGTCAGCACAACCGCCTCGACGTCGGGGTTGAGCTCCTTGGCCTTGGCAATCACCTCGATGCCGTTGAGCCCAGGCATGTCGAGGTCGACGAGAATGCAATCGTACGAATTGCGATCCAGCGCGGCGACGGCGGTCAGCCCATCGGGACAGACCGTAACCTGGTGACCCATTCGCGGAAGTTCGAGCTTCATCAGCTCCTGAAGCGACCGTTCGTCGTCGGCAAACAAGAGCTTGAGTTGCTTGGTCGTCTTGATAGCGATGTCCTCTCTCCTCTCGATTGGCCTCGGCCCGACCGACGGGTCAGGCGGCCTGGTAACGGTTGGTTGATTTGCCGGGTTGGTCCGGCGGCTGCTCTGTGTGATTCTGGGCGGCAGGCAACGTGACGACGAACTGCGACCCCTTGCCCGGTCCGTCGGAGGTGGCTTCGATGTGGCCATCGTGATCGGCAACGATGCGGTAGGTGATCGACAGCCCCAGCCCGGTGCCCTGCCCTCCTCGGCGTCGGGTGAAGAACGGTTCGTAAAGGTGCTTGATCACTTCGTCGGTCATACCGCAGCCATCGTCGACGATGACAAGTCGTGCTTGATCGTCCTGCTGGTGGACATCGACCGAGACGGTGCCTCGGCCTTCGATGCTGTCCAGTCCGTTGGTGATCAGGTTCACGGCGATCTGTTTGATTTCCTGGGCGTTGACTCGGGCAAAGACGGGCGGTCCGTCAGCCAACACGATCTGCTTGTCCTGATAGCGACCCAGATGGCGAACCATGTCGATGACGCCTTCGATCAATTCTCTCAGCTCGGTCGCTTGTCTGGGCAGGTCGCCCATCCGTGAGAAGTCGAGGAGTTGTTCGGTAATCTGCTTACAGCGGAAAGATTCCTGCTGAATCATGCGAAGATAGTCTTGGATCACCTTGAGTTCTTCCGCCGTGCCGCCACCATCGAGCAGGTCGGCTATCCGGCCTTCGAGCGATTCGCTGCACAGCGCAATCGACGCCAGCGGGTTATTGATTTCGTGCGCCACGCCGGCAGCCAGGAAGCCGACGCTGGCCAGTTGTTCGCTGCGGACAACCTGCTTGGTGCGCTGTTGCACCTGAGAATCGAGGTCGTCGCGAATCGCCTGAAATCGCGAGGTCATGTCGTTCATCGCTTCGGCTAGCTCCGACATTTCATCGTCGGTATTGAGGTGAATGCGATGGTCGAATTGGCCACTGGCCACCTCGCGCGATCCCTCGATCAAAATACGAAGTGGGCGAAAGATCCAACGGTAGAAAAGCCGCACGAACAAACCGAATGTCAAAAGGCCGGCGATCGAGGTCACCCATGTCAGCACGATGACGGAGCGATACTGCAAGTTCACATCACGTGCCAAGGCGTGGAACCGTTCAATCAAGTGGCTGGGAAGCACGGTGGCGAGCTGCCGCAACGTTTCGACCTCGTCGCCAAGCTCGCTGATCTTCGCATCGTCGAGCAACCAGGCAGGGTCGGCATTGACGTCAGCAATTCGAGCGAGTGTGGCATCGATCTTTCGCAACGTCTCACGTTCATCGGAATCATCGCCAAAGCGAGAGCCGCCGCCGGCGGTGTTGCTCTCCAGACGGCTGCGGTAGAGATCGAGCGTGGTGCGAAACTTCTCCAGGTTCGTGTGGAAAGGCTCTCGCAGTAGAACGTCGTCAAACGATCCAACAAGTCCGACCGCGGTGCGAAAACGGTGACGTTCGCGAACTTGGCCAACTGTGAAATTTATGTCGCCCGCCTGCTCAATCAACCTGGTGGCCAAGGGAAGCTCTTTCGAGCGATCTCGCAGGCTCTTGACCAGACTGCGGTAGGAATAGAGCCCGTAATAGGCGCTGCCGGAAAGCGACGCGGCGATCACCAGCAAGAGACTGATGCCGAGAAGTAACTTGTTACGAATTGGCCATTTAGAGAGCAACTGCGACCTCCCTGTCGCTTGCACAACCCTCTTGCGTGCACGACGCGCCTGCCAGCACCGCGGGCGGCGGCAGTCGTTCCCAACCCTGGGGCGAGGAGTGTACCATTGGCAGCCGACTCTCGGCAAGGCGGGAAAGAGCTCGAATTGCTTGCTTGGAGGCTGCTAGCACTGGGCCGGGTGCTAGCAATCGGCGGGCGGCTCGCAAGGCTGTTTGTCAGTACCGCACTACCCTGCGAAGCAGCCAGACGCCCCAGAGAGCGAGCATGGCGTTGCCGATCCAAACGCTCTGTGGAGGCCAGGCGCCGCTCTTGGCCTGATCCAGGCCGACGACGAGAAGTGGGTAATAGACCAACAGGATGGGCAGAAAGCAGACAAAGAAGCTGGCCAGAAAATCGCGATGGGGGAAGCGGATGGCCATCGGAGCGCCGATCAGCGCAAAACATAGACAGGCGAAGCCGTCCGACCAGCGTCGGTATTGCTCGGTGTGGAGGCGGTGCAGTTTTCGCTCGACTGCCGCCACCCCGCCACGCAGATTTTTCCATTCGGAGCCGGCCAGATGCGTCAGATCGCCGGTCATCAATGCCAACGCAGCCGTGGCGGCCATTTCCTGTTTTCGCTCGGTAATCAGCTCCTGCTGGATCGCGAGCGCCTGGGGAATCTGGCTGAGGCGATGGTTTGACGGACTGAGCGGCCCCGGCCTGCTACGAATAAAGCGATCGAGCTGAAGTTCGATTTGCTCCGAATCGGGAATGTTACCGGAAAAACCGTCATCGGTCACAAATTCGGCGTTTTTGAAAAGGATCGTCAGCGTCCCTTTATCTGGATCCGATTGAAGCTCCGCCTCGTCGGCGGTGATGTTCCACTTAGATCCGGTCTTAGACTGCGTGACCTCCACTTTCGGCTTGATGAGACGTCGGCCTTCGACGCCGCGAACGCTAATTTTCCAATCGGGCGTGCTGTACGACCTTTGAGTCCTAAGGACGCCGTAAACGATCTGCTCGAACGATTCGATGACGACGCGTTGCACGCCAGCCCGTCCCCAGGAGACGGAGACATCGTTCAGCACCACGCTGGCATAGCTCAAGAGTGCCGCCAGCACGATCATCGGCCAAATGAGCACCATGGGCGAGATGCCGGCCGACTTGATCGCCACCACTTCGTTTGAGGATGCCATCCGTGAATAGACGCTGGTGGCGGCCAACAGCATCGTGCCGGGCACGGCATAGCGCAGGGCCTCGGGCAAGATGTAGGGCAACATCCGCAGGGTCGGCACGACGCCGATGCCCTTGTCCACTGCCTCGCGACCCACCAGGAACAGCAGGATCAGAATGGTGAGACAGGCAAGCGAGACGAGGAAGACCTTGAGCAATTCGGCAAGTACATAGCGAGTCAGTCGACGCATCGAGCATTTTCGCCTGGTGAGCGTGGTCCGGCGGCCGTGGAGTGACAACGATCTGATGCCGCGGGGCTGAATTTAGCAGTTGGCCGACGATCGTCAAACGACAGTTTTGCAGGGGCGGGGGCGACTCTGCCCGACTCTCGTGACTGCAGACTGCCCCCGGAGAAGGCTGGGAGTTGGCGAATACAGACTCGCCCCACGCTTCGCGCCTGTAAAGTTGGGGGGCTTCAGTGGACGATCTCGGAGTCTCCGGAAGACTTGAGATTGTTGCGGAGTTGATGCAGGATGGCTCGCAGGCCGTGTGAATATTGGGCAACGGCGGCAGCGTGGTCCTTCTGTTCGACGGCCTCGCTGGCCTGCTGCAGATGCACGTTGATCGACGGCCAATCGAGCTGCCACTTCTTGACGTCGGAGGCCTGTCGGAGGCCTTCGGCCATCTCAGCCAGGGACGCTGCTAGCGTCTCGTTCGGTTGGGACTCGTACGAGCGGTAAGGACCGTCACCCAGTGCTCCCGACGGAACCGAGACGTCCGTGCCCGAGGGGCCGCCCAATCTCCGGACAAGGCCGGCGCCGGCGGTAACGACCGCAACGAGCAAAGCGGCCGCGGCCGCTAACATAAAGTTGGTCGCCGCGAACACCAACGATCCGAATAAAGCCAAGGCCGCCACAATCCAAATGGCGGGATGAACCGGACGAGCGGCGGGCGTCTCGTCGATGGCCTGGCCATCCTCGCCACCCGCGATGGGCGGACCGGTGACGTGCACGCCGATCACGGTGATGTTGTCTGGCCCACCTCGCAGATTGGCCAAGTCGACGAGCATCTGCGTCGCGTCGCCGAGTGAAAGACACGACAGTATGGCGCCGATCTCTTCGTCGGTGACCGGCCCGGTAAGCCCGTCGCTGCAGAGCAGGTAGGTGTCGTCAACCTCCACGGGAAACGGTCCCTCGAGGTCGACCTGGACTGTCGCCTGCGGTCCTAACGAACGGGTAATCACGTTCTTGGGCACCTTGTCGGGCAGCGCCACGCCGGTTCGCTCGGTGACTGCTTCAAGTTCCCACACCAGACTGTGATCGTAGGAGAGTTGGTCGAGTTTGCCCTCTCGGAGGCGATAGACGCGACTGTCGCCAACATGCCCGACGACGGCGCCCTGGGGTAGCAACAGCAGGGTGCTCGAGGTGGTTCCCATTCCATGAAAGTCGGGCGTATCTTGACCGCGAGAGTGGATGAGAGTGTTGGCGTCGACGATCGCTTTTTCCAGGGCGGTATGGGGGGGCAACTCAAGTAGCTTATGGTAGACGTGCGGTATGTTGTCGACGGCCAATTTACTGGCCAGCTCGCCCGCGGCGTGGGCGCCCATGCCGTCGGCGACCGTGAAGCAATGCCCACGCTTCCGCCAGGCGGCCAGGTCGCCCGAGAGTACGACGACACATGCATCCTGGTTATTTGCGCGGCGCATGCCGATATCGCTCACCTCGGAATATTCGAGGCAATCTTTCCAATGGACGGTCTTTGGTTGCATTGGGTGCCGGGGAGAGTCAGGTTCTGATTTGGGGGCGAGAGCTCAAGTCGATGGTCCCGCGTCGCCAGTTCCATGCTGGGAAGGGCGGGCCGAACGGATCTGATTTTTTGGCGCCGTGGCTCTGAGGTCTGGACCGCTCGATCCCAGAACCCTCGCCGCAGCATGGCGTCCGAGCCCCCGCGGCCGCCTTCGCCCATCATTCTACCCGGGGCCTGGCGATTTCGGAACCGGCGGCCTACTGTCGCGGATTGCGAGGGAGTCGGGCAATTCGCGGATCTGGCCCTCCGAGGACGGCGAATCCGGCCTAGTTTGATTCGCGCCAGACTCCTATACTCCGCGGCCCATCGTAGTAGGGTCGTAGCAGGGTTCCAGGCAGATTCATCCCAGGCGATTTCCGGTGCAAACAGGCAAGGCCAAGGCCGATAGCCCGCCGGCCACCCGCGGTTGGTGGTGTGTGGTGGCTGCCATCGCTTTCGGAGCGCTCTCGGTGAGCCAATCGGGCTGCGTCAGTCGGCGGCTGACAATTCGCAGCAACCCCCCAGGGGCGCGGGTGTACGTCGACAACTACGAGATCGGTACGACACCTTGCTCGACCGCATTCACCTATTACGGCACTCGCCAGATCCGCTTAGTCAAAGATGGCTACGAGACGCTCACGGTGGAACAAGAGATTCCCGCGCCCGGATATCAGATTCCGCCGTTTGACTTCGTGAGTGAGAATCTGAATCCGCGAGAGATACGCGACGAGCGGACGTTGACCTACGACCTGAGGCCGCAGATTATTGTGCCGACCGGGGAACTACTCGGCCGGGCCGAACAGCTACGTTCGGCAAATCAGATGCAGGGCACGATGATCGCGCCGCCGGGCTTGGCACCGGAAGTGATCGGACCCGGGATTATGGCACCACCGGGTGATGGATGGAGCGCGCCGGTGATTGGTCCGACGCGGCCGTAGGTTTGCGGGGCGGTTTCCTTATTGGCTCGAGCGGCTTACTTGATTCCCGAGGGCTGGCGGAGTGCGCCGCGTACGCCGAGGCGGCCGGGGTCGCGGGCGATCTTGTCGGTGAAGATGCGCACGTCGTCGATAATCGGTCGCAATTGGCGAGAAATCTTTTCGATGTTCACAGCCGCCCGATTCAGGTTTTGATACAGCTCGGGATTGTGCACCAACTGGCCGAGCGAACCCGTTCGATTGTTGATCGCGCGGGAGAAGATGGCGAGTTGCCCGACGAGTTGGTCGAGCTGGTTGAAGCTCGACTCGATCGTCATGACCAGTGCTTCGCCACGCTCTCCGAGCGGACCGGTGAGCCCTTTCAGGTTTTCCAGGTTTTCGTCGGCCGTGGCCATGGTCTGATGAATGCGGACCACAGCCTGCCGAGCTTCGGCCAAGAGCTTGGGCAGGTCTGCCAATCCTTTCTTCATATCCTGCTGCACTTGCTCGTCGCCGAACATCGCGTCGAGCGAACCCATGGTTTGGATGACGCCGTCCAGGGCGGTCTCGCTCTTAACGATCAAGCGGTCGATCTTCTGCCTGTTGTCCTCGACCAGGGCGTCAATGCGACGGGCGAGCTGGGCCGCTTCGTTGCCGGCCGTGTTGATCGAGTCGAGGGCCCCGGTCAGATTGCCCTCGAGGCCGGCGAGGATTTCGAGTGGGTCGGAGAAGACGACGCCGTCGATCCGATCGCCCTCGCCGAGAAACTCACTCGACTGGGGTCCGCTGCCAGGAATAAAATCGACAATGGCGTCACCCAGCAAGGTGCCCTTGATGCGACAGACTTCACTGCGGGTGATTCGACGGTGGTTGTCGATTTCGACGGTTAGAAGAACTCGACCCTCGGGGGTGAACTCGACGGCGGCAACTTCACCGATGCGGATTCCGCTCTTGCGGACGGGCGTGCCAGCGGCGATGCCGGGCGCCTGGGGTAACTCGATGAACAGGGTGTACTGTCCCTGACCCCAAGGCATGGGAATGCCGCCAAACGCCACGATCAGGATGGCGAGGATGATAAACATCGCCAGCACCGTGACACCCACTTTGAACTGCAGAACGCGTTCGTCCATGACTTCTTCTTCCTAAGTGTCCGATTTCCTGCGCGGCGGAATTCCTACGTGGCGGAATTCCTACGTGACTGTTTCCTAGTCGACGTCTTGGTCTGTGTCCTCGTCCATCTCGTGGTCGGCATCGTGATCCTCGACGGGAGGCCGCTCTTTGGCCTGCCTGGCCGCAAGCCGCTCGCCGGCTTCGCCGCGTACGAACTGGCGCACGCGGCGATCAGCCACATTGTCGATCTCCGCGGGGGTGCCCTCGAAGATGATCTGCCGATCGTCGGCACCGAGTTGGGTAAGGGGGTAGATCATGACGATCCGATCGGCGACTTTTCGGGCGGTTTTCATGTCGTGCGTGACGACGACGCTGGTGACATCGTGTCGGTCGCGGGTTCGCATGATCAGCTCGTTGATGACGTCGCTGACAATCGGATCGAGGCCCGTGGTCGGTTCGTCGTAGAGCAAGATTTCTGG
>SDBT01019264.1_pt1 | contig 10698 bp, 8 predicted proteins | sample 2277101 | NCBI WGS metagenome assembly SDBT01 (sample SAMN10404973, study PRJNA504765) | marine sediment metagenome | isolation source: marine sediment core GS10_PC15, 103 cmbsf | place: Arctic Ocean: Southern Knipovich Ridge | collected 2010
GAAAACATCTGATAAATCAAACGGGGACTCTATGTAGTGATCGGAGAACGCGTGGTTCTGCTGAGGATCAAGCGCTTCCAAAAGCGCTGAAGACGGGTCGCCCCTAAAATCAATGCCTATTTTGTCTATCTCGTCTAACATAAAAACAGGATTCCTGACTCCGGCATTATTCATGCCTTGGATTATCCTGCCGGGCATAGCACCAACATAGGTTCTCCTGTGTCCACGTACCTCGGCTTCGTCTCTTATCCCACCCAAAGATAAGCGGGCGAACTTCCTGCTTAAAGCCCTCGCGATAGATTGGCCCACGGAGGTTTTTCCTGTTCCGGGAGGACCAACCAAGCATAATATCGGCCCTTTCAGTTTGCCGACTTGTTTTTGCACGGCCAGGTATTCAATTATTCTCTCTTTCACTTTGTCTAAACCAAAGTGATCCTCGTTAAGTATCTTTTCCGCTTCCTTAAGGTCTAATTTTTCTTTGGTTTTTTTTGACCACGGCAGGTCAATTATCATATCAAGATATGTTCTAAGGTAGGATGCCTCCGGGTTGAACGGTGGCATCTTGTTAAGTCGGTTCAGTTCTTTGATGGCTTTACCCTCCATTTCTTTCGGCATTCCTGCGGTAATTATCTTCTGCCTAATGACCTCCATCTCCCCTTTTTCGTCTTCAACACCGAGTTCTTTTTCTATGCTTTTAAGCTGTTCACGCAGAAATAGTTCTTTTTGCATTTTCCCTATCTGCTTTTTTGTCTCTTTGGCGACGCTTCTCTCCGCTTCCAGTATTTCAGCTTCTCTGACCAGATATGAGTTTAATTTTCTAAATGCATCCATGGCACTTTCCATCTCCAGTATGCTTTGCTGGCTATCTATCTCTAAATTCATATTAACGGCCATTAAGCTAATTATATGTTCGGTATCTTTCAGTTGAGACATCATATAAACTATCTCCGGCAGAATTGTCGGAAAAGATCGCACTTCGGAAATTTTCCTAAACTGTTCTATTGCTCGCCTTGAAAGAGCTTTTTCTTCTAAGTTGTCTCTAACCAAAAGAGAAAAAGGAGAGGTTTGTACTTTAAAATATGGGGTTTCGCTGGTAACTTCGATTATCGTCGCTCTAATGAGGCCTTCAACGTCAACTTTTGATGAACCGTCAGGCAGTTTGAAAACTGAAATAACCCTTCCTATAGTACCGGTGGTGAAAATGTCCCGCTTTGCAACATCGTCTTCTGTGCTTTTCTGGGCAGCAAAAAATATCAACCTATCGGTTGCTAAAGCGTGCTCCAAAGCGCCCATTGATCTGGGTCTCTGAACAATGAGAGGAATAACTGTCTTGGGAAATAAAACGGTATTCTTAAGAGCAATCAACGGTAACTCCTCCGGCACAGCAATATTATTGACTTTGAATTGAGATTGGGGCATTTGTTTAGATTCTATCATATGATGAATAACTGACAGTGTCAATAGTACCAATCTTCTCTCGATGGGGCGTCTTTAATGAATTCATACGCTTCTTCGGCAGAGTCAACTATTTTATATATATCCATGTCTTCCTTGTCTATTACCTGATATTTTTCGTAAAGATGTTCTCTAAAAAATTTCTCTACCGGTTCCCAGTATTCTTTACCCATAAGGACAACGGGTATCTTGTTGGATATCTTTTTGGTCTGTATCAGTGTCAGCAGTTCAAATGCTTCGTCTAAAGTTCCCCATCCGCCCGGAAAGAACACATAAGCCCTGGCGGCAAAAGAGAGCATAACCTTTCTAACGAAAAAATAATGAAAACCCACGCTTTCCTGAACGTATGGATTTATCCTCTGCTCCGCTTTAAGCTGGATATTCAAACCGATAGACTTACCTCCGCCTTCAGTAGCGCCCCGATTTCCGGCTTCCATTATACCGGGACCGCCGCCGGTTACTATCGCAAAATCGGCTTCAGCCATCATCTTACCGAGCTTGCGTGCTTCTTCATACCATTTGTCCCCCTCGGGGAATCTTGCAGAACCGAAAAACGATACCGTTTTTTTATAGTCGGCTAAAAATTGCCAGCCCTCCACAAATTCAGAAAGTATCCTGAAAACTCTCCAGTGGAGAGAACTTCTAAAATCCTCCGATTTTTCTTTTTTTTCCGGCGGTAATTTAGACGCCGGTATATTCATTTGTCCTTTTTTGTCGTCTGCCATATATAGTCAGATATTGTACTCATTTTATCTTTTTAGCAAATTTTTTAAAGGGATAACTTTTGCTAACGTGAGAAAAAGAAATAAGGGTTTCGCTTAAGTCAAAGTTCAAAGCTCTCTCCTTGGTTTGGCACAACGGCGTCAATATCAATAGTTCTCTTTATTTCCCTGGCAATCGCCAAAGACGACTCTTCTTCCCCTTGAACTACAAAAACCTTTTTCAACTTGCCCGAGCCGGCGGCAGATTTAACCCATTCCAAAAGCCCATTCTGGTCGGCATGGGCCGAATAACCCCCGATTGCCTCAATATGACAATTCACCGGAACCATTCCACCGAATATTTTCACTTCTTTTTCCCCATCCAATATCCTCCTGCCTAAAGAATTTTTAACCTGATAGCCAATAAAAAGAATGGTGGACTTAGGATCGGACAAGTAGCGCCTTTCGTGATGCAGGATACGGCCCCCGGTGGACATTCCCGAACCGGCTATTATTATCTTGGGCGCGAGAACTTCGTTGATTTTTTTGGATTCTTCGGTACTGCGAGTGAATTCCAACCCCGGGAAGTGAAAGATGTCATCACCTGAATTAATTATGTACCTTGTCTTTTTATTAAAATAATCCGGATACTTTTTATAAACTTCCGTTAGGTTTATTGCCAGCGGAGAATCAACAAAAACAGGAACTTTGGGTATTTTCTTGTCATTAAATAAGTTATTCAATTCGTACAACAATTCCTGGGTTCGTTCCATCGCGAAAGACGGTATCATCAAAACACCTTTCCTTTTGACTGTCTCTATTATCACATCTCTTAAAATATTTCTCCTTTCTTCCTTGTCTTCGTGCGTGCGTGAGCCATAAGCAGATTCTATAACAACATAATCAGCGTCATTGGAATAATATGGTTCTTGAAGAAGCGGTGTCGGCGGATTTCCCAGATCGCCGGTAAAATAAATACGTTCTAAATTTGCTTGTGATTTGCTTGGCGACTTTATCTCTATAATAGCCGAGCCCAATATGTGTCCCGCATCGTGAAAAACCGCTTTTATACCGTCTCCTACATCAATCTCCTCTTCATAACTAACGCCATGAGCCAGCTCTAACACTCCCTCCAAGTCTTTAAGAGCAAACAAGGGCTCATGTCCGGACTGTTCCGCTTCCTGCGTTATTAACTTCAGGCTATCGGGGAGAGCTTTTCTCATCAAATCAAGAGCCGCATTGGTTGCGTAAACCTTGCCCTTAAAGCCCTCTTTGTAAAGTTTAGGAAGCCGACCGACGTGATCGGTATGGCTGTGAGTAATGAACACAATATCTATCTCGGTTGGATTATAAGGAAACTTCTCATAATTCATATCTTCTGAATATTTCGAGCCCTGAAACATCCCACAGTCAATTAAGAGTTTCTTTCCGCCATCTGCCCCTCCGCCAGGAGAAGCGGATGGCGGAGGCGGACCAAAATCCAGTAAGTAGTTAGAGCCGGTGACAGACCTTGCCCCGCCATGAAAAGTTATTCGCATAAATTTTAAATTATTATAATTAAAGGTTACTCAACCTCATAACACTAAAGCTGAAATTAAGTAACCGATGATTGTCATTGTGGCGATAGGAGGCAATGCGGCCATGACTCTTTTCTGTCCTTGATTTATGAAAAGAATATGAGTAAGAAAGAGGCCCAACAAAGAAAACGCCGCCGTGATAACTGCTGAAGTTAATGAAAATTTAACAAGGGAACTTACGAAAATAAGAGGCAAGCCGATATCTCCCGAACCCAGTATCATAAATTCCTCGCCAACTCCCGTTCTTGCCCGTTCTCTGTTGTAGAAGAACCCTTTGAACTTAAACGGTACCAAAAATCCGAATATCGCGCCCCCCTCTATCATGCTTCTGGCCATGGCGACCATATGTTTGGTCACATAAACCGCCAATATATCGTACAGAGAAAGAACCACCAGTAAAATGAGGCCGAACTCCACGGAAATGGAAAGACCGAACACGGCGGCAATCCCGCCTATACCCAGAATAATGCCAAGATTGTGCATCATGACGTTCCCGCCTCTTGCAAACAGCAATGTAAATACGACTGCGGCAACGAGTCCCCACAGCGAGGGCATAAAGGTGCCGAATACTATTTGTGCACCGGAGAAAACTATCAGGATAAGAAAAACCTTGAACGAGAAGTGAGCGACTTTCTTGTGGCGGGAAATAAAAAAGATGGCCCCGAAAAGGATTATCAATACAAAAAAATCGGTCCGGGTGAATTTAACCGCGCTTTCCTCAAGGAGTTCTCCGGCATTAAAAAAGTAGTAATAAGCGGTATACAAGCCTAATCCCAGCGTAAGACCGAATAAAATCGCTTCCTTGATGAATAATGAGAGTCCGAGTCGAGGCATCATTTAACAATTCTTGTTTGTGTTTGTTCGGAATAAATAATAGAGAGTTCAGAATCAAAATTTTTCATAGAAATAAACATTAGCCCTATAAAAAACAGAGCCAGAAGTGAAATAAGGATCGCACCCAAATATGATTCAATTTGTATAGTTAAAAGGTTGCGCATTATCTAACTGCTTGTGGTGAGAACTTTCGGCTGAGCTCAGTTGAAGCCTTTACCGAACTATAATCGTGGCTGATTCATCAGGGTTCCTGTCATTATGATAACTGAATATTCCTTTTGCGGCAAAAGTAAAAGCGAAAAAACTTCCCTGTGGCACATCGCCGATACTGTCAAAACCAACTAAGTTATCGCCGATTATTCTAATGGGGAAAATGCTCTCATTCTTGAACCTAATCGTATCGCCGGCTCGTATTCTTAAATTCGTAGGGCTGAAAACACCATTTCTGTAAGAAACAGTATATACTCTTGGCTGTACCAGGTGCGTCGGTTCAAGAAAAGAACCTACGTTACCGGAAGTATCTGAAATTGGCTCCCTGAACATACTCACTGAAAACGCAAGTAAAACCAAAACCAAGACTATGAGTAGCCAGGAAAGACCGGAGCTTTTTAAGCCCGATATGTCTTGCTTTTTTGCCCTGTCATTACTGACAAGAGTAGGATTTGCCGCAAGCTCCGGTTCCGAACTCGGTGATAATTGTGGCTTACCAGTGTTCATCCCGTACGAAGTAGCTGTTGCACAGTCCTGTAACAACCAGTTATGCGCGTAGAACTACTGTTATTATATATTTTAGTCCCGTTCGTTTAACCCGTTAGGGTTACTTCGTTCGGGATTCATAGCTTTATACTAACATATTTTTAAAAAAGATTAAAAAAAACCTCCACCGCTGCTCGGTCGTCATGACGAACTGAAGTCAAACTTTAAACAATTAAAGCGGGCATTGCCCGCTTTAATTGTTTAAGAGCTCTCGGACAACATCTTTATCAGACCAGGGAAGTTTCTTTCCTCCGGCCACGGCCATTGACGTCTCCGAACCCTTTCCTGTAATTACAACTGTATCACCTTCTTTGGCGCTTGTCAATGCTGTTTTAATAGCTTCTTTTCTGTCTAAAACTTTTTGATGTTTTGGTAATTGGGACTTATTTGGAAATGATGAAAACCCTTTTTCAATATCTTCAATAATAGAATTGGGATTTTCCTCATAGGGGTCTTCATCAGTCAAAATTATCTCATCGCAATATTCGGAAGCGATCCTGCCGAATTCCGCTCTTTTCCATTTATCCCTTCCCCCACCAGCAGAGCCGAGAACACATACAAGCTTCTTATCTGTGCCATTTTTCAACGTCTTATAAACCAACTCTAAAGAATCCGGCGTATGCGCATAATCAACAACGACATCAAAAGGATTTCTCTGAATAAACTCCATTCTTCCGGGGATAGATTCTATAGATTCCAGAATCGTCTCCATTTTCGGCAAATCTATACCATACATAGCACCTATAGAAATGGCAGCAAGATAATTAAGTATGTTGAATTGGCCGGCCAGCTTGACGGTAAAAGTTGTACCGTAAACCTCAAAAGTCGTTTCATTCGGTCCGGTCTTAATGTTTGATGCTCTCATGTCACCGCCGTTCAAGCCGTAGAAAATTTTTCGTTTAGTTCGAAAGTCGCCAAAAAGTTTGACATTGGGATCGTCGGCATTGATAACATGAATGTTTGAAGTTCTTTTAAACAATTCCTGTTTTGCCTGATAATAGTTCTCGAACGAACCGTGACTTTCTATGTGTTCCTTGTGCAGATTGGTGAAAACAGCGCAGTTAAATTGTGTGCCTAAGTGTCTTTTCTGTTTTATGCCTTCTGACGTTACTTCAAGTACAACATACTTACAGCCGGCCCTTTTTGCCTCCGCTAAGAATTTCTGGAGCTTGAACCGTCCGAGCATCGTCATTTTTAGAGTATTCGGCCACTCCTTGTCCCTTATTTTGAAACCCAACGATCCAATGGCGGCAACGGGTTCACCAACACTCTCAAGAATTTTGGTTATCAAGAAAACCGTCGTTGATTTGCCTTTTGTTCCCGTCACGCCGATAACTTTCATTGATCGCGACGGAAATCCGTATAAAGCCGCCCCAGCATAAGCCAGGGTCGCATGATACACCGGCGCAAAAAAATCAAAGATTGACGTCGGTATCAACTTCTTCACACCTCTTAAAGTTTTATCTAATAAACCCTCCTTAAACATAATCCTATACGTATTATCAACTAACATTATGATATATCAAAGAATCATAAAAAGGTAAAGAATGAGAAGCCAGAAGTATTTTATTGGGTCAAGAGTGAATTTTTCTGGCAAGATTGTATATAAAGTACCAGAATTTTGAGATAACTAAGTCAAACGAACCGGGGTATTCTTTCATATCGCCATCCCAGCCGAGTTTGAAACGGGTTACGCCGGGCCACCGGCGAGCATCAATGCCCCAGAGGTCGTAATAATGCAGTCCACTTTCTTTAAGATGAGTTATAATATTCCAATGCAATGCATACGGCGCCATCACTGCTCTTGATTCATGATCCGAAGCTCCGTGAAGATAATACCCCGTATCGCCGTACCGCAAAACTATCGCTCCGGCCACTGGCTTATTTTCATAATAAGCTAACAATAACTCCGTCTTTAGCTCTCTCGCGCCATTAAAAGTGTCCAGCAGCTTTTTGTAATAACCCTTGGTATGTGAGTAAAACTTATCCCGTTTGGATGTCTTTTCTAGCAGTTTCCAAAACGCATCAACCTCGCTGCTCAACTTTACTGTAATGCCATGTTTATCCGCAACTTTGATATTGTATCTTGTTTTGTGATGCATTCGTGAAAGAAGATCTTCTTCTGACAAATTCAAATCAACAATAACTGTCCTGTACGGCTGAAGTTGTTTTTTGGAACGTTTTATTCCTTTTTTAAATATTGTCTCAACAACAACATCGGAAAGCGGCTCCATTTTTACAAAGATGGACTTATTCTCCCTGGCCAATTCCTTCAAGTATTTTAGAAAACTGTCTACTTTGTTTTTCAGTCCGCCTGGTATATTGTCGAAAACTATTTCCGGCCCGTGGGGAATATATAAATAATTCTTTCCGAAAGGGATTTCATGTTGGATTATATTGGCTTTTATTTTCCCGTCATCAAACTGCCATGTTTTGTGGCCAATCAACTCTTGAAACTTTAACCACTCGGTTGTTTGTAGAAATGACTTGAACATTATTCGTTTCTTTGTACTATTTTGAGTACTAAATAAGACAGTAGCCCCAACTGTATGGTCGGCGTCAGACCGGTATTTATTAAGGGAATAATCGGCATTGTTGCATTATACATCCAACGACCCGTATCTAGGGCATAGCGCTCTAATAAAATCGCCGCAACAACGCCGATAATAATCACATACCGTTGACGATTTTTAAAATAATCAAATTTTAAAAAGAAGGCCCCCAACACGGTTATGAAAAAAGCGTCAATCAATGCTGCTCTTAAAAGTACAAGCTGGGTTATCGGTCCGCTTTTGTAGTGAACATACAGCAGGGAGTGAAAGTTTTCCCAAACTAAGTTAAAGATAAAAGCCAGAATAAATATTAGAACAAGTTTCCTTATCATTTTTTGCCCAATATTTTTAATGCCTCCCTGACACGTTTTTCAAGCGTCTCACCTTTTGCCTCCTTCAAAGCATCCTTAGCCTGGGTCGTACTATATCCCAGAGCCAAAAGAGCCTCCATCGCCTGGCCTTCCTGCCCAAGATCTACACCTCCGATATCGCCAATATCCAGAAAATCAACCTTGTTTTTTAATTCTAATATAAGTCGCTTTGCGGTTTTGGGCCCTAATCCCGACATCTTTCTCAAATAATCTGCATCATCATTCACAACCGCCGCCTTCAAATGCTTTGCTTCAATTGTAGATAGGATCCCCATAGCACTTTTGGGGCCGATACTGTTGACACTTGTAACCAGATGGAACAATTCTAAATCCTCCTTGTTTTGAAATCCATACATATCAAACGTTCCCTCTCGCATATTAAGTTGGGAATGGATGAAAAGTTTTATTTTTTTTGCCTCTTCGGTGGGCTCACTATCAAAATCAATCTTTCTCTTGACGGAGAGGGTTGATTTTGATAAAATATTAAGCAATTTGGGGGATACTGTCACCTTATACCCTATACCGCCCGTGTTCAAAATAACGTATTTATCACTACAATATTCAATTTTCCCCTCTAAAAAACTTATCATTCAAAACGGCAGGATTAGAACTATAATTCTGCTTCCCTAAAGATTATCACGTGTTTAAACTAACTTCAAAGTACAAACCTACCGGCGATCAACCCGATGCCATAGACAAACTGGCTAAAGGTTTAAAATCAGGTAAGAACCACCAGGTTCTTTTGGGCGTGACCGGGTCGGGTAAGACATTTACAATGGCCAAGGTCATAGAGAAATACAACAAACCAACTCTAATAGTCTCTCACAACAAAACACTGGCTGCTCAACTTTATAAAGAATTCAAGGAATACTTCCCCCAAAACGCCGTCCATTATTTTGTAAGCTACTATGATTACTATCAGCCGGAAGCGTATATTCCCCACACCGATACATACATTGAAAAGGATGCCAAAATAAACGAAGAGATAGACCGCCTAAGACACGCCTCAACGCAAGCACTTATGAGCCGCAACGACGTGATAATCGTCGCTTCGGTTTCGTGTATTTACAACCTGGGCGATCCGAAGGATTACAAAAACCTTGGCCTGGATATATTTGAAGGCAAAAAAATAAAGCCGTCTGAATTGGCCCGGGGACTTTTACGTTTACAATATGCACAAGACATAGAACTAAAGCGCAGTTGTTTCAGAAAGACAAGCAATGAATTTGAGATCGTTTCACCGACGACACAAGAAGTTACTAAGGTCCGTTTCAAAGATAATGCCATTGAAAAAATCTCCGTAGCGACACTCAAAGATCCCGAGGAACTGGAGATAAAAGAGCTTATCTACGAAAAGGTGGCGGGAAAAAGCATATTCCCCGCCAAATACTGGATTACTTCCGACAACAAAATAGGGTTGGCCATTGAAAATATAAAAGGAGAGCTTCAAAAACATATAAAAGTTCTCAAGAAACAAAAGAAGGTTGAGGAAGCGGCTCGACTCCAACACAAAACCATCAATGACATAGAAATGATGAGACAGACGGGTTATTGCCACGGCATTGAGAATTATTCACGTCACTTGGACTTTAGAAAAGCCGGAGCACCGCCGTACACATTACTGGACTTCTTTGCATCCAAGGGAAAATTTTTGACTATCATAGACGAGTCCCATATGTCTATCCCCCAATTAAGAAGTATGCATAGCGGCGACCACTCAAGAAAGAGTACCCTTGTTGAATACGGATTTCGCTTGCCTTCGGCAATAGACAATAGACCGCTCAAATTCCCTGAATTCCAAAAAAGAATCCAAAAAACCGTTTATGTTTCAGCCACTCCGAACAAATACGAAACGGAAGCGGCCGGCAAGACGAATATAGCCGAGCAATTTATAAGACCCACCGGCTTGCTTGATCCTACAATAGACATAAAACCGACCGAGGGCCAGATCCCTCACCTTATTGAGACAATAAGGGCGCGTACTGAAAAGGGAGAAAGAGTCATAGTAACTACTCTGACCAAACGGATGGCCGAGGATCTCGCCGAACATCTTGCCGACAATAATATTAAAGTTAATTACTTGCATTCCGAGATAAAAACACTGGAACGTTTAAAAATATTAAAGGACTTCCGTCTCGGACGTTATGACGTTATCGTGGGCGTCAATTTGCTAAGAGAAGGATTAGACCTGCCGGAAGTTTCTTTGATTGCCATTTTGGACGCAGACAAAGAAGGATTCCTGCGTAACACTACTACCCTGATTCAAACAATGGGCCGAGCGGCAAGACATGTGAACGGCCATGTCATACTGTACGCGGATAAAAGAACTCGTTCCATAGAAGCTGCGGTGGATGAAACCACAAGAAGAAGAAAAAAACAGGAGAAGCACAATCTCAAACACGGCATCACGCCGACAACGATTCAAAAAGCCATAGGCAACTTTGACTTGCCA
>SDBT01019265.1_pt1 | contig 10698 bp, 10 predicted proteins | sample 2277101 | NCBI WGS metagenome assembly SDBT01 (sample SAMN10404973, study PRJNA504765) | marine sediment metagenome | isolation source: marine sediment core GS10_PC15, 103 cmbsf | place: Arctic Ocean: Southern Knipovich Ridge | collected 2010
ATTTTAGGCTTTGTCCGCTTAGTATTGTTAAAGCGGGAATAAGAGGAATGAATAAAACCGGTAATCCGGCCATGGTTTACATACATCCTTGGGAGTTTGATTCCGAGCAGCCGCGGTTTAAGCTGGCGCCGCTGGCGGCATTTCGCCACTACTATGGACTGCATAATACGGAGGCCAAGTTGGAGAAGCTGTTTTCGGAGATTGAATTCGGACCGGTACGTGAATACCTGAAATCCGTAGAGATACGATAGAGATATGCTCACTTCGTTCGCGAAATATAGTGGAAATATGCTCACTTCGTTCGCGAAATACAGTAGAAATACGATTGAAATTCTTAGAAATTCGATAGAAATAATTCGGAGAGCATGAAGGAATACATAGAGTTAAGGAATTTGGAAGTATATAAAATGACAATGTATTTCTATGTATTTCGCCCGCGGAGCGGGCATATTTCTATTGAATTTCAATTGTTTATAGGGCAGGTACAATGATACAAAATTTACTAAACTCAAATACTATGACATTTATTGTAGTTGTTAATATTTTTCTGCTATTGAGTGCCATTTTGAAACTGCTGCAGAGAAAACATATCATCAACTATCTTATGGTTTTCGCTGTAGTTCCTTTGATAATATTAGAGCTAGGCAAATTATCCTTACTTTTTGATCTGGAATTTACCGATAGCCTCATTGGTTTTGGATTTTGTTTGATACCGCTTTTTTGGCTGGTCATGAGTGTTTCCTTACTTCCCTCACGGTCTTATCCTTTGAGCCGGGTTGTTTTGTCGCCGCTGTTTGCCTTGTTCAGTTTAGTTTTTTTTATAGTATGGTGGATCAGACCGTTTATGGGTGGGATTTATCAGGGAGAAATAATTGAATACTCACCGATTGCCAGATACTTTTTTGTTCTAGCTATTTTTTCATTCTCTCTTATTTTAGCGAATTTAGAAAGGAGTGTTTATCATTTTAAGAAAAAACACATACGCCATCTTTTTTTAAGCGGGTTGTTTCTTTTAGGGCCATACATTTTTATTGCTGTATATTCGGTAGTGCTTTCAAATTTACCTAGTGTTTGGTTTGTGTACTCATCTTTAGGGATTTTGGCAGGTTCTGTTTTCTTTTTGGTTGCTTCCGGTAAAGATCTTTCGATAGATGCAATACGTGAAGATACAGCAGTGCATACCTCGGTATCTCTTTTTCTTATTGGAGGATACTTATTTTTTGTAGGAGGCTTTATAAAGCTGTTTCAAGTTTTCGGATGGAATCTGAATGTTCTTTTTTCTATTCTTACCACAGTGTTTGTGGTTATGACTTTTTTGTTTATTTTGTCTTCCGGTTCTTTTCGAGAGCGCTTGCGCGAGACCTTGTTGAAGAATTTAACTCATCAGAAGTATGATTGGCAGAAGCTTTGGAGTGAGTTTACTTATAAGATTTCATTAGTTAATGAGATAAACCAGATTAAACAGTGCATTGAGGAGGCAGTCAAAAAAATTGTAACTGCTTCAAGGGCTGAAGTTGTGCTGTTTGATGAAGATATGCCTTTTGAAACTGAATTCTGTGAGTGGCTGCTTCGTTATGCCGGGCCTTTAAGCCTTGATGAATTTCTAAACAATGAATCATCGGAAAAGTTTCCCCAGGGTTATAAATTTTTTAAAGATAAAAAGTTTACTATGATTGTCCCTCTCTATGGTGAAAAAAGCATAATTGGCGTAATCGGTGTTGAACAAAATACTGATAAGGTTAAATATTTTGATAAAGAACTGTTAAAAGTTTTGTCTCTACAGGCATCTAGCGCTATTATTAGTTGCCGTTCTTATCAAAAAATGGCTGAGGCTGACAAAAAAGAGTCTTTATATAAGATGTCATCGTTTATTATTCACGATGTTAAAAACTATATAAATAGCTTATCTCTTTTAGTTGAAAATAAAGATAAATTTACTCAGAAAGAATTTTTAGACGATGCTTTATTTACCTTGCAAAATACTATTGAAAAGATGAATTTAATGATGGATGAATTTAAGTCTTTGCGTGGTGACTTGAATCTTAATAAGAGCGCGCACACAGCGGCAGAACTTATAGATGAAGCTCTAAAAGACATTGGAGGTAAGCGTCTTAATAATATAGAGGTAGTAAAAGAAATCGATGAAGGTCTTGAGATCAACGTAGATGCCTATTATATGAACAAAGTTTTGTATAATTTAGTAACAAACTCTATTGATGCTATTGGAACCCGAGGAAGGCTAACCTTTGGTACTGAAGTCTCGATTGATACGGTTACCATTGTTATTAGCGATAGCGGTTGTGGTATGAGTAAAGATTTTATTGAGACAAAGCTTTTTAAACCCTTTAGCTCAACAAAACGGCGTGGTTTGGGCATAGGGCTATATCAGTGCAAAACTATAGTGGAAGCTCATGGCGGAGACATTGAGGTTGAAAGCGACGAAGGCGCGGGAGCAACGTTTCGCATTGTGTTACCAAAGGCAGCAACCGAATACACAAAAGAGAAAGTAGAAATACAGTAGAAATATGCTCACTTCGTTCGCGAAATACGATAGAAATACTTAGATATATGTAGAAATACAATAGAAATACTATAGAAATAGGGCATGAGTAAGTATATAGAGTTAAGGAATTTGGAAGTATATAAAATGGCAAGGGAATTGTCTTCTCTTGCATGGTTTATGTATGAAAAACTTAGTTGGCAGGATAGGAAAATAATGGGAGATCAGTTTATCGAATCAGTAGATTCAGTTGGAGCCAATATCGCCGAGGGATATAGCCGATACCACTATTTAGATAAGATTAAGTTTTATTACACTAGCCGGGCGTCATTGGCTGAGTGTTGTGATCATTGGGCTGAACTTTTGCATGAAAGAAAAAAGATTTCTCAAACCGATCTAGAGAAGATCAAGGAGCTGAAGAAGCAATTATTAATTAAACTCAACAATTTTATCACGACAACCTACAATGCAAAAAAGAATAATGTTGTTTAATGATAATGTATTTCGTCCGCGAAGCGGATATATTTCTATTGTATTTCGAAAGGCAGAGAACTATGAATAGTATGAAAGAAAATAATACCCAAAAGGCTAAGTTATTGATCGTAGACGATGATGAAGGGGTTTTAAAGCAGCTTAAGTGGGCATTAAGTGATGAGTAGGAAGTTTATACTGCTTCAACTAAAGAGGAGGCAATAGAGATTTTTCACAGCGATAGGCCTTCGGTTGTAACTCTGGATGTGAATTTAAGCTCTAATATAAATGCCAATGTAGAAGGTATTGAAATACTAGAAGTTATAAAAAGTATAGATAGTCTTACCAAGGTAATTATGGTTACGGCAAACGATGCCCGCGAGATAGGACTTTCAGCTATCAATAATGGAGCCTTCGATTATTTCTTAAAGCCGGTGCGTGTTGATGAATTAAAAATAATTTTAAAGCGGGCTTTATATATACAGAATTTAGAAAAAGAAAATCAGCGGTTGGTTCAGGAACTGGGTAATTCATCTAAATTCGAAGATATGGTAGGCACATCAGATAGAATGCAGGATGTTTTTTCCTTGATCAGGCGGGTTGCGCCCACTGACGTGACTGTATTTATTACCGGTGAGAGCGGAACCGGAAAAGAACTGGTTGCCCGGGCAATACATTATCTAAGCGAACAAAAGGATAAGCCGTTTGTAGTTATTAATTGCGGGGCAATCCCCGAGAATCTTCTTGAGAGTGAGCTGTTTGGTCATGAAAAAGGAGCTTTCACTGACGCTCATGTTAAGCGAATAGGAAAGCTAGAGGCTGCAAATGGAGGAACAGTATTTCTTGATGAAATAGGCGATATGAGTCTGTCTTTGCAGGTGAAGTTACTTCGTTTTTTACAGGAGAGGGTTATCGAGAGAGTGGGGGGCAATAACCCTATAGAATTAGATGTCAGGGTTATCGCGGCTACGAATTGTGATGTTAAAAAGAAAATTAAAAGCGGAAACTTCAGGGAGGATTTATATTATCGCTTAAGCGTTATAATGGTGGAGCTTCCGCCGGTTCGTGACCGCGCTGATGACGTTGAGCTTTTAGCCAATTATTTTTTACATAAGTATAAGCTGGAGATGAAAGGCAAAACCGTCAAAGGTTTTAGCCGCGAAGCAAAAGCGGCTATAAAGAGCTATGCCTGGCCGGGTAATGTAAGGGAGATGGAAAATAGGATTAAACGTGCTTTGATACTAACCGAAAACGGCCTTATTAAGTCTTTTGAGCTTGGTCTTGGCGATGATGAAGATCAAGACTTGGCAATAGAGAAATTTTCACTCAAAGAGGCCCGCCGTCAGATAGAAACGAGATGCATACAACGGGCTCTTAATGAATGCAAGGGCAATGTAAGCCTTGCCGCAAAAATGCTTGGCGTAACCAGGCCTACCCTCTACGATCTGCTCAGGAAATACGATATCAATATCTAGCTTCTTAGCTTCTTAGCTTGTTAGGGAAATCCTAAAAAGCTAGGAAGCTAACCAGCTAACAAGCTAGTCTGTCAGCTTTCTTTACACTATCGGCATTTTTTACAAATAATTCCCGGAATGAGTTATTGAATTTTCTTTATAGTTTACAAAAACACTAGAGAAGAAATAGATTTTTTTTATTTTAGTATATTTTTGAAAACAGGCACAGTTTTTGCTTTATTAAGAGCAGACATGAAAAGCGTTATTAAAATTATGGAGGTATTTAAAATGAAGAATATGGTAATTTGTTTTGCTACGGTGTTGCTTTTGTTAGGCGCTACACCGGCATTTGCCTATATTATTGATGGTGATTTAAGTGATTGGGGCGTTACCCCTTTTAGCGACTGGGTTCCCAATGCCGGTGCTGAATATGTTGTTGAGGATAATACAAATCGCGTTCCCAGTGATTCTTTCCAGGAGAAGTTTGACATTGAAGCTATGTACTTTGATGATGATAAGGATTACATTTATTTTGGCATTGTTAGTTCAAACCCCTATGAACATGATTGGGCTAGTGAAGATTTAGCGATTGATCTTGATGGCGACGGTAATTTCGAGTATGGCGCTAATGTGGCAAACGTTAAAGCTGCCCCTACCGGCGGTGGCGCTATATATGGACGAACAAAAGGCGTCTATGATGTTGATAGCTGGGAATATATGCGCGGAATTGAATACCGTATTAAAGATGGTACCCAAATCGGTACTTATGAAATTTACAATCGTTATCTTGGTAAAATCGAGCCTGGCGTTCCTAGATGGCGCTCAGGAACCTATATTTTAGAGGGACGTATAAGTAAATTGTTGTTTGGACCTATTGCTTGCGGACAAGCCATACGTCTTCAATTTGCCAGAGTTACCTGTATTAAGGATTGGATCGATTTACAGGGTATCTGTGATGGAAATTGCGGAAATAATGGCGTTATCCCGGAGCCGGCCACTATGTTACTTTTTGGCGGCGGTTTAATTGGTTTATTCGGTAAAAGGTTTAGAAGAAAAACTGTTCTTTATATTAAATAAAACCCGCGCGTAACTCGTAGCGCGTATTGCGTATAGGGCAAGGAGCAATCCTTGCCCTTTTTAATTTGGCTAGCGTATAGCGTTTAGCGATTAGCGGTTAGTTAGGAGAGAGATGCAGAACTGTCGAGAAAGTTTACAAAGTCGGGATTTCTTACGGATTTTATGGGGAAATGGATTAAAAGATTCACCTATTTGCAAGGAAGAGGATGAATGGATTAAAAAGTCTTTGTTCTATAAGCGTTATTCAATGACAAAAAAACAATGTTTTAAGGAAACTGGCACGAGACTTGCTTAAGTAAAGGTGAGGAAAAAATGGTTAAATTTGATATAGATATGGGAAAGATGAGTAAAAATATTAGTAGAAAAACAGGAGGTGTGAAAATGAAGAAAGTGTTACTAACACTTGCGTTAGGTTTAGTCCTAACACTGGGCATGTGCAACGCTTATGCGTTTATTAACTGGAACATGGACCTTTCAAGTTATGGAGTTCAGGCGTCAACCGATGGTGTTACCTGGAACTCTCTTATAAGCGGTATCTCTCTTTTAAACGCATCAAATACTGATCCGTTGCTTCCAACTCAGACAACATTAACCCAGTCATTAGGCGGCAATGGCGTTTTAAGCAATGGCGACTCTTTTACAGAGTTTGGAATGGTGAAGCTTTTTGGCGTCAACGGTAGTGGTCTATTTTTAAAATCAGGGGCTACTCCATATTATATGTATGCAGAATTTTCTGGTTTAGCAGGAAATATTGGCAATTACAGCAATGGTGGCGATGGTGATACAACGATAGCCAATTACGGAACAAACCTTGCCAATGATACATTCGATTATTATATTACACCCGGTGTTGGGACCATTACAATGTATCTTGATACAGATTTGGATTCTAGTAATGGCACTACAGCAGCTTTAGCTAGTTTTCTTCCCCTTGCCGGAGGCGGACAATCACCACAATTTTTTAGCCCTATAGCAAATGGAACATTTGATTTGGTAGCTAGTTATCTCTCTGTTGCACCTGGTGTCTGGATTATGCCTGACGGGACAACTCTTTTTGAAAATTATACCTTTGGGTTGAGTCAAATTTTTGGAATTTCAAACTATACTGCTAAAGCTTTAGGAGTTGGTGATGATGGTACTAATCTGTTGATGTCAATTGAAAATGACGGAACATATAGATGTAATGTTATTCCTGAGCCGACATCAATGCTTCTTTTGGGCGGTGGATTGCTAGGTTTATTCGGAGCCGGAAGAAGGAAAAAGAAAGTATAATTATTATGATTTTAGGTCGTGATAATTTCTTTAATTAGAAAAGTTGGGCAGGAGTTAATAGCTCCTGCCCTTTTTATATGTTTTTACCATGGGGTTACTTGAGTTTGGAAGAAAAAATATAGTTTCTATAATCCTTAGAGGAGGATGATATGGTTAAAATGTTAGTGCTTGTAGGTGCGATTGTTTTGTTGGCAGGTTGCGGAGGCGGTAGCGGCAGTGCTTTTGGCGGTAGCGAATACGTGGCTTTACCTGACGGCGGAGGCGGCGGAGGCGGTGGCGGAGGTCACATGAACCCTGAGCCTACCACACTTATGCTTTTTGGAATGGGTATAAGCGGAATAATCGCCTCAAAATTTAGAAAGAAAAAGAAATAATTTATAATTAATTACTTTCATAAAAAAGAGCGTGTTGGATGTAAAATCCGATACGCTCTTTTTTATTCAGCGGTTAGCGATTAGAGAAAGCCCCGAGGCAGGCAGGACCCGCCGGCCTTTCAGCGCTTTTGAGGGGCACTTATACCCTATATTTGTTGACAGGTGTGTGTTTTAATTATATGCTAAACGTATGTGGAGAGCTTTTACTTTATTTTATTTAATAATATTTAAGCGGCTTACAACTTTAGCTAAACTTATTGAGTTTGCCTGCAGCCGTTATAAAGATAAAACATTTCTTGTTGATCCCCGGACTCAAGAGAGAATTTCTTTTAATCTGTTAAAGGATAATTCCCAGAAGATACTGACATATTTACAGAAAAAAGATATCAAGCCCCAAGAGGTCATAGCCTTTTATTCTACTAGCTACAGGCGTTACTTTGAGATTCGTACTGCCGCGCATTTAGGAAATTATATATTTTTCGCTATTTCGCCAAGTTTGGACATCGATACGATATTCTATTTTTTAAAAGAGTCAAAAGCTAAGATACTTTTTTACGATGACTTTCCGGTTGATGACTTTTCAGGAGAAATTGTCCACCCCGTAAACATCGCTTCAGATTTGTTTAAGGCCATATTAGACAGCCAGATATTATACAGTTCTGTTAAACAAAAACCTTCCGATATAGCGACTTATAATTTAAGTTCAGGCACAACCAAGCGAGTACCTAAAATTATACCTTTAACTAATCAGAATTGGGTCAGTAGTTTATATTCTTACATTAGGAATGCCGGCGCTAAACCTAGTAAAGATGTGGTTTTTTTATCATGTATACCGATGGCAACCGCTGGTTCAACCACTTATCTCCCTCTTATTTTTATGGGGGCAACAGCTATAATCTATCCGGGAGCAGGTTTTAAAGATGAGACGGTTTTTAATCTTATTAAGCGCTATAAAGTAAACCGTCTTTATTTGACCCCGAGCTGGTTTCTTGATTTTTTTGAATATTGCAAAGAAATGGAAGACAACCTACCGGAACTAGAGAACATGCTTATTGGAACAGAGCCTATGGCTTCGCGTCGTTTTAGTGAAGCGGTATCTTTTTTTGGACCTAAGATTAGTGTTGGCTACGGCATGGTTGAGGTTTTACCGCCGCTAACACTTTTATCTAATAAGGAGTATGAAAAAAGCGGTAAGATAGAAGAAAAACTTTTAGGAAGCGTGGGCAGGGTTTTAAAGGGTGTAACTGTAAAGATTGTAGACGATCAGCATTGGGAATTGGGCGCTAGTGAGGTTGGCACAGTAGCCATAAAGAGCAAGACCCGCGGGTTGACTTATTTAAATAATAAAGAAGCTAAGGATCATGTCATTGATGAGTGGTTTTATAGTGAAGATTACGGATTCTTTGATGAGAGAGGGTTTTTACATATTTTAGGAAGAAGATCTGATATTATATTTTCAGGGGAGCGGGACTATTTCTCTCGTGAGATAGAGGAGCCTATTCATCAAATAGTATGTGTGAAAAGAGTTGCGGCTGTTTCCTGCAATGGTAAAATTTATATGTTTGTTTCGCTTCGTGGTTCGACTGAATATAGAAAAGCGCAGGAGCTTATAAAAAATTTCTCTGAAAGCGAGTTACCTATAGAAATACAACCGCAAGAAATAATCATAAAGAAAGATTTACCGGTTACAGCATTAGGCAAACTCAATAAAAAAGAATTAATTCAAGAGGTGAGTTAGTGGCAAGAATACTTTTATGGAATGCAATAGCCAGGAGAAGGCGCTCGATAAGCGACACTTTTTATGATAATGGCCTTGCTACTTTGAGGGGATACCTCCAAGATAAGGGGCATATCATAGAGGTAGTTGACTGGGCTCGTGATGATTTTTTTGCCAGACTCTCTCCTTCTTGTTTAGGCGTTTCGTTAAGACTTTTATATAGGGTTATTTTTAAAACTCGCTATAGTTGGCTTAAGAAAACCATAGGTATTGCTACTTTTCCTATGCAGGCCGTTCTTGGCTATATCCAGGGCATACGACTTAAAAAACATATGTCAAAACTTATTTCCTATATCATAAAAGAGGGCATAAAAGTGGTGGGGGTTAAGCTATGGTATGGTGAAGCTTTTACTTATGCGCGTTATTTTATAGATGAACTTAATAGGCGGGCTCCCGAAATACTTACTGTTTGCGGCGGTTATCATACGACATTATACGAGGAGCATTTATTAAAAAGGAGCTCTTTTGATTTAGGGGTGGCTTGTGAAGGGGAAGAGCCTCTTGAAGCGATTCTAAAGATTTGTGACCATTATGATTTAGCCTGGGATAAAAAAGGGGTGCTCGATGATGTAATTGCCAGCGCTAAAAGAGGTGAAATAGAGAATTTGATATATAGAGAGGCAGATCAAGTATGTAAGTCACAACGTAAAAATCTTTCAGCCCGGAGTTCAAAAACAATACCAAAATACACGATTAATGACGACAAGGTCCGCATACACGTGATGGTTGAATCTTTGGGCTGCGATTGGGGTAAGTGCAATTTCTGCGTCCATCCTTACTTTTATCCGCATTTTTCGATGCGCAGCCCCGATGAAATTTTAGAAGAGATAAAAGCCATGCTTAGGGTAGGTATAGGAGTATATCGGTTTGCCGGTTCCGATACACCTCCTGGTTTTGGCGTAAAGATAGCGCAAAAGATCATTGATAATAACTTAAAGATTGTGTTCGGGATGGGTTCGCGGGCTATTAAGGGTGCAAGTAGATCTTATGACAGTCTGGTTTCATCGTATAGCACTCTCATAAATGCCGGGATGCGGGCGGTATTTATGGGTGGTGAGTCAGGTAATGATTTTATTAATGCTGAAGTAATGAACAAAGGGGTTGTGCGTGAGGACATTATAGCAACAATAGCGGCTATGCGTGAAGCCCAAAAACGCACCGGTAAAGTATTGTTCATAAGTCTTGCTTTAATTTATCCTCCGCCTTTACTAGGCAAGGTGACTCTTAGCGAGGTCTACAATGATAATGTAGCCCTTCTTAAAGACACGCAGCCTGACAGCGTTATGATAACTCCGCCGGGGCCATTTCTGCATACTCGCTGGTACAATGAGCGCGATAAATTTGGCTTTTCAGTAGATGAGGATATTATTGCTCAGGTTATGGAGTACGAGTATGTTTTGTATAAGCCGCCTCATCTATGGCCGCATTTAGGCATTTCTTTAGAAGGAAAACCTTTTACTCAGATTTTGGATGAATGCAGTGTTTTGAGGAATCATGCCGAAAATGAACTTTCTATTCCTACGGATATATCCGATGAACACTTTCTCATGTTTTATTGCGCCGGCATCAGAGACAAAGATTCTATTTTTAAAGCAAAGTACGAAACCATGTTGGATATTGTTTCATGCAATTACAACGTTACCAAAGATGTCTCAGCTAAGGTCAATGCCTTCAACAAAGAATTAAGCCGAAACTACCTTTCAAGCACCAAATAGCTTTTCCAGCAATTCCACAAAACCAGCTTCCTGCAGGATTACGTAAAACAGCATTTTT
>SDBT01019266.1_pt1 | contig 10698 bp, 10 predicted proteins | sample 2277101 | NCBI WGS metagenome assembly SDBT01 (sample SAMN10404973, study PRJNA504765) | marine sediment metagenome | isolation source: marine sediment core GS10_PC15, 103 cmbsf | place: Arctic Ocean: Southern Knipovich Ridge | collected 2010
GTGTTCGGCGTGGTCAATACGGTTATCGACTGGATGACCGGCCGGCGGCGACGCAACGACAGTCAGTCGTTTGTGAACAATAATCGCCAGGGCACTGATGTTTTGAGCCGGACCAGGTTCAAGGTGTCTCATACATGGTGGAGAGAGCCGAAGAAATGTGTATGGTGGTTTGACAACCGGGAATCCGAAATGGATGCTCAACTACTCATGGAAGATAAAGACATCGCGGCTGCCCGGAAATCTGTGAAGGATAATTCCGAAACGTTCTCGGTCGAAGAAGTGATTTGCAATGTCATTCATCATACGATCAGAGTCGGCGACATATTCCTTGAGGATCGGATAAACGAGTGGAATACGTTGATGTTCCCGGTTTTCCCGTTCTGGCCGTACCTTGAGAATGGTAACAAGGGCAGCATGACCGAGGATATGATCGGGACCCAGGAGGAGATCAACTGGCTGCACTCCCAGAGTCTCAATATGGTCAAATTGCTTCCTAATACTGGATACGTCATCGGAGGCGACCCACTTGGCGAATACAAGGAATGGCTGCAATCTCACGGCGGCGAAGACGGCGTCGTTTTAGAAAGAGATAAGGCGGGCGGGTTTATTGAAAAGCTCAAGCAAAACGATTTCCCGATTGCAATGACAGCACTTGAGGAAAGAGGGCAGGAGAACCTGCGTAAGATATCAGGCGTTCGGCTCGAAGACCCAACAACCGACAAGGACCGGGTTGCTTCGGCCATTGCGTTGAAGCAGCAGAACGCATTAACGGGAACGGCCTCGGTATTCCGCAACTGGGACTGGACTGCATCGATTCAGGCCGACTTCATCATCGAGGTTATCCGCAACAACGACATTTTCAGTGAGGACGAGATACGGGAGATCGTTGACCGCGAGGACCTGATCGATAAGGAGTTCATGGAGTTTGCTCGTCAGACTGTGATTCAGCAGTTTGCACAGCAGGGTCTGACGGTCGAACCTCCGTCCGATATTGACGTGAACGCTTTACAGAACGCCAGCCCGGAAGCACAGCAGCTAATGATCAACCAGGCCCAGGAAGAAGTTCGGATATTTAACGAGTTCCAGCAGATAGTCAATACCGAGGCAGTACCGATGGCTGAAGCGTTATTGCTTGACTCGATCCATGACATGAGAAAGGGCAAGTACAGTACAAAGGTCGGCTTGAGCCCGTTATCCGAGACGATGCGAACAATCAAGTCTATCGAGCTGTTTGAACTTAACAGGGCGCTACTCGAAGGGAATAAACCTGGTCTTGCCGCCGACAGTTTGATCGATGGCACTGACATCGACAACAAGGATGAGGTCAAGGCAGCCAGGAATCAGGAATTACAGGCGGTTCAGCAATCAGGTGCAAATGTTAGTTTATCGAGGACGGCATAAATGTCAAGAGCCGCCAAAAACAGCAACTACGTCAACAAGGGCGAACTCGACTTCCATGAAGGTGGGGGCGTTGGCTGGGCTCCTGAGTACGTGATGAAGTTCGAGGGCACTGACCGGGACAATGAGCGATACGGTAAGAATTTCAGCCGCATGAAAGGCGTTTGCCGAAAATGCAAGCAGTTCGATAAGACAATCAACCGGGCTGATGGTAGTCATTGCAAGCTGGGAAAGGGTGTAAAATGCTTGAAATAAGGGGTCATAGTGAGGGTACCACTAAGAACGGCATGAACTTGGAACTTGACAAGCCAATGCCAAAAATAATAGACGAATGCAAAAGGCGTGTTTACGGTGCGATAGAAGGACATAGCGAAGGCGGCGACGGAATAGTGATAGGTCCTCATTCCAAACGGCAAAAACGAAAATTAGGTCGACGAAAACGCGAAGCAGCCGCCCCACCAATGCCGAAGTTCAAACCAGAATGGATCAATGCGTTCATAATCCTGATGTTGCATAAAATCGGGGGTACCCAGGCGGTTACGCTATCGCAATTAGAGGCATACGACAAAGTAGCCAAGGGCAAGGACCCGATATTCGCATGGAGCGAGGAGCTCCAGGCGTTCACGATAACCGCGCCGGAATACGTTATGCCGACGATTGAAGTACCACCGAAACCGAAATTAATTACATGAGGCATTGTTATGGCGAAGACCAAGGAACAGAAAGAGGCCGAGAAACAGGCAAAGGCAGTGGAAATTGAACCAGGCGACAAGGTATGTGTCGAGTATGAGGCTGGACCATGCACAGGGATCGTTAGTATTGTAGCTGACGGCCAGTGTATCATCGGCTTCGATGACGGGACAGAGGATACGGTTAGAGTGGATGATGTCAAACTGATATCCAAAGCGGGCGCCCAAGCCACTGGCGACGACGTTACATCGACCACGAAGCAGACATCGGGTGCGGCAAGTCCGAACGCTCAGCAGCTTGAGCAGCGAGCCAATGCGAACCGCACAGGCAAGGTTGACGCAGCGAACAAGGCGGTTGCGGCCAGTGAGAAGGCTTTCGACGCCGCGAACGCCGGTAAGGCGCTGACTGCCGATGAGAAGACGTTTGCAGCCAGAGTCAAGGCCAGGCTGAACGGCAAGGAATCCCGGTCTGGCGATCGAATGGTTACAACTGCCAGAATGACAGCCCTGCCGTCGTCTGCGGATATGACCAGGTACGCACGGCTGGTAAGACAGATGGAAGGGTAATATGTCGCACGCACGAACAAAAATAGCGTTCCCGGAGGCTATGAAGCCAAAAAAGCTTTCGGAGATTAAGGATAAGGATGAGAAGCGTTGGGCGATACAAGGCGCGGCGCAGACAATGAAAAGGGCCAATGAGATTAAGCGAGAAATCGCTGACATCAAAGCCGACCCGGAGCTATTCGAGGCGGCCAAAGGTCTCTTGTCAGAGGAGATCGAGGACACCAAGAAGGCTCTTAAAACTTAGCTGACGGACAGTGGGAATCCGGTCTTACCTGACCGCGTGGGTATCGCGGGACCGCCTTACGGCGGATGTTTTGGTGGGTTCAGTAAAAATCCACCCTCTACTGTAGGGATTACAGGATTCATTTACGGCTCACTCAGCCGGGAAAAAGGAGTTTTATTGTGGAAGAAACTGAAAACAAGGGCACGGAAAATCAGGATTTGGAACAAACTCCTCCGGCAAGTGAGTCGGCTTTCTCGGAGAAAGCCATCGAAACAATCTCAGGCTTGAGGAAACGATCACAGGCAGCAGAGTTAAGAGCCGAAAGGGCAGAGGGCGTTGCTGAAGGCATGCAGCAAGTTGCGGCGAAAGCCGAACCTCCTGCCGTATCGCCGCTTGACGCTCATATTGCAAAGCAGGTAGCCGACGGTGTAGATGAGGAAGATGTTACTATTTCCCCGTCGTTGTATCGTCGGCAAAAGGTGTTTGAAACACAAGTAGCTAACAAGGAAACTGCGGCGATGACAACGAAAGTACATCAGGACGCACAGTTTCAGTCGATCAGGGATACGAAACTTATCCACGATGACTGGGACGAAACAATCGCGGCCGGCGAATCGAACTTGACAAAAGGCGAACTTGTGGACCTGCAGGATGCTGGCGATAATTACGGCGAACTTGCTTATGCCAAGTGCAAAGCTGCTACCGAACGAGCAAAACCAAAGACTGAGAAACCGGCCCCCGAAACCAAACCGGGCGAGCCAGAGACAAAAGTGGAAGCAAAGAAACCAGAGCCAGCGACGCGACAGGAAATACTTGACGCTGCCGGTGATCCTGGTATTGCGGCCGTTATGGAACTTTAGCTTGCCCCCAACTAAAGGGGCATGATATGTTTAATTTAGGATTGGCCGACAGATTCGGTCACGATTTCAGTATGGACTTCACCTCGCAGGGTTTCAAAGACCGTGCTATGGCGAAGCAAAAAGAGGCTAAGTTTCTGGGAATTCCCGGTCGCTTGGCTTTCGTAGCAACAAGTTATGCGTTCACCGATCCGCGAGCCCAGACTGTATGGTCGCTGGCTGTTTTTGCCTTTGGTCTGCAGAACATGTTCTTTACCGGCATGATGGGTAAGGACCGTAATTCATTGATCCACACCAATACCGACCTTCTGACGAGGAAGGGCGGTACTATTATCACTCAATCCCGGCAGCCACTCGATAACGTGGGCGTCGGCGACGATGGTAATACAACCGGCAACGAAGCTCAGATCAAGCGACGCAATATGTCAACTGAGATCCATGAGCGGGCTAATAGTACGGTCTCGGCAGGTCGGTTGAGCGAGCAGCTTACGGCCTCTGAGTTCCGCGAGGATTCACGGATTGACCTGGGCGAATGGATTAGCGAGGCGATGGAAGATGACATCAGCACGTCCGCTGCGGGGCTGTATAATGTCAATTCGTCCAGTAATGCCATCCAGACGATCAATGAGTCGTATCCCACGTCAGATCGTATCCATTTTGGCGGGCAGAACGCAGCCGGAACGTTGGCGACGGCAGGTGGGACAGTCGGTGCGTCGTTTGGCACTGACGCTCTGCTTTCGGCGGACACGTCGGCCAACAACAGGTTTGGTACTACGCTTATGGAACTCATCAAGCGTAAAATGATCGCAGCCTCCCCTCGATTCCGGCCTGTCATTGTCCGGGACGTGTCAAAGATGAATCCGGACGATGTTCGATCCAGCAAGTTCAGCGGTCCGGTATTGGCGAAAATCTTTATCGTCCTGGTAGACCCGCTCCAGATCAAGGACATACGGGCGGAGACCGGCGATAACGCTTGGAAGGTCATGCAGCAAAACGCCCAAATTCGTGGTAACTTGAATCCTATCTTCACGGGTGCCGAGTTCTACCATGATGGGATGCTTGTATTCTCGTATGACCGGATCCACAGGCGGACAGGTGCAGGCAGCACAACTCTTGCCGAAGGGTTCGAGTTGAACGCAGCCAGGGACGCAACGGTTGACGCTGTAGCCAGTGGCAGGACCGTCGCACGGGCGCTGTTCATGGCTGCACAGGCTATCCATTTCGGATGGGCATTAAAACCGTCATGGTCTGAGGATTTCGTCGACAACGACAAGCCCAAGATCAAGGTCGCCATGCTCTACGGTGTCAAGCGTATCAATTACAACGCTCACGGTACGTCAACTCCGACGTCGGACGAGTCCATTTTCGTCGTTGACACTGAAGTCCAGGTGGATGCGTAAGGTTTAACGGGCCATTTGGTCCGAACGAGTTTATTAAAGGAGCACAGAAATGAAAAAGTTACTGTTTTTTTTAATGGCAATGCTGTTTATGTCAACGGCACTTGCTCAAACGAACTTGCCCTATCACGGGCTGCAGGTGTTGGATGAAGTAGGAGTTCGCGTAACCGATATTACATCGGTGTCCATTTTCGCGCCCAACACTACGTCAAATGCCACTATTTTCAACGACCGGGCCGGCAATAATGCGATTACGTTGCCAATGACAGAATCGTCCACTAATACAACGCTGGTGGACGGCAATTTCTTCTGGTATGGCCCGGATGGGTACGATTTCACTATGACAGACGGTACGAATATCCGGGACAATTCCGGTCATCGTACGCGGACAGCTTCGGAGGGAACGATTATTTTCCCTTCGTATATGACCAATCTGACTACGTCCCAATACATTGACGGTGAGTCGATTACGTTTGGAACGGGAGCCGATGCTGTTTTGTCATGGAACAATAGTGAAAGTGCCCAGACTTGGATCCCTGCCTCTGATGGTGTTGCTTTTGATATTGGATCAACTACTGAAGCCAAACAGTTTGATTTCAATGTGTTTGTTGGCGGCGTCGGTGGCGGTGGGCTTGCGATTAACGAAGGTAATGCAACTCTTGCATGGACAGGCGGCAATGTTGGTATTTCAGGTGGAACTATTAGTTTCAATGCAGATTCTAACTTTGCTACCAATATCAATACTGGTTCATCTACCGGGGCTGTAAACATCGGAAGTTCAACAGCGGGCAATATCACGCTTGATAGTACGGCTGCTTTGTCGCTCAATGCCGACGATTCTGTTGATATAAGTACATCTGGGGCGAATGCTGATATTGACATTGACTCTGAGGCTGGAAGCGTGATTATCGACAGTGGCGAAACGTCGGTTGATGCTGTTCTTATCACAGCGACAGCGTCGGGAGGTGGCGTTATCATATCATCTACTGGTTCAGGCGATATAAGCCTGGATGCCGGAGATGATATCTTGCTTGCAGCCGATAACAGTACAGGCGATGTGATCTCCCTTATTAACACACAGGGCACTGCCGAAGCCGCAACTATCTTGCGTTCTGTAGCTGGTGGTATTGATATCGACGCAGCGACCGGCAAGAACATTGCCGTAACAGGTGGGCAGTTCATTGTTACCTCAAACGAAGATGTTGCAAGCGCGATCAATCTTGTAACCAACACCGGAACATCTGAGACTATCGTTATAACCAATACGCTTGGCTCCGGGGCTGGAGCGATCACCCTTGATGCAAAAGCGGGGGCAGTTGATATTAACGCTACTGGCGCTAATGACGGTGATATGACAATCGATGTCGGCGACGATATGACTATCACTGTTGGCGGCGATCTCGTTTTTGCTGTAACCGGTGATACGACGTTGCCGAACGATATGCTTCGCAAGGTGACCGTGGCTATTGCTGACACTGAGATGGATATCCTGGAAAATACTCAAAAGGAATTGGTCGCGGCAGTTCCTGGGGCTACTATCGAATTTGTCTCGGCGATATTTGCTCTTGACTGGGGAACAACTGCATGGACTGAACCAACAGCCCCTGACGACTTAGTTATCAGGTATGAGAATGGCACGGGAGCTATTGTTTCACAACTCCTTGACGCCACTGGTTTTGCAACGGGGACAGACGATACCGTATTGTTCCTGGATTCGACTGTGGCTAATGCTGCCGGTGCAGCAGTGGCGAGTGTCGGGGTCACAGAGGCAAACAGCACTAACAAGGCGCTTGTGCTGGACAATACCGGATCCGACTGGACGAACAGCGGTGACAGCCAGGTGGTAGTAATCGTTTATTATCGTCTGCATACAACTGCTGAACTTGGATTGTAAGAGTTTAGTTTAATTGATTTCAACAGGCCCGGCCACGCGTCGGGCCTGTTTTTGGAGTTGATATGGCTATCGAAAAAGCTGATATTCTAACATTCATCAACCAGGCGCTGCTTACCAATTTCGTGCAGGCCGATGTTGACGAGGCGATCAAGGCCACGCAAACTGATTTGGCAAAGTATAATCTGCTGACAGCCACGCCGGTCGAGGTTGCGAAAGTATCGGGCGACACGTCGATTGCTTTCCCGACCCTGTTCAAGAAGCTCATATCGATCACGCCAAACGACGGCAGTATTGACCGCAACCCTTTAATATCTCTGGGGGGTGGGTACAAGGAATACAAACACCGGATTTCGGGAACTCAAGTTAATTCCACTATCGGGCAGATGTGGTATGCCCAGTATAACAGCCAGTTTTTCGTGTATCCGACATTGACCCAGGACATGACTTTCACTATTGATTATTACCAGCATTCGGCAAGGGATGTTGACAACATTGCATACGGCGACGAGTTCGCAAACGCTTTGAATTTCGGATCTACGTATCATGCAGCATTGTTCCGCAAAAAGGTGAGTTACGTAAATATATGGCTGCCGGTTTGGTTGGCGGAACGGGCCACGATGATTGCCATGAATCCGCCCCAACCTTCTATTGTAGGGAACTGATTATGAACAAGAATCCAATCAAATCGAAAACGATCAACAGTGCAATCGTCATCATTGTAATTGGTCTGTTGAACATCATCGGCATCGGCGATAAGCAGATCGCCCAGACCTACGACACAATGACCGACGGCAAGGGTACGACCGAACAAGTCAAGGATATTGGCATTGTCGCGGGCGCAATCGGTGTCATTTACGGCAGATTCATGGTCGGGAAAGGCAAAGATGAAAACGAAAACTAAACACATTCTCATTGTAGTTTTGTTAATCTGGCTTTCCCCGGCCATATCTAATGCGCTGTACCAGCCGATAGGCATTATCAAATTGCTTATACAGAGCCAGTTTGCAACGGTGTTCAGCAGTACCTACGATATCGCCACGCCCGCCGGCACGGATTCGCCTACGTTTGCCGATGACCGTATGAGAGAGATCAAGGCGGCGGTCCAGGAACGGATGGCTGTGGATCATAAGTTTTCACTGACAGGCACAGAAGTTTCGGCGACCGACACAGGCGAACACACCAAGATCACGTTTAATACTACAATATCCGACCCAACGCAGGTGTCCGGGAAGGCGCATGCGTATATGAAGTCCGACGAACTATTCTACCAGGACGATACGAATACGACGGTCCAGATAACGAGTGCCGGTGCTCTGTTAGGTGACAGCCTTAAAGATGATTCAGTTGATGAAGATGCGATAGAGCTATCCAATAATGCGTTTATGTCAGCAGAAGATTTCGGGGGTGGAGGCCAGGTAAGTATAATCAAAGTGGATTTGTCGGACGATGTTATTATAAGGTCGGTAAGTGGTAACACGGCCAAGTTGTCGTCAGAAGCTACATTAGCTGGGCCGACCGACATTGTTCATAAGGCGTATGTCGATAACAACATACCTACTTCCGGCTTTTGGAACACGTCAGGAAGCGAATCATCCAAAACCAGCATGTCAAGTACAAATATATTTGAAGACGTAAACCTGTCTGGTATAGTTGGGTCCAACACCGCATTGGTTTACTTACAATTCAGGGAAACTGCCAACGGAAATCATATCTATGCATTCAGGCAGAAAGGCGGGCCGGGTGGAACAAATCCGTTCGCTGCACCTGGATGGCAGCAATCTGGTAATGACCAAGCGAGTCTTAGCTCTGTAGATTTTGCGAATACCGGAGACTACTGCTACTTGATGGTCCCTACAGATTCCAATGGTTTTATCGAAATAGCTTCAAACTCTACTGCTGCAACTTTAGAAATTACAGTGATAGGCTTTATTAAATAATGCCAAATCTTGCAATAACAAACTCTGATAAGGTCGGCAAGAACGAACAGGTTCCGACGATTCTATTGTCCGAAGCGTTCATGGCGGATGAGTCGCAGAATATTCGTGTACGATATGGCGAATACAAGTCGATCAAGGGCAGGCTTGCGGAGTTGTTTGATTTGGCGAACGTCAAGATTGCAACGCCAACCGACGTGTTTGCAATCACATCTATTGTATCAGGTTCAAAAACAATCAATATCACGGGCGACCATTCAGCCGGAACTACCGTACTTGGAATCGGTGACACGATCAGGGTGAACGGTAATGATGAGGAAGGCAACAACATCACGTTTACAGTTGATAGTTTGCCAACCACAGGAAGCATTGTCGTTGTCGAGGCCATCACAACAGATGCAGGGTCCGGCAGTGTGTTCGTAGGGACCACGCCGGTCATTGAGTATCACCGACACGTCAAGCAGGCGGATGCTTCGGAGTTCCTGCTGCTCGGCACGATCAACCATATTTTCCTGTGGAACAATACAGACAAGTCGCTGGCTGTCAAGTTCACGTCCGGCACACCCGACACGGTTGAACACTGGAGCATGGTCACGCACCTTGACGATGTGTATGCAACCAATAATGTGGACAAAGTGCAGTTCTGGAATGTAAGCGCTTCGGTCGGGAATGACTTTGAGGACCTTGGTAGTGCATCGGGTGTCGATGTTGAGGACGGGACATTGTTTGTTGTGAAAGCTCGTTTTCTTGCAAGTTTCCAGTCATATTTGTTTATGTTTTATCTTACTCATAGCACAGGTAATGTTTTTCCACTGAGAACAAATCATTCAACCCGTGCCGACCCAACCGATTTCGATATCAACAGTGCGGGCGATGCCGGATTGAAGAATTTCGATGAGACACCTGATTTCCTGGTGGGCGTTGGTTTCTGGCAAAACAATATGATTGTCTTCAAGCAGGAACGCCATATCAGGGGCACGCTTGTTACTGACGATGTTGTGTTCACGTGGGATGAGGAAGAATTGAAAGTAGGGGCGCTGTCGCAACATGCGATCGTCAATGACATCGCGGGGCGGCTGTACTGGTTGGCATCCGATCTGACAATGAGGGAAATACGGACATCCGTAGACATATCCGCGCTGGTTGACAAGACGATCAAGAATCTCAATACTTCGGTTGCCGAGTTCGCACAAATGGCTTTCGTTGATCCGTTCGGAACAATCAACCTGGCATTAGCTGTTGGAAGCTCTGAAACAAATAATACGATTATCAGTTTCCACCCAGACACGGCAGACAGTTTTCTTATAGATATCCCTGTCCGGGCGTTCGGCAAGTTCACCCGGCAAGCTGCGTTTACCTACCAGAACTTGCCTTACGAGAATTATGATGACTGGGGTGCGGACTGGGGATCATACGATACGGGCGTCTCGGTAGTTGGCTTCCCACTTCTGTTGGTATCGGACTACAGCGGCAACACGTTCGACATGTACCTGTCCGAAAGCGATGACGGTAACGACATGGTTCGTGCGTTTGTCTTCAATACGAGCATGGGCGACATATTTCCGTTCAAGCGAGTAAATAACGGCATGTACGGTATTTTCCGCCGCCGAGGGGCAGGGAGTTTCGTTTCAGTCTATATTCGTGACAACGAATCTGATGGTTGGACGTTACTGGGTACAATGTCGCTGACGGCATCTAATGATCGAGAGTTTGTGATACCACACTTGCCGTTTGATGTACGG
>SDBT01019267.1_pt1 | contig 10698 bp, 8 predicted proteins | sample 2277101 | NCBI WGS metagenome assembly SDBT01 (sample SAMN10404973, study PRJNA504765) | marine sediment metagenome | isolation source: marine sediment core GS10_PC15, 103 cmbsf | place: Arctic Ocean: Southern Knipovich Ridge | collected 2010
TCTTTTCCACCTGATCTTTCCAAGAAAACGTTTGTCTTCATCGAGTGAGAGCCAGATGAATTTAGGTTTTCCAAGGATATGATCTTCGGGAACGTATCCCCAGTAACGGCAATCTGAGGAGGAATGCCGATTATCACCGATCATAAAGTAATAACCCTGCTTGAATGTATATTCCCGTACTGATTCACCATTAATAATTATCTGGCCCCCCTCTACCTTCAAGCTGTTTCCCTCGTATCCTTCGATTATTCTCCTGTAAAGCGGAAGATTCTGCAGTGTCAGGGGAATGGTTGTGCCTGCGGATGGCATCCAAAGGGGACCAAAATTATCGAGGGTCCATTTATACAGGCTGTCATGCGGGAACATCTGATAATTATATTCATTTTCAGGGTATTCATATTTTGAGACAGAGATAACATTGGTAAACCTCCTTAGTTTCTCGGCATTCTCTCCGGTGAGAGGTAAATGATATTCATTACCGAGTTTTTCCTGGTCAGACCTGGCAATATCCAGCCTCTGAAAGGCTTTGGGATTAATAGGTGTACCGTTTGTCCTTACCAAATAGCGATGCTGGACCCCATCATAAATTGGAATCGGTTTTCCGTTAATATGGAGCTTACCCTTGACAATCAGCAGTGTATCACCGGGTAAGGCAACACATCTCTTGATATAATTATCCCTGCGGTCAACCGGACGGGTTACAATATCATAGTCATTCCATACGGCTTGTCGCCCGTCTATAAGGTATTCCTCCCAGGTTTTCACGGAACGATTATACCGTATGTCATTCTCTTCCAGTTGCTTGGCATAGTCCCGGATGACGGAATAATAACTCCGTTCCGGATGAGCCGTTACAACCGTATCACCTCCCGGAAAATTAAAAACCACTACATCGTCATGCTTCACCTTGCCAAATCCGGCCAGCCTTTTGTAGGGCCGCTTTATCCATTCCACGTATGATTTTGTTTTCAGTATGGGCATTGTATTCTGTGTGAATGGGAAGGAGAGGGGAGTGTTGGGTATACGTGGACCAAACGCGACCTTGCTCACATACAGATGATCCCCTATCAGCAATGATTTTTCCATCGAGGGGGTAGGGATCTTATAATTCTGGAACAGGAAGATATTGATTATGGTCACTGCAACCACTGCGAAGATAAGCGCATCCAGCCATTCGATCAGGGCGCTGTTCTTTTTCTTCCGGCTTTTCCAGAAAGACCAGTTAACTTTCTTAGTAATATAAATATCATAAATAACAATGAGTCCGAACAACCACCAGTAATTCCCAAGCCAGATGACCCATAAAATATAGATCACTGCTGCCAGTCCGAATTTAAAATATTTTTGTTTGAGGATATCGAGAATTTGTTTCATAGTAAATTTCTAGTTGATTTTCTTAAACATTTTGTTCCACCTGAACCGTTTCCAGCCTTTCTTTAATCTGTCTATTGAAAGCCATACAAGTACCGCTTTGCCTACCACATGGTCTTCAGGTACAAATCCCCAGATCCTTGAATCAGCTGAGTTATGCCGGTTATCACCAAGCATGAAGAAATAATCCATGCCAAAGGTATAAGAATTTCGTGGTTCATGATTAATGTAGATTATACTATCTCTGACTTCCAGATGGTTTTTTTCGTAAGCCTCAATAATTCTCTGGTACAACGGTAGATTATTAACACTTAGTCTTACTGTTTGACCTTTTTCCGGGATCACCAGCGGTCCAAAATTGTCTTCTGTCCACGGATAATCAGGGCTATAAGGGAAAAAAGAAAAATAGGATAATTGCTTGGTAGTATTCTCAAGCCGGGTTACAACCTGGATATTGAGCAGCTCCCTGATTTTCATCGCCTGATTTGTGGTCAGCGGGAAAACATAGCTTTCCCTCGAAGGATCATACAGCCGGTCTGCATCGGTAAGTTCAAGGTCTGCAATGAAAATGCTATCCAGTTTCTCTCCGTTTGTTCTTACATAATAATTAAACTGGACCAGGGGCAGTTGAGATAATTCCCGCCCGTTAACAAAAATACTGGAATGCCTTAATTCTATGGTATCTCCCGGGAGTCCCACACATCGCTTAACAAAGTTTTCCCGTTTATCGACCGGCCTGCTAATGACCTCATACTGGGAAAGGATGGTCTTCCTGCCATAGTTCCGGATAAGGTTATAATAATTCTGGTCCGGTAATTCTTTTACAATCGTATCACCTTCCGGGAAATTGAAAACCACCACATCATTGTGATGCACCTTGCCCAATCCCAAAAGCCTGTTATAGGGCCATTGCACTTTTTCGCTGTATGATTTTCTATCCTTCGAGAAGGGCATGGTATTATGTGTGAAAGGAAATCCAATGGGTGTGTTTGGTATTTTGGGTCCGTAGCTGAGCTTGCTTACAAAAAGATAATCCCCTACAAGCAATGTTTTTTCCATGGACGGGGTGGGTATGTTGTACGCTTCAACGAATAATGTCCTGATGATGATGACAGCAAAAAGGGCAGTTACAATGGCAGTGATCCATTCCAGCGTCTCGGTCAGTACAGCAGGTAGTCTAATGAGTTTCCTGATTTTGAAGAGAAACCTGGTAATAAAATGATCATAAATCAATATAATCCCGAACAGTAACCAGAATAGCCCGGTCCAAATGACAAATATGCCGTAGAGGAGTGATGCGATCGCAAAGAGGATGTATTTACTTCGTGGGATTTTCATATAACTGATTTCCTGATAGATCTAGAGGCCAAGGACATCCTTCATCGTGAAGAACCCCTTCCGGTCTTTAATAAATTCAGCTGCTACCACGGCACCTGTGGCAAATCCTCTCCTGTCTTTGGCTGAATGCTTGATTGAAATGCTATCGAATACGGATTCATAGATCACTTCATGAACACCGGTAACCTTTCCCGTGCGAATGGCATTGATCCAGAGATCTTCATCCTTCCCATTATCCTGTAAGACCCATTGTTTTTTCCTGCTGATATTTCCCAGGATCCCATCCGCGAGACTTATGGCAGTCCCACTTGGAGCATCAAGTTTCTGACTGTGGTGGATTTCCGTCATGCTCACATCATATGCTTCGTGGCTTTGCATAATCGCTGCAAGGCGTTCATTCAAGGAAAAAAGAATGTTAACTCCCAGGCTGTAGTTGGAGGCATATACAAATCCGAGATATTCGGCCTTGCAACGGCTTTTCAATTCGCCGATCCTATCCGTCCATCCGGTAGATCCAGAGACTACGGGCAGTCCTGCATCCATGCATTTTGATATGTTATCAAAGGCCGTGGATGGAGAAGTGAACTCTATGGCCACATCATGCTGATCCAAATTGTCCGGGGCCATCAGTTGTTCATCACCCAGGTCAATTATTGACCCTATCGTGTGACCCCGCTCCTGTGCGGTGGCTTCGATCATTTTACCCATCTTCCCATAACCAATAATAGCAATGTTCATTTCAATCGATTTTCAGTAACCATACAAAAATAGATTCTTTTTATTATAATGCAGGTTTTCAATAGAAATAAACCGGATAAACATACAGCCTGAAATGACACAAAATCTGCCATGAGGAAGATCTCAGATTTATTTAGAAACGAAACAACTTAAATGTTTTACATACAAGCATTCTATCTTGAAAACCAGGAATAAATGAGCATGTGCAGCAATTATATTATTTTATTATTATTTAGAATCATGGTTAATAATGTTGAAATTTTGCATAATTTGCATCATCAATCATATAGCTCATGCTATACATTGAATTATTCATATTTAAGAGTATTAGATTTTCATTGATTTTCATCCCATCGGATCCTTCCATGCCGCTAGATATCTTGTTTTTAATAACATCCTAAATCCAAATACTAACCTAAAAAATCTAACGCCTATGATGAAACCTGAAATCATATCTAAAAAAACTAATTCTATTATCAAAACATTTATCCCTAACCAATTAAATTTAATTATTATGCAATTATCATTCAAGAATGTTCATCTCAAATTGTTGAGAAGACTGATCATTCCGATCTTGGTAGTGGCTCTCCTTGCATTGCAGGGATTCGGTAATCTTTATGCCCAGGGTATAGCGATTACGGGAACCGCTACTGATGCAGCCAGTGGGGAGCCCCTTATCGGTGTAAACGTGATCATCAGTGGAACTACCGAAGGTACCATTACAGATCTAAACGGGGAATTTTCAATCACTGTCCCCGACCAGGAGACTATACTGGTATTTTCCTATATTGGATTTTCAACACAGGAAATAACAGTTGGCAGTAACACCACCATCACTGTCGCCATGGAGGAAGACATTGCGAGGCTGGATGAGGTGGTCGTTGTCGGTTACGGTACTGTCAAGAAGAGTGACCTGACCGGGGCGGTTTCTACCGTGAAATCGGAAGAAATCACCGCCTATCCGGCCATCGGTGTGGTCCAGGCATTGCAGGGCCGTGCTGCCGGTGTAAATATCCAGGCCAATAATGGAGAACCCGGATCTGATTTTAAAATAAGGATTCGTGGGGCTACATCCATCAACTCTTCCAGCAATCCACTATTCGTTGTTGACGGATTCCCTGGAGCAACCCTGCCCCCACCTGAGGACATTGAATCGGTTGAGGTGCTGAAGGATGCATCTGCAACAGCCATTTACGGATCCAGAGGTGCAAACGGTGTGATACTGGTGACAACCAAACAAGGCAGGGCTGGCAGGACCATGGTTGATTTTAACTCTTCATTTTCATTGCAGAAAGAGATTAAAAGGCTGGATTTGCTTAATGCAGACCAATTTGCAGCCTATCAGAATGAACTTTCCCCAGGGAGATATGCACCGCCCTATGAGGATACGGACTGGCAGGATGTGATCCTGCAAGACGGGGGAATTCAGAATTACCAGCTTGCAGTTTCCGGAGGTAACGAAAGGGTGACTTTTTATACCTCGGGTATATTTTATAACCAGAAAGGAATTCTTATTAATTCCAAATATAAAAGGTACTCAATTACCAGTAATGTCAATATTAAGGCCTCCGACCGCCTGAATTTCGGGATTAACCTGATGGCTAACAGGTCTGTTCAAGATGGTATCAAAACCCAGGAAGGAAGCGGTGGCACGACAGGATCAGGGGTGGTAGCCTCTGCCCTTCAATTCGAACCGACCCTGGGTATATACAACCCTGATGGAACCTATACCATTAAATCTATCGGTGACCCTCATGACAATCCTTTTGCACTTGCAACTGATTTGGAAAATGAGGACATCAGGGACCGCCTGTTGGCAAATATATACGGTGAAATATTGATTTTAAGGGGATTGACTTTCAGGGCAAATATTGGCGGAAACATCTTTAACCGGAGAGAAGGTACCTATTATCCAACCACACTGAATGCAGGATTAAATGTAGGCGGAGATGGAAGAATTTACTCACAAAAGAATACGGATATTGTAAGCGAAAATTACCTTACCTATACGAATATATTTGGTGATATCCACGATCTTACTGTTATGGCCGGTTATTCTTACCAGTCATTCCGCGATGAAAACTGGGATGCTGAAGCCTCCGGATTCATTACCGATGCCAACAGTTTCTGGGACCTGGGTGGTGGCACCGTATGGGGGTCCAATTCAAGTCTTACCTTTTCAGAACTGTCTTCCTTTTACGGAAGGATTAACTATAAGCTGATGGACCGTTACCTGGTAACTGTTAATGGCAGGTACGATGGCTCATCCCGTTTCGCCAAAAACAATAAATGGGCCTTCTTCCCCTCTATGGCTGTAGCATGGAACATCAACAATGAATCATTCATGCAGGGTATTGGGCCAATCAGCATGATGAAAGCAAGGTTCAGTTGGGGACAGACAGGGAATCAGGCCATTGCGCCTTACCAGTCCCTGGCCAAATTCGGCACAGTATTCTCCGTTGTCGGCGGACAGATAGTCAATGCCGTAAGACCCACCTCGGTAGCCAATGATAACCTGAGCTGGGAAACAACAACGCAGATGAATATCGGATTGGACGCCGGTGTCTTTAATAACAGGATTATGTTAACATTCGATTATTATACGATGTTAACCACCGACCTGCTGTTTAGTGTTGGCCTACCGGAGTATTCCGGTTACAGTTCCCAGTTAAAAAACATCGGGGAGGTTGAAAACAAAGGTGTTGAACTCGTCCTGTCAACCAGGAACCTGACCGGCGAATTTAAGTGGTCAACGGACTTTAATATTTCCTTTAACAAAAATAAAATTGTCAAATTACCTGATGGGGATGATGTGTATTATGCTGCCAGGCCAGGCCATATAGTTGGTACTGATAATACCAATATCCTGAGAGAAGGGCAACCGGTTGGAATGTACTGGGGCTTTATCTATGATGGGGTTTACCAGGAAGGTGATCCGTTTATTCCTGGAGGTGGTTTTGAACAGGAAGCCGGCGGTGAAAAGTACCGAGATATCGATGGGGTGACCGATGATGAAGGAAATCTCACAGGCGAACCCGATGGCCAGTTGAATAACAATGACAAAACCATCATTGGTAATCCACACCCTGATTTTATCTTTGGGTTTAATAATACATTTATATACAAGGGATTCGAGCTGAATATCTTTTTCCAGGGTACACAGGGAAATGATCTGTACAGCTGGACCATCCAGGAATTGGACCGCCTGGCAGGCAATGCCAATGCAACAACCGATGCACTCAACAGGTGGACACCCTCGAATACCAATACTGATTATCCCAAAGCAAATACTGGACGTTCATATAAGCCTTCTACCCGATTTTTGTATGATGGCAGTTATATCCGGATGAAGAATATTTCACTCGGATATACATTACCAGCTTCCCTTATGAGCAAGATAGGGATAAGGTCAGTGCTTGTATATATAAGCGGACAGAACCTGCTCACAATATCCGATTACCCGGGCTTTGATCCTGAAGTCAATTACCAGAGTACTGGTACAACGAATTCTAACAGGAACCTGGGATTAGATTATGGTAGCTATCCAAATGCAAAGACCTATACCATGGGCTTTAAATTTGGATTTTAATTATGTTTAACCATCTAAAAATCAGAAAAATGAAAAATATTAAATTATTTGGTATATTATTCATAATAGCTGCCATGGTAGGATGTACGGACCTTGAAGAAGATCCAGTTGGTGTGCTCGCTCCTCAAGGATTTTTCAAATCCGAATCCGATGTAGAGGCTGCTATTTTCGGGGCTTATGGAAGAATAGCCTCCGAAAGATTATACGGCCGAAAATTATCCCTCTCGATTCAGTTACTGAGTGATATGTGTGATATCGGGGACAGGGGTACGCCTTCCAGAAGGCAGCAGATCAATGATTTCAATTCTGATGCGAATAACGGTATGACGGCACAAATCTGGCCATATTCCTATTCGGTTATCAGTGCCTGCAATGCAGCAATAGAAGGTGCAAATATAGTTGATGTGGAAGAAGGGACAAGAAATGCCCTGATTGCAGAAGCACGCTTTACACGGGCCTGGATGTACTATCACCTCGTCCGGTTATATGGTGATATTCCATATGTTGGCGAGTTTGTCAATGACCCGGAAGCTGTTTCCACTATTTCAAAAACTTCTGTATCCGAAATTTATGGATTCATCATTGAAGATATGGATTTTGCTATCCAGCATCTTCCAATGAATCATCCGGGCAATGTCAGGACGCGTCCATCCAAAGGTACGGCTTATACAATGCTGGCGTCCGTTCACATGACCCTGGGCAACTGGCAGCAAGCCTATGACAATGCAAAATGGGTGATCGATAATGCTGGGAACCTTGATTATGGACTGGTGGATAACTACCAGGATCTGTTTGATGCCACGAAACAGGATGGGATAGAAGAGCACATTTTTGCGATTGATTTTATCGGACAACTCCGGGGAGGAGGTGGAGAAAATGACGATCTGCTGGGACCCATCACGGGCATCAGGGGTTCTGACCAACAGGGCTGGAGTGTGAGTGTCCCGTCCATGCTGGTCTATGATACATGGGATGCGCGGGATTACAGGAAGAAAGTCAGTATAGAAGACAGCACTATGATCAATGACACACTCAAGGATTATACACAGTACGAGGATGTTCAACGTCCTCATATGGCCAAGTTCCATCGATATCCGGGAAATTCTGATCTGAACACCAGGTACACAGACCATAACTATGTCTGCTTCCGGTATGCAGAAGTGCTCCTGATAGCAGCTGAGGCATTGAATGAGATCAGCGGTCCTACTGGAGAAGCATTGGGATATATCAACCAGGTAAGGGCAAGGGCCAGGCAATGGCCTGGAGCTACCAGTGATTTCCCGGCTGATGTTGATGCCGGACTAACTGCGGATCAGTTTAGGGATACCGTTCTTGATGAGAGAAGACTGGAACTTTGTTTTGAATTCAAGCGCTGGTACGACATTAAACGGCGCCAACTGGGTGAAGAAGTGTTCAAGGGAGCCAATTCCCTGGAACCACATGATAACTTCAATTCAGGGTCTCATTACCTGCTGGCGCTGCCGCAGGATGAACTGGACAGGAATGCCAATCTGTTACCACAGAACCCGGGCTATTAGACAGACTAATCCTGTAATGTATATAATTTGGGCTGTTCCAGGCGTTGGGACAGCCCTTTTTAGGTGCGCCCACGAAGGGCGGATAGAAAAAGGGGAAACATTTCAGCTTCCCCTTTATTAAGATATAAGTTGATCAGGCTCCTTATGCAGCCTTTACCTTTTTAACAATTTCTTCAAAGGCCTTCGGGTGATTCATGGCAAGGTCCGCAAGTACTTTCCTGTTCAGGTCGATACCTGCCTTATTCAGTTTGCCCATGAATTCTGAATAGGACATATCATAATCGCGGACTGCAGCATTGATCCTCTGGATCCAGAGGGCCCTGAAATTACCCTTCTTTTTCCTGCGGTCACGGTAAGCATATGAAAGCGCCTTTTCATGTGCATTTTTGGCTACTGTGTAAACATTTTTTCTTCTTCCAAAATAACCTTTTGTCTGTTTCAGTAACTTTTTCCTTCTTTTTCTCGAAGCTACTGAATTTGTTGATCTTGGCATTTTTGTTCAATTTTCGAATGGTAAGCGATATGTCCTGGCATATTCTTTAATGCTCATTCATTCCGGTTAATAATTCTAATTCTTTTGATTGATAGATCTTTATTTCATGCATAATAAGAGCTTGACGTTTTTCTTGTCTGCTTTAGCTACTTCACCATAATACCCCAGATTTCTTTTTCTTTTCTTGGATTTTTTGGTCAGGATATGGCTCTTATATGCATGTTTCCTTCTGATCTTCCCTGTTCCGGTCAAAGAGAATCTTTTCTTTGCACCCGGATTCGTCTTCATTTTCGGCATCCTGTTACAATTTAATATAAAATGAAAATAATGTTACTTCTTTGGTTTTACTGATTTTGGTGATAGGAGCATCGTCATCCGCTTTCCTTCAAGCTTCGGCAACTGTTCTACTTTTCCCAGTTCTTCAAGATCCTGGGCGAATCGCAGAAGGAGAATTTCTCCTTTTTCAGAATAAATTATCGACCTTCCCTTGAAAAAGACGAATGCTTTTACTTTCGCACCATCCTCTAAAAACTTTTGAGCATGCTTCAGTTTAAAATTATAATCATGATCGTCTGTATTCGGACCGAACCTAAGTTCTTTCACAACGATCTTAGTGGATTTTAATTTAAGTTCTTTCTGCTTCTTTTTCTGCTGGTATAAGAACTTTTTATAATCAATTACTTTACAGACAGGCGGATCTGCGTTTGGTGAAATTTCCACCAGATCAAGTTCATATTGATCTGCTATTTCCAGCGCTTCCCTGATGGAATAGACTCCTGGGTTGTCAATGTTTTCGCCGACTACCCTTACCCTCGCGGCTGTAATTCTTTCATTGATCTTGTGCTGGGGTTGTCTTTCCCGATGTCTGAAATTTCTTGATCTTGGATGTGGTCCCGCTATTGTTTTGTCCTCCTGATTAGTTAATAAAATTATTCAGCTTTGTTCAATTGTGCCTCAGTTTCCTTGACCAGCATATCTGCAAAATCTTCTAGTTTCATGGTGCCTTTATCACCTTCTCCCTGCCTTCTGACAGCAACAGTGCCAGAATTTTCTTCCTTTTCACCCACAACAAGCAGGTACGGGATCTTCTTTAACTCATTGTCCCTTATCTTTTTACCCACCTTTTCGTTCCGCTGGTCAATCAGACTGCGAATATCGCAATTATTTAGAAATTTAGAAACTTTTTCCGCGTAATCATTAAATTTTTCACTTACTGGTATAATTACCACCTGGTCAGGTGTAAGCCAAAGGGGGAACTTCCCACCTGAATGCTCTATCAGTAAGGCTACGAAACGTTCCATAGAACCGAAGGGTGCCCGATGGATCATAACAGGCTGATGCTTCTGGTTATCAGCACCTACGTATTCCAGTTCAAACCTTTCAGGCAGGTTATAGTCGACCTGTATGGTTCCCAGCTGCCAATTCCTTCCCAGAGCATCCTTCACCATGAAATCAAGCTTTGGACCATAAAATGCAGCCTCACCAATTTCCGTTATTGCTTCCAGGCCACTCTCCCGGGTTGCTTCTACGATGGCCTTCTCCGATTTCTCCCAGTTCTCATCCGATCCGATATATTTTTCCTTATCACCGGGGTCCCTGAGCGAAATCTGGACAAGGTAATCATTGAAATC
>SDBT01019268.1_pt1 | contig 10698 bp, 8 predicted proteins | sample 2277101 | NCBI WGS metagenome assembly SDBT01 (sample SAMN10404973, study PRJNA504765) | marine sediment metagenome | isolation source: marine sediment core GS10_PC15, 103 cmbsf | place: Arctic Ocean: Southern Knipovich Ridge | collected 2010
GAGCAGCGCCGCCAGTTGGGCCAGCGCCGTCAGGCGCGGTTCCACGGACTCGCACGTCAGGCCGGCGCTGCGCAGTTCACTTTCGCTGGCCGCGATGGCTTCCGTGGGCATGGCTATGACGAAAGCGCTCGAGCCCCCATCGCGGGGCGTGGGGCGCAGGTCGAAGGACCAGAGCGCCGTCGGCAGCTCGTAGGGCAGTTCGGCCTCCAGGCGGAGCGCCAACATGCGGCGCGCGTCGGTGGGCGAGGTCGTCGGCAGGTGCAGTTCGCGGCAGATGGTCCGGCGTGAGCGGGCCACGAGGACGGCGTCCTTCGTGTCCGAGGCCGCTCCGTGGGCGGAGAGTTCCCCGGCGGCCACAGTGAACGCGCGAAGGATGCGAGGGGCATCACCGCCGACCTCCCCTTCGACGCACCTCCAACCGCGGTCTGTCCGCTCCCAGAAGCCCAGCCGCCGAACGGCCGCCCCACGCGACCCGGTGAGCGCCCGCCGGAGCAGGAGTCCCGCCCGCTCGAAGGCCCGTCCAACCGTCTGAACAACGTAGCCCATGCAGATCTCCCAGCCTGTTGCGGGGTCACCCCGTCAGTGGAGCTCTCGCCATGATGTCACGCGTATGGTCTCGCCCGTCCTGTCGATGACGGCCAGCACGCACGAATATGTGTCCGGAGGCGGACCGTCCGCCGCGCCGAGCACGCCGAAGGACCGGACGCTGAAGACGTCCGATCTGACCGTCACCAGGTTGCACACCTGCTTGAAGCCGTCCACGCTCATCCCCTCCACGTCGAGCAGGTCGGCCACTGTCTCGAAGGACCTGTCGAGCCGCGTCGCCGCGATCCGGGCCGCAAGTTGGGCGTCCACGCCGGGCAGGCAGGCCAGGACCTCGACGGGTGCGGTGTTCACGTTGATCACGCCCTGGAGTGTGTCCTCGTCGCTGACCGTCACCCGGTCGGCGAGCTGCTTGAACTGAGCCAGGTCGAAGGCCTTCTGTCCCGTCGACTTCACCTCGGGCTCTTGCTGCCCGCCTTCGCGCTGCTGCGCGCCTTCGCGTGGCTGGGCACCGGAGGACCTCGATGCATTCGCCGCCGACCTGGCCGCTTCTGCAGCGCCGTTGGCACCCGACGCCGCGCCGTCTTCCTCCTCGGTCTCTCCGCTGGGGCGGGCCTGAGGCTGCTGCGCGTCCGTCTTCTCCACGAGCTCTACGTCCAGCAGTTGGGCGATGCTTTCGAACTCCTGCTTCTTGCGGTGTTCGACTATGGAGTCTGCCTGCTGCTGAGAGATCGACGGCACCCGTTGTGCGATCTGGCCGGCTTCGGCGGAGTTGATGTCCACGCGTTCTTCGCCGTCGGCATTCCGGTTGCGCACTGCGGACAGACACGTCACATGGGCGGCGAGCCCTCTGTCCAGTCGCCCGTCGCCGTCGTCCGGCGGATAGGTCAGGTTGCCGTCGTCCTCGTTCGGGTCCAGGAGCCCGTTGCCGTTCTGGTCCTCGCCGTAGAGGACGAGCGGATCGACTTGCTCGATGAGCAGGAGATCGCCAATGTCGCGCAGCCCGTCGCTCTCTTCGCGCAGCATCACGATCTCGGCCGCCAGGTCCGCGTCGACACCGGGCAGCCGGGCCAGGGCCTCCGCGCTGGCGCTGTTCAGGCTCACCTTTGCGCACTCGTCCGACAGACCGTACTCGGCCTCGTCGGAGGTCAGACCGGACGGATCCGCCAGCAGCGTGTACGTCCCGGCGCCGACGGGCACGTCATGGTATGTGCGGTCCGGGTCCTCGCGAAGGTCGGCCAGGGTCACCGGGCCGCCCTCTTCGGTCTGCAGGTCCGCCACCGCGCTCTCCACACCGGCTCGGGCAAGGAAGAGCACCTGCAGCGCGTCCGCGTTGTTGCGCGTTGCCCGCAGGCGCAGTTGCGTGAAGTAGCCGATCTCCAGCGCTATCACGCTGAGCACCGCCAGGAGCCAGAGCACCAGGACCAGGGCGACCCCGGCCCGGCGGTCCCTTGAGGGGGTGCGTGCAGTCATCGTTGCCCTATCGCGTGGGTAGAGAGACCACCGTCTCGAAGTACAGGGGCAGCTCCGCGTCGTCCGGATCCACCACCACTATGCCGATGCGAACGGCCCGAGGAAGGTCTTCCTCGGCCTCCCAGTCCGCCACCCAGTCCATGCCGTCCCAGAAACTGAGGTCCAGTTCCGAGATGAAAGGGCCGACCGGCGCAACATCGCCGCCGCCGAGTTCGTCGTCATCCAACACGCCGTCCACGCGGCAGACCAGCCACGCCAGATCGGTGTCCGGGTTGTTATCGATGTAGTAGCCGATCTCGCACCGGACGCCGCTGCCGGGCTCGGGCCGCGGCCGGGGGCTGCGCGGCGCGATGAAGTCGATGGTGTCCGAAGCCAGGCCCTCGTACTGCGCGTCGAGCGCCGTCAGCGATATCTCGCCGTGCCGGACGGCCGACCTGAGGTCGGCCGCCATCACGTTCAGGGCCCGCTGGGCATTGGCCGTCATCCGGCCCAGGCGCCTGGCCTTCTGGCTGGACCGCACGCCCGCGCTCAGGGCGGCGTAGCCGGCACCGCTCAACAGGGACAGCATGGTGGCCGCCACCATCAGCTCGACCAGTGTGAATGCCGATCGCCTGCCCATCGCCTATCGCTCCGCTGCCAGCGTGACGAGTTCGAAGGTGCGTTCGGTGCCGCGCTCGGGCCACGTCACGGTGACGCGCACCGCGTACAGGCCGTCCGTGTCGGTATAGTCGGTCTCCAGCCGCCAACTGCCGCCCGGCAGCGCGGCGCTCAGGTCGCCGGACTCCTCGCCCACCTCGAACTGCCCGTCGGCCAGGACCTCCTCCATGACGCCTTGAGCCAGGAAGGTGGCGCGTGTGTAGCTCAAGGACGTTCCCGTCGAGCGCAGGCACGCGGCGAACAGGCCCAACGTGGCCGTGACCCCGATGCTGAAGATGGCCAGCGCCGCCGCCATCTCTATCAGCGAGAAGCCCCGCGAATGTCCTCTGTGTCGCCGCATCTGCACCTAGCCCTCGGCTCCGATCCTGATCCTCACACCGCCGGACAGCACCTCGATGACGGCCGTCTGCCCGTCCCGTCCGCTCAGTTCCACCAAGACCTCATCGGCCAGGCCATCGGGCCCGAACCGGATCGATTCCATACCGGACACTGCCGGCCGACGCGAGGCGGACGACGCTTCGCGCACCGATACCCGGACCGACTCCGGCAGTTGCAGGTCCGCCAGCGTCCGCACTTCGACTTCGGGCGCCGGCCGCCAGGGAAGGGACACCCGTTCGGCCACGGCCCAGCACGCCCCGCTCTCCGGATTGATGTTGACCGTGACGGCCCGCCCGCGGGAGATGGCCGCCGCGGAAGCGAAGTCGAGCAGATCGCCGAGTTGGTTGGTCGCGGTCGGCACACCGGTGCGGCGCATGGCGGACGCGACGCCCGGGACGATGGCCGCCGCGAGCGTGGCCATGACGACCAGCACCACCATCAGCTCGATCAGCGTGAAGCCCCGCCGTGCGGGCACGGTCAGCAGTCCCGTGCGGGGGCTACTCCCGTTCGATGTCCACCCAGCTCTGCACATCCTCGTTGTCGTCCTCTCCGCCTGCCTGTCCGTCCTTGCCGTGCGAGACGATCTCGTAGGCCATGTCGCTGTAGAGGCCGGGGCAGCGGTAGACGTATCCGTTGCCCCAGGGGTCCTCGAATCGGGGCTTCCTCGCGTAGCGGCGCCAGTTCTCGGCGTCCGCGTCCGGCTCGAAGTAGAGGACGCGCAGGCCCTCCTCGGCCGTCGGGTAGCGGCCCACGTCCAGGTAGAACAGCTCCAGCATGCTCTCCAGCGCGGCGATGTCCGACTCGGCGCGCGCTCGCCGGGCGACCTCGGTCCGGCCCACCACGTTCGGGATGATCACCGCGGCCAGTATGGCCAGCACCACGGCGACCACCATCAGCTCGATGAGGGTGAAGCCGGCCTTCGCGTCCCGGGCCGAGGTCAGCGCGAGGCGGTCGGCCAGCCGTCCTTGAGTCGCTCTTCGCACCATCGTGTCGTCCTCACTCGCTAGCGGATGCCGGCGCTGATTTGGAATACGGGCAGCACCAGCGATACGACGACAAAGGCCACCACTGCGGCCACGCACAGGATCAGCAGCGGGGCCAGCAGGGAAGTCATCATCTTGGCGGACGCCCCCGCCTCGCGGTCGTAGGTCTGGGCCACGCGCAGCAGCATCTGGTCCAGCCGGCCCGTCTCCTCCCCCACGGCCACCATCTGCACCGCCAGTGGCGGAAAGACGGCGGAAGACTGCATGAGGTCTGCCAACGAGTTGCCCTCCTGCACCTGCCTGGCCATCTGGCGGACGGCGGCGGCTATGGCCCGGTTCCCGACGGCCTGCTAAACGACCTCAAGGGCCGTCACGATCGACACGTCGGCGTGCACGAGGGTGCCGAGGGAACGGGCGAAACGGGCTATCGCGGCCTGGCGCATGAGCTGGCCCGCCCACGGGATGCGCAGTTTCAGCGCGTCCCAGCGCAGCCGGAATCGTTCGTTCCGTACTGCCAGTCGAAGGGCCACGATCGCGGCCAACAGGCCCACCAGCAGCACGAGCCAGTTCGCCGAGACGGCGCCGGAGATGGCCAACAGTATCCGGGTGGGCAGGGGCAGGCGCTGCCCCATTCCCTCGAACATCAGCTCCAGCCGCGGGATGACGAACAGCGCCAGCACGGCGGCCGAGGCGACGCCCATCACGAGCACCAGCGCCGGATAGGCCAGGGCGGCTCTCACCTCGCCCCTGACCTCGTCCTGCTTCTCGAACAGCTCCGCCAGCCGGTTCAGCACCTCCTCGAGCGTGCCGCTCATCTGGCCGACCCGCACCATGCTTACCATGATGGGGGGGAACACGTCCGGGTGTTGCGCCAGTGCCTGGGCCAGGCTGCGCCCCGCCTCCACTGACTGCAGGATGTCGCGGAAGATCGTGCGGGTGCGGGGATCGCCGGCCTGCTCGATCAGCACGTTCATGCTCCTGACCAGGGGCACTCCCGACCCGTACAGCGTCGCCAACTGGCGGGTGAGAACGGCCAGCCGGAACTTGCGGCGGCGCAGCAACTGCCCCACCGTCGAGGGCTGCGCCCCGGCGGCCTGCTGTCGCAGATCCAGGACGCTCAGGCCCTGCGCCAACAGCCGGTGCAGCGCCTCCTGGCGGTCCGCCGAAGCGACCGTCCCTTCGGCGCGGCGACCGGAGTCATCGACGGCGCTGTAAGAGTAGACGGTCAATGTCGTCAGTCCTCAGTCGGTTGGTTGGTCGGGCCGGCCCCCTGCAACGGGCTCTTGCTCTGCTCGGCCTCCAGATCTTCGTAGGCCTCGTCCATCTGGGTCACGCGCAGGACCTCCTCTGCGGTGGTGATGCCCTGCAGGACGGTGCGACAGCCGGCCTCGCGCATGGTCAGCATGTGAGGGGCTACCAGCTTGCGGATCTCCGCCGCGGGCGTACGCTGAAGGATGGCGTCGCGAAGTTGGTCGTCGATGAGGAGGAGTTCGGCGATGGCCGTGCGACCAACGAAGCCGGTCTCGTTGCATTCGCGACAGCCCCGGCCGCCGTAGAGCACCGGATCACCGATATCGCCCAACTCGCGGCGCAGTCGCTCCAGTTGCCCCGGCGTGGGAGTGACGGGCTCCTTGCAGTTGGTGCAGATCTTGCGCACGAGGCGCTGGGCGATGATCCCGCGCAGGGCGGAGGCGGCCAGGTAGGGCTCCACCCCCATGTCGAGCAACCGGGGGATGGCCTCGCACGCGTCGTTGGTGTGGAGCGTGCTGAACACCAAGTGGCCGGTCAGGGCGGACCGGACGGCGATGTCGGCCGTCTCGCTGTCGCGGATCTCGCCGACCATGATGATGTCCGGGTCCTGCCTGACGATGGCCCTGAGCCCGTTGGCGAAGGTCACGCCGCGCTTGGGTCGCACCGGGATCTGGTTGACGCCGGGCAACTCGTACTCGACGGGATCTTCGATGGTGATGAACTTCCGCTCCGGCGTGTAGATGGTACTGAGCGAGGCGTACAGGGTGGTCGTCTTGCCGCAACCGGTCGGCCCGCACACCAGCACGATGCCGTGCGGATGGGCCAGAAGCCGGCGATGGAGGGCCAGCGTCTCATCGGCGAATCCCAGTTCGCCGAGGCCGCGCAGGAAGGAAGACTTGTCCAGCAGCCGCAGCACCACGCACTCGCCGTGGATGGTGGGGATGGTGGCCACGCGCACGTCGACTTCGCGGCCTTCGACCGTGAGTTGGATGTGGCCGTCCTGGGGCGTATAGCGTTCGGCGATGTTGATGTCGGCCATGATCTTGATGCGGGAGACTATGGCCGAGTGCAGGTGCTTCGGGGGCGCGGGCATTTCGCGCAGGATCCCGTCGATCCGGTACTTCACCTTCAGTTCGTTCTCGAACGGCTCGACGTGGATGTCGCTGGCCCGGTGTCGCACGGCGCGGGCCACTATCAGGTTAACCAGGTTGACCACCGTCGGCTCGCTGGCCATCTCCCGAAGCTGGCCGACCTCGATCTGACTCTCTTCGCCGGTCGCGGCGGCGTCGGAGAACTGCTCGATCATCCTCTCGACCGTGAAGCCGTGGAACGCCTGCATCGCGGCTTCCATGTCGCTGCCGGTGCAGACCGCACGCTCCACGTCCCGGCCTGTCAGGATGCGCACGTAGTCGAGCGTCTCGAAGTCGAACGGGTCGGCCATAACGAGCAGCAGTCGGCCGTCCGTCACGCTTACGGGCATCACCTGGGCCTTCTGCAGGACGTCGGGCGGCACGAGACGGGCCGCCGCCGGATCGATCTGCGTCTCGGCCAGGTCCACGAAGCGGATCTGCAGGGCCGCCGCCAGCTCCCTTAGCCCTCGGGCCTCGTCCGGCCAGCCCAGTGCGGCCAGGCAGCGGCCCAGGCTCTCACCGGTGCGCCGGCGCATGTGGAGGGCACGCGAGATGTCGTCCTTTGACAGACGCGCACCACTCGCTGACTCAGCGCTGTTTCCGTCGGGGGCTGCCGCCATAGTCATTCCTGCTGCTTGGGTCCCGACAGGGTCCCTGGCACGGCGCGCCCTCTGGCTGCCCGGCACGCCGGTTCCCTGGTTCCCAGGAAATGGGAGAAACGCTCATCCCTGCCGCAACTACTACCTAATATAGGCTTAATAGCACGCCGGTCAAGCCGGTTGCCGTGGATCCCGCCGCTCGCTGGGTCCGTTCAGGCGGCCGCGTGCAGCGGCGGCATGGCAGGCGAGCGACGGACTCCAGGCGGACCCTCATCCTTGCTGTGGGTCTATACGGGGCCGGCGGGCTGGTTATGCGCCGGAAACGCCCGGCCATGGGTCGCGGCAGGAGGACGTCAACACTCGCCGTCCCGGCCTATGTGCGCTCAGCCGCCCTGGCCGCCGGCCTGTTACTGCGAAGGTACCATGGCTTCGAGTTGCTTGCGTTGATCGGGCGGCAGCGAGTCCAGGAGCTCCTGCCACTTCCTCCCCTGCTCCTCGCCTGTCAGGGCCTGGACCTCCTGGAGCTTGGGGCCGAGCTTCACCCAGTCGATCTCGCCGCCGCCCTCGGCCTCGGTCCCTCCGCCCTCGCCTCCCTCGGCCTCGCTGGGGGCTTCCTCTTCCTTGCTCTCGGCGACCACTTTGGCGTCGGCCTCCTCCTTGACCGTAGACAGCCGATCCAACTCCGGGACGTCGGGATCGGCAGGCGGCGCCAGGTAGACGTCTTCGGCGACGCTCAAGCCGACGACGATCTCCGTGTACTCCTCGGCCAGGTGGCCGGTCTCCACCATGCGCACGCTGGGGCCGTCCGGGGTCTTGACCCAGCAGTAGGCCAGGTTCTTGTGGGTGATGACGCACTGGGCGGGGACATAGATGACGTCCTTGAGGTCGGCGATGGTGATCTCGACCTGCGCCGACATCCCCGGTATGAAGTGTGCGGGCATGGTGTCCAGCGCGACGTCGGTCTCGTAGACCTTGGCGTCCGGATTGAGTTCGGCTTGTTCCGTGCTGGCCATGGGGCTGACGCGGGCGACCTTGCCCCGGTAGACTATCTCCGGATTGGCGTCCAGTCGGATGACGGCCGCCTGACCCACCTTGACGTCGTCCTTGACGGTCTCCGGGATGTTCACGCGTGCGGCCAGCGAGTTCAGGTCCGGCATCTGCAGGATCACAAAGTTCTCCTGGACCGACGCCCCCGGCTTGACCCACCCCGCGTTGGCGCCCGTCGGGTCGTCGGCGCCTCCGTAGACGACCTGGCCCGTTACGGTGGCCCGGACGGTGGACTTCTCAATCGCCTCGCGGCCCCTGTCCACGCGTTCCTGCGCCAGTTCGAGCTTGCCCTCGGCAGACTTCAGTGCGGCGTCGGCCTGCAGGAGCCTGCTCTCGGTCCGTGCCCGCACTCGGACGAGTTCCCGCTCCGCCTCGACGCAGTCTGCGTAGGCCCTCTCGGCTTCCTTGGGCAGCGTGTAAGTCCTGAACAGCCGCAGGCCCTCCACGGCCTCCATGACGCGGACCTCGGCCTTCTGCTTCAGCAGCCTGTCGGCCTCCAGTCTCGTGCGCTCGACATAGCGCTGCTGCTCGAGCCGCACGGCCCAGCCGTATGCCTCCTCCCGGTTGGCCATATTGGCCTCGGCCAACAGGACGGCGGCGTCGCGGCTACGCAGACCCTGACGGGCGCGCCCCCCCAGTCTCTCGTCGTCGGCCAGGGAGTAGAAGTCGAAGTCGGCGTCCACCTCCGGCGCCAGTTCCGACCCGACGTAGCGGTCCAGGTCCATCCGAGCGAAGCGCGCCCTCAGCTCCGCCGTGGCCACGTCGCTCTCGTTCTGCTTGGCCCGGATCTTGCGACTCTCTCGCGACTGGATGACGGCAGCGTCCGCCCGGAGAAGCTCGATCTTGCGGTTTGCCATCATGGTTTCTTTGCTCGCCGTGTCAAATTGGAGAAGCACCAGTCCGTTGTCGACGTCTTCCTGCGTGATGATGGTGCCCTCATCGACGACGGTGAGGATTTGACTCCATCCCTCCACCTCGTTGACAAACTTGGTGGGTTCCATCGACCAGATGGCCCCGGTTTCGTGCACGGTCACCTCCAGGGGGCCGCGTCGCACGGCGGCGGTCGGGACGCCGTCTACAATGTGCTCGGGCTCCTCCCGCTCGCCCGCCCGGGCGCGCTCCAGCGCCTCGCCGGCGTCTTCGTAGATGACGTCGCCGTGCTCCAGGCCCGCACTGATCTCCACGAACTTCCCCGTGGCCAGGCCGACCTCCACGGGCACGGGGCGCGGCTGCGGCTCGCCCGGCACCATGCAGACGCGGTCGTTGCCCTGGGCGGCGACTGCCTCGACCGGCACGGTGACCGCGTCCTTCAGTTCTGCCACGATTATGTCTGCGGTTGCCGTCATGCCCGACGTCAGTCCCTCGGGGGCCTGGTCGAAGGCCACGTCGGTCTCGTAGATCTTGATCTCCGGGTTGAGGCGGGAGTCCCCTGTGCCGGCGATGGGGCTCACTTCCACTACGGAGCCCGGGAAGGTCCGGCCGGGGATGGCTTCGACGGAGATGATGGCCCGCTGACCGACCCGGACCTTCTGTATGTCCGTCTCGTGGATCCGGACGCGCGCTGCCATGGTGGAGAAGTTCGGGATCGTGAGGAGCACCTCGGTCGGGTAGCGCTCGGCGCCGATACCGATCGGCTTGTTGTCGCCATAGCTGGGCGGATAGATGATCTGGCCGGGCACCGGCGCCTTCACCGTGCAGTACTCCACCATGGTCTCCAACCTGTCCACCACGCCGTTCATCAGGCCGCAGGTGGCTTCCTGGGCCAGGAGGTTGGCCTCGGCCTGGGCCAGTTCGCCACGGGCCCGGGCCTCCACGCGTGCCAGTGCGCGCCCGGCCTCGATCACCTCGCTCCAACGCTGCTCCGCCCTCTTGGGCAGTTCATAGCGCAGGAACAGGCGCCGTTCCTCGCGGGCGGCGTCATACGCGACCTTCAGTTCTTCCAGCCTGAGCGTGTCGGCGGCCAGCTTCCGCTTCTCGATGAAGCCCTCCGCCGCCAGAGACTTGGTCCACCGGACTTCCTCCTCCTGCTTGACCCGCCGGCCCTCGGTCAGCAGGACGGCCGAGTCGTGTACGCGCAGTTCCTGCAGCGCCACGCCGCCCTCGACGGCCGCATCCTGGGCGGCGGCGACCAGCGAGTCGCCCAGCGCGGAGAAGGCATAGTCGTCGTCCACCTGCGCGGCCAGTTCCGCGCCCAGGTAACGGGCCAGCTCAAGGCGGGCGAACTTCAGTCTCAGACTGGCCCCGGCGATGTTGCTCTCGTTCTGCGTCTTCTGGATCTTCAGGGCTTCCTTAGCCGTCTCGTACCACGCCTCGATGCCGAGGAGGACGATTCTGTGCTGGCCCAGCTGGTCCTCCATCCGCGAGGAGTCCAACGTCAGGATCACCTTCTCGTCCCCAACGTCCTGCTCTGTGATGACGGTCCCTTCGTCGACGACGCTGGTGATCGTGGACTTTCCGTCCCACATCGCGCGGTTCCTCATCTCCAGCGATTCCAGCGGGCGCAGCACGCCCCCTGCCGTGACGGTCACGGTCAGGTTGCGGCGCTCGGCCTGGACAGTCCCGACGGCCTTCTCCCTGGTATCGTCGTTCCGCGGCCCCACGCCAACGTTGAAGCGATTGGGGTCAGGCGGAACGCCT
>SDBT01019269.1_pt1 | contig 10698 bp, 12 predicted proteins | sample 2277101 | NCBI WGS metagenome assembly SDBT01 (sample SAMN10404973, study PRJNA504765) | marine sediment metagenome | isolation source: marine sediment core GS10_PC15, 103 cmbsf | place: Arctic Ocean: Southern Knipovich Ridge | collected 2010
TAACTAAATAAATTGAATTGAAATAAAGATGACAAAAAAAAATATAAATTTTTTTGGAAGAAAGATAAGGAAATTAAATCTTACTAGTTCACCCACTCGAAAATTATATAGAAAATTTGATCAATCAATCTCTCCAGCGGGAAGTACTAAATGTGATGAAATTGTGAAATCGTTAAGAGAAAATCCTAATTTAAACGCTATTAATTTTCATCAAACGCTAGAAAAAGAAGGAAAAAAGCACTTTCCTCGTTTAAAAATAGGGGAAGTTGATCTTTTAAAATTTATTGCATTAAACAGGTATATAGAAAGCCTTGAAGAGGACTTAGCAAATATGGACGAAGATGATCAATTGTCAAATGTTGATCTGCAAAGTGCCTTGCAAAAACAACAGCAAACACTCCAAATGCTTTCTAATGTTTCTAAAATGCTTCATGACACAAGCTTGGCATTGATACGCAAGATTGGATAATAAAATGCTAAAGTAGTAGAACAAGATTTATAATAACAAAAAGAAATATTTAAGGAAAAATTCTCTTCAAGCTACAATTCTCTCGATACATTCTTTTTTTTATTTTTAGGTGATATACGGATCTTTTTAGAGTTAATAACCAAACTCTCATCACCTCGAATTTCCAGTAAACAAAAAGACGAACTTGAAAAAGTATTTTCCTAACAGTATTTTGTCTATTTTCAGGAAAACCATACATCCAAGATGAATAATAATAAAAAAAAAGTTATATTATACTACTTAACGTCTTAAGGTCCATACCTGGTTCGAGCAGAGGGGAAAATTCAGCCATATTCTTTACTAAATTTGCCATATGGATTTTCAAGGCTTCATCATCCCTATATTTCTCATAAAATATTATTGTATTTTTAAATTTTGAACCTTTTACTGTATGGGGGATATATTCTAAAAGTCCTGGTTCACTTTCTTTTATTTTAGGTACAAGTTCTTTTAAAACTTCAATTGCTTTTTCCATATTACCATCTTTTACTTTTACAGAAGCGATTAATGTTATCATTTAACCACCGATTAGTATAATTATATTAAATTATAATTGATTCTAAAATAAGAAACTATTTAATTATTTCATCAAGAACTCAGTAAAAAATCACTTCATTTTGATGTAGATAAATAAATCCAAATACTTTTAAATTGAATATTCTATTTAAGTAAGTGTAATTCACATTATTTAGCGTTTTGCACATTTTCATTAATTAAAATGTTAGGTAGGATAATATGATCCCTAAGAAAATGGAAACTTACCTTAAGGAAAAACTCCCAGAAGCGACTCTTAAAAATCGACTTAGAAAAGAGAATGGAAAATGTTATTTGGAGTTTAGAAATACCGATGAACATTTATTATCACGTTTAGGTGTCGTTGTTGATAAATTAGGACCAAATCTCGTTATTTGTATGTGGAATGATGAATCTCCAAAAGAAATTGGAGGATATTTAGTGATTGATAATCTTTCGATGGGAACACCCTCAACAGGGGGGATTAGAATGCTTCCAGATATTAAACCTTCTGATATTTACAATTTAGCACGTGGAATGACTTTAAAAAATGCAGCAGCAAATTTACCGTATGGAGGAGGGAAAGTGGGGATTATTGCTGACAGAGATCTTTCAGATGAGGATCACGAAGAAATAATTCGCGGATTTGCTCAATTACTTCGTCCATATAACGATATTTATATCCCTGGACCAGATGTTGGCACTAACGATAAAGATATGAAAACAATCGCAATAGAAAATGGAATTGATAGCGCTGTTTCAAAGACGGCAGATATGGGAGGTAATCGCATAGATGAACTTGGTGCTGCTGCTGGAGGAATAGTAATCGCTTTACAAACTCTTCTTGAGATAATGCCCAGATTGAGAGTAATTTCTCAATTTGCACATCTAGAAATTCCGGATTCGAAAGACGTAAAAATAATTATACAAGGTTTTGGAGCAGTAGGGGCTCACACAGCATATATACTAAAAAATCGAATTCCTGAAGCTAAGATAATTGGAATAAGTGATCTAGAGGGATATTTATTTGACGAGTTAGGATTGCCAATTGCAGACCTTTTCGAGGTTTGGAAAGATCATCGTTTAGTCACAAACATATATTATAAGACAAATATAATGTCTAAAGGACACAAACACCCAATTAAATTCTCAACAGATGCAAATAATCTACTTCTTGAAAATGCATTTTGTCTAGTTCCAGCAGCTCCTATTTTTAATTATCTGGGAGTACGCCAATCTGAAAACCCTTCTATGACTGTGAATCGAGTTGGTAAATGGTCAGTAATAATTGAAGGAGCTAATACTTATTCTCCTGATCCCAATCGTAAGGCTGCACGAATTCGAATGGAACAAATAATTTATCGCGAAAAGGGAGTAATGATAGCAACAGATTATCTCGTTAATTCTGGAGGGGTAATTTTTGCTACCCAAGAACACCTAATTAAAACGCCTACTAATCTTCAAATCCCAGAAGAAATATTGGGTAAAAGAGAAGAGGTAGAGAAATGGTTAAAAAATCACGCACAAGAATTTAATGAGATTTCTAAAAAGCGTTTAAAAGCTGGAGAAAAGTATAGGGAGGAAGTCATTCATCATAACATGATAGAATTAATAGATATATTAGCAGCAAATCAAGATTTATTACCTTGCAATGCTGCTGAACGCATTAGTCTCCAACGTCTAAGTGCAAAAGAGAGTGAGCGGACAGCCAAAGATATTATGATTCCTCTTCCCACTATCGACGTTAACTCTAGCATTGAAAAAGCAGCAGCACTTATGATAGAAAAAAACAGTGGGATTATTGCTGTTCTATCTGATGAGAAACTTGTTGGGGTTGTAACAGATTGGGATGTTACCAAAGCTACAGCCGAGGGGTTAAGTGATGTAACACTCGAGCGAATAATGACAAAAGAAGTTATTACATCATCTCCAGACTTTACCATTTTAGATATTGTACGAGAGTTTGAGCAATTTAAAATTTCTGCAATGCCCGTAGTGAAGGATGGTAGAGTTTTAGGAAAAGTAAGTACAGATTTAATCGCATCAAGCCATATTTTAAATTATTTACAATCTCATGAACTCTAATAATCTTGAAATTATGATTTCTAGGAGTTAGTAAAATTTAATAATTTCCATATTGAGCTTTTATCTCCTTTACCTTCACTTTCAAATTCCTTATTGATAAATCTTTAAAATAGCTAATGTCTCTATTACTGCTCATAAATGTTTTTTTTTATATTTTAATAACACATAGTTTTCTCTACTATTAATTTCTTCTAATTTAAATCTTGGTCCTTGGAACATTTTCTCAAAACCTTCGCCCTCAACTAGACTTATAGCTTTTTTACCTCCAATAACCCAGGGTGCGATAGTTAACCTAATCTCGTCAATTAACTCATTTTTAATGAAGCTCCAATTTAAATTTCCTCCTCCTTCTAAGAGTATTGTTTTTATATCAAACTTATATAGAATCGGCATCAATGTAACTAAATCCACTCGTTGTCCACTTCCTACTTTTATGATAGTTACATTTTTTGTTTTAAACTCATTAATTTTATTTTCATTAACATTTTCTGTTGTACAAATTATTGTGCGATATATGTTTGGCTGAAATTCAATCACTTTAGCATCAATTGGAATATTTAAATTACTATCAACAACAATCCTATAATATCCTTTATGATTATAGTATTTAATATGGAGTTTGGGATCATCTTTTAAAATTGTTCCTTTTCCAACCATTATCGCATCCACCTGAGTCCTTAACTTATGTACCTCTTTCCAATCTTTTTCATCTGAAATCTCCGTATCACCAATTTTTGAGGCTATTTTACCATCAATTGTCATGGCAGCACTTAATATTATATATGGTTTTTTAATTCCTCTCAAAAACGTACTCTCCCTTTATAGATGTTTTTTCAATATTGTATGATTTAATTATTTGTTTAATTAAAGGATATAGTGAATTAGTTTCCTGTATTATTAAATAATAATTTAGTAAACTTAGATCAATTAAAAAAAAATCTTCTAAATCTTGATTTTCTCTAATTAATGCGAATCTACTAAAGATTTTTCTATTCGACATAACTTCTTAAATTTACAAAACTCCTTTCCAATTGGATTAAGAAGGTTATTAATAAAATTTAAATCTTCAATAATTCTAGAGCTTCACTTCGTGTAGCCATATTTTCTTTAAATGTTCCCTTTATTGCTGAAGTTATAATGATCGGGTTAGCCTGTTTAACTCCTCTCATAATTTCGCATAAATGGGTTCCTTTAATAATAACCATGACACCTCGTGGTTTTAAATCAGAATCCATTAAAAAGTTGGCAATATCATGAGTCATCTTTTCTTGAACGTTGAGTCTATGAGCAAAATAATTGACAATTCTTGCGAATTTTGATATTCCCAAAAGAAATTCCCCTGGCATATAAGCAATATCAACAATGCCAAAGAAAGGTAATATATGGTGCTCACACATACTGTAAAATTTAATATCTTTTGAGATTATTATTTCACTATAGTTTGCCTTAAATATTTTTATGTGCTTATTTAAATCTTGTTCATAGCCTTCAAAAATTTCCATATAAGCGTTTGCTACTCTCTTAGGTGTTTCCATTGTTCCAGGTCTTAACTCAGCACTCCCTTCGATCTCTATAATTAATTGAGTTATTAAATCTTTTATTTTTTCTTTGTTCATCTTGACTACTTCATATTAATAAATTTTATAATTTATTGAAATTAAGAAGATAAATAAATAATAGTTAAACTCAAAAGAATTATCATCATTTTTTCTTTAATAAACTCTTATAAATAGCGAGATAATTCTTTATACTAATTATCTTCGGATTCCTTTTAAATTTTGACGGAATAGTAGCATTACATCTAGAACAGATGCCCGAACTTTGAAGCCAATCTTTAAATTCATCTGCATGAGCAGGATATCTACAACTTGGACATAAAATTATTCCTCTTCCTTTATCCTTTGGGGTTTCTGGTAATTCAAAACAAAAAATGCACTTAAAATCATCTATTGATAACCTTGCTGCTTTAGGTTTGTAAATAGCCAAATTCACAGATTTTACGGAGCTCTGCTTAGTTCTAACTTGTTTACCTTTTCTATTCGTAGTTGTGGTTTGAGAAGATCTCTTGGATTTTGAAGTAATGGATTGCCTCTGACCCGTCGGTGTCAATCTTGATGATCGTGACATTGATTTTGAAGATCGTGTAACTTTTCTGTTTGTAGGTGTTGGAGATGTTCTAGTTGTTGTCCGGACAATAGCTCTATGTCTTTCAGGAGATCGCTTTCTTGAGGGTGATGTTAAGTTATTTACTCTTTTTATTCGTCGCGTTATATAATCCCGAGTCAACCGGGGTGATTGAGTACGAGTTTGTGATAACCCCATTATAATAATAATAAGTATAACAATCACGAGTAATAAGAGTAGGTTCAAATCAATTGAAAAATGAAGGGGTAATATAAAAGGGTCAAAAAAATCAATAATCGAATAAAAAACTATCCAATAAGTGATTATAAAAAAGAGAATTGAAATCCCCAAAATGTAACCAAATGTGCGTGCTTTTATTGACTTTGTACCAAAATAAATCACATTGTATTTTTTAAAGCAGTGAAATAAGGCAAAAGAACCATACAAAACATAAGGTAAACCAAAAAGAATACTCCACCAGCTTAAATACAAACTTCCACTATCTAATAGGTTTTCTCCTAATAAACCAGTAAAATTTCCCCAGATTGAATAAAAAATTCCAATCAAAACCGGTCCAACTGTAAAAAAAACCGTGTTATGTGGAGAATTATATTGACGATATTGTTTAATATTTTTTAAGACTTTAAGAGAATATATTAACCAGATCCCAATTAATAGCCAAGTTATAAATACATTAAAAGAATTAAGGATTACACCATGTATTATACCTATAAATGAGAATATTATTAAAGTGATTGCAACAGATTTAATCTTAACCACAGCTTAAAAATCACCAATCTCCATTTTTAATATATCCCCTAATTAATATTAGATATTATTAATATAATTATTTTATTAGCCTTAATCCTCATCATATTCGAGGTACAAAGCTTTCCCTTCGATAATCGGATTTATGAATTCCAAAATTTCAGGTAACATCTTGATATCTAACGACCCCTTTATATCATATACTAAAGGGTACCATGTGTTAGCTTTAATGTCTGCTCGATATATTTCAAATCCTGTAGATTTTCCATCAATCTGATAGGGATCTATTACAAGAGCGACAGATTTATCCCAGAGTTTTTGATATCTTGCTTGAGTTCCCATATCTTCAGCACTTAACCAACATCCATATGACGGATGACTGTGGTACCAACCACATATAAATAATTTTTGTTTTTTAATATCATGGTAAGCTCTAGTATAGTTTTTATAATCTTTGATTTCAGCATAAACCGCTGTACCGTGACCCATTGGAAAAGCATCCTCAATATGTACTATCCCCGTATTATCATCTAATTTTCCTGCTAGTAATCCTATGACCTCAACCCATTTCTTTTTCGGAATCTTAGAATTCGCGTATTTCAGAGAATGACTCGCTACTTTCAGAATTGTTTTTACTGAAATATAAATTTCTTTGGGAATTTCTTCTAAAGTATTAGTCTCAAACTCAATTTTTTTTTCTGTTTTAAGAGTATTTTTTACCGAATGGGTTATTTTTAATTTGTCGGTAGATTTTTGTGTCAACATATCAGATATTTCATCAGTCAACTCATCTTCTTCCAATTGTAATTCATTATAGATCTCTTCTAATAATTCTTTTTTGATTTTATCTTTAATTTTGTTTTTGATTAATTCTTTAATTGAATTATTATTTTCATCCTCAGAATTCATCAAAATTCACCATTTCTTATTAGCATATTTTTTTACTAAATGTTTAACTTTTTTTTCATACAATTTTTGATTTTTCATCATTTCTAACGCCGCCTTTTTATTAAAAACATCCGTTGGATTTATAAATTTACCTCGCGTATTAAGCATTGCAATTATAGCTTGTACGACTGTGACGGCGGTTTTCGACGGACTCCATCCCCCTTTTTTTCCAGTTAGACTAGGATCTACTAGAGAAAGGCATATATTTCGCTGACCTTTATACTCAGAGGGCGAAGGCCAAAAATTTGGATGCCAAATCGGGGTATGCAATCTTACAAAAGGAGGTTGTTTAGGATATTGGGTTGGGAATTTCATCTCTAATCTAAAAATCCCCCCCGCATATGAAGTTCCTTTAGGTCCTTTAATAGATATGGCTAAATGATCTATACTCTTCTTTTTAGGGTTAAAAGGTTTTAATTGAACAATAACTCCTTTTTTATTTAATTTTTTCAATCCCGCAAAATCTTGTGAAATACGACTACTTCTTATACTCATATTTTTATACCTCTTTTTTTATTTGATAAATATTGTTTATTTTTTAAATAAAATCTTAATTAAATTTCAAGGTGATATATATTTCTCCACCTTTAAAGCCTGCAACTGTTAATAATTCACAATTTCTTAAACCATTCTCTATAGGGGTTTGATCTAAATCTACAATATGAATATCATTGAAATCTAGTAAAGTAATTATTGGTTCGAACTCAGGATCTAATTCAAATCCATTTTTTTCTAAAGTTTTAATAACATTACTTAATGGCGATTTAACATTAAGTTTTAATGAAACTCTTCGAACGCTTGTTCCACATTGAGAGCATTTAGGGTTCCTTTTTTTCTCAATATGATAGAATTTCATCGTCATTGCATTGAATACAACATAAGTTTTTATGGTTTCTCCCATGCCTTTATGACCTTTTTTCCAATGAAGAATCTTTACAGCTTCGTGAGATTGTAATGCTGAAATAACAGAATTTATAGTTATAATTCCTGGATCATGCCTATCAATTATTTTTACTATATCATCCTTATTATATTCAGGTAAAAAATTGTGTTTATGTACTAATTTATTTGCAACTTGCTGAATAAACAAAACATCATTAATATCTTTCGGATTAGGATTTCTTTCGAACTTTTCTTGAAATGCCATATTCCCTTTAAAAACACAATGAATTCTTTTTCGAGGCACCCCTACTACGGTACATGCTGCCATCTCATCATTCTCGACTTCAGGAAGCGGATTGCATTCATAACAAGCATTTTGATATGGAAATATTGTATAAACATGCCCATGATACCCAGACACACCGCCGTCTACTAATGGTTTTCTAAATCTTATGCATTGTGCATTTAAATTCAATCTAGCATTCATAGAATCAAGCCCTCCTATAATTACATCAGCAGCTTGATATATCGCAGGATCTAAACGTTCTAAGGAAGTATGATGATGCTTTATTATAATATTTGGATTTATTTCGATTAATTTTTTTGCTGCTACAACTGCCTTAGGTTCACCCATCTTTGCCCCTGCAAATAAGATTTGCCTATTTAAGTTAGAATGCTCAATAATGTCTAAATCTACTAAATCCAAATACCCTACACCCAACATTGCTAAATTCTTAGCAATCTCGCACCCTAATCCTCCTACTCCAATAATTAAAACTCGAGAATTTTTTACTACTTTCTGTGACCAACCCTCAAGTCTAAATTGACGATTATATAAATCTCTCTCTTTTACTGTCAATTCCGTCGTAAAAAAGTCTGAATCTTTATCCATTAATATTCACCATTATTAGTTATATAAAAATTAAAAAAATTGAAGGGCTGAAAGCCCTAATATTATTATTTATGTAAAAAGTTATACAAGATATCCAGCTGTGCTTGCTGGAATCAGGAGAATATCGTCGCCATCATTGACATTATAATCCTTTAACTGGTTATTTTCATCCATGGTAACCCCGCCAGATGATATGTGGAAATCATCAGGATTAAGTCCAAATATATTTCCCAATGTTTGTTTAATATCACTTACGCGATTACCGTCATTCACAGTTAATTTTTCCTTCTTTTCACCAGGACCGATAGTAGACATAAAATATAAGGTTATTTTCGTTCCCCCTGTAGGTGTTTTTGTTGCGGGAGTTTTAGAATTGATTGGTTCTTCCTCATCTTCTAAGTCTTCATCAAAATCTTCTTCAAAACTCATAAAATCACTTTTTTTTTTTTCTAAGTTTTTTTAATCTAATAGTGCAGTTTAGATATAATAAACTTATTTGGAATGATTTTGAAGGTTTCAAAAATCAACTAAAAAATTGCAAATTATATTATATATATTAAATGAAGGCTTTAATAGATATGACCAAATGAGCTATACTCTTATTTTTAGGGTTAAAAGGTTTTAATTGAATAATAGCTCTTTTTTTATTTAATCTTTTCAAGCCTGTAAAATCTTATTTATAAAAAAAATAAAAAATGTAAAAAAATTGAAGGGCTGAAAGCCCTAATATTATTATTTATATAGAAAATTATATAAAATTATCCAGCTGTGCTTGCCGGAATCAAGAGGATATCATCGCCATTATTGACACTATAATCCTTTAATTGGCTATTTTCATCCATAGTAACTCCACCAGATGATACGTGAAAATCATCAGGATTAAGTCCAAAAATATTTCCTAATGTCCTTTTTATATCACTTACGTGATTTCCATCATTCACGGTTAATTTTTCCTTCTTTTCACCCGGACCGATGGTAGACATAAAATATAAAGTCTTTTTCTTCCCCGCTGAAGGGCTTTTGGTTGCGGGAGTTTTAGACTTTATTGATTCTTCCTCTAATTCTAAATCCTCATCAAATTCTTCTTCAAAACTCATAATATCACTTTTTTTTTGTTAAGTTATTTTTTAATTTAATAGTGCAGAAAAGATATAATAAAAGCATTTGGAATGATTTTGAAGTTTTCAAAAATCTCCTTAAAGTCAAAAAAGAGTGATTGTAAATTATATTATATATTAAATGAATGTCTATTAATACATATACGATGAGACTTATTGTTTCATAGAGATTGGAAAGTCATATACGATTGAAATTTCAACTTTTTTAAATATCTGGCCTATGAGTTCACCTAAAAAATTAGAATCTGTTGTTTTACAAATTGTAAAAGAATTTTTACAAAAAAAAACATTCTTTTCAATAGAAGATATAGTTGTTTTTGTAAATAATCGTGTAAAACGGAATCCTAATTTAAATAAAAATAGTATAGAAATCATTATTAAATCTTTGATTAAAAAGCGTGTTATTCTTCCAGGAACTAAGTTGATGAAAAATAATATTATTGAAAATCCTAAAAGAAATGAGATTTTTAACTTCATTAAAAGGAATCCAACCAATATTAACCAAATTATGAAAGCTTTACATATTGGGAGTAACCACGCACTATGGCATCTATCATGTTTGGAGAAATTTCAATTTGTTCGTTCAAAAAAAATAAATAATCGAAGAGTTTTCTTTCGATTTGATTCGAATCCAAAATTTGACGAGCTTTATTATTATTTCAGGACAAAAATTGTTCAAAAGATAATTCTATTCATGAAAAACGAAAAAAAAGCACTTAGGATTACAGAGATCGCAACAGGAATGCAAAAAAATCATAATACAATTAAAAAGTATTTAGATATTCTAATAAATCTTAAGTTGATTTATATTGAAAAAGAAAAAAATAGAGTTAGTTATAAATTGAATCAAGAAAATTATA
>SDBT01019271.1_pt1 | contig 10698 bp, 9 predicted proteins | sample 2277101 | NCBI WGS metagenome assembly SDBT01 (sample SAMN10404973, study PRJNA504765) | marine sediment metagenome | isolation source: marine sediment core GS10_PC15, 103 cmbsf | place: Arctic Ocean: Southern Knipovich Ridge | collected 2010
GCACAAGAGCACTTCATCCTTCCGAGGTCGGGTCTTTAGGAGTGTTCCGCTTCTGCCTGACGCCGCTTTTTCAGTCATGGGAGGCCGCTGGAGTTGCCGGGACCACATATCTTTCCGGTGGAGACATTGTTTCAGGCGCAACGGCCTGTGACGTATTTCCGCTGATCGTTGTCGGCAAGGATGCTTACGGCACGGTTCGCCTGCAGGGGATGGACGCTGTGAAACCCGCGGTAGTGTATCCGAAACCCGTAGTAGGTGACGAACTGGCCCAGAGGGGATTCGTGTCCTGGAAGATTTACTATACTTCCGTAATTCTCAATAGCGCATGGCTTGCCAGGTACGAAGTCGCAGCCACCGCATTGCCGAGCTAAGTCAGGCATTTGCGTGCTTTAAGTTTATAACCATTAATCTAAAGGAGGGCCAAGTGAATATCATACAAGGGCATTTTAACGGGACCGCTCTGGACCTTTACCTGTGTCTCGGAACGATTCCGTACAATATCGAGATGTGGAACCTGGAGTCGGCCACGGTGGAGACCTACGAATGGGATCGCGCTATGTTGAGCGACATTCTGACGGTTGAAGGTATTGGCCGTCCGAAAGGAGGGGGCGCTGTTCTGGATATGGCGTTTGGGGAGGGGATCGCGCCGTACTACGGCGGGGATACCCTGACTACGGCCATGGCTACTGCTTCTGGCGGCACCACTGTTACCTATGGTGAGGGTGTCTATCTGGAAAGAGACGACAAGGATTACCGTTCCTTTACTAACGCTGCAGCCGGGATCTCCGGCGATGCCGCTACCACAGACATTGTTACATGGACGCTCACCACCGCCGGAACAGCCAAGGGTAAGTTCAACGGCGATGTCACCGGCACCTATATCGGAGAAGGTAGCCTGATTCGCATCCAGGACATCAACAACAAAAACCGATATTTCACAACTTCGATTACTGCGCTGACTGCCGGCCAGGGTGTTGCTGACGACGAAGTTACTCTTTCCGCAGTTATACCGTCGGGATTCGTTTCGTTTATCGGTGGCAAATACGGGTACAAACCCATGGTCACAGGACAAGTAACCAAACCCGGCGTAAGGATCAGCAACACCACGCTCAACGCCAACAACGGAATGGTGGGATTTCGTGCCTTGTGTCCGTAACCCTCAGTAGTCTTGGGGCTATTAGGCTTTAACTGTTAATTTTAAGGAGGGCCAAGTGAATATTATTCAAGGAAATTTTTTAGGGACCGGGGCAGCTCTTTATTTGTGCCTTGGAACGATCCCTTACAACATTGTTATCTGGAATCTGGGAACCAACACGCCCGAGACCTATGAATGGGACAGGGCGATGTTGCACGATATTCTAACGGTTGAAGGTATTGGCAGGCCCACGGGTGGCGGCGCTGTTGCTGACAACGCCTTTGGTGAAGGCATTGCCCCATACTACGGTGGGGATTTGATGACCACCACCAACCAGACGGATGTGGCCTATGCCGGTGATCCCGTTTTTATCGAGAGGGACGATAGGGACTATCGGTACTACACCGAGACCGCAAAGGGTATCTTTGGTGACGCTGCTACCGAAACCATCACTGAGTGGACGCTCGACACCGCTGGAACTCCCACGGGAAGTTTTAACGCTGATGTCACCGGCACCTATATCGGCATGGGCAGCATTATCCGTATTCAGGATAATGCTAACAAGCACCGGTACATTACCGCCACCATTACCGCCGATATCAGTACCGCCGGGGCGGATGCGAACGAAGTTTATGTTTCTGCGGCCGTGCTTTCGGGCAAGGTCCAGTTCATCGGCGGGAAATATTCCTACATTGCGGTACCCATCGGTCAGGTAAGTTCGGCCGGAGTCTTAATTACCAACAGCACGCTTAATGAAAACGGCATGATGTTGGGTTTCAGGGCGCTGTGTCCATAATCAAAAGGGGTGGCACCCCCGCCCCTTTATAACCTAAACATGGGAGGAAGCCATGGCAGAGGACCAAGAGAGCAAGAACGCTTCAGCGTCCCAAGACGAAGAAAAGCTGATTAAGCAGTTTAAGGGCATGCCTAATCAACAGGCTTTGCTTAACTGGGAAGAAAAGAACCGGGATTTAATCGCTCAATCGTCTTTGCTTGTTCGAGACGCTTTTGACAAGAAGTGGCAGAAGATGACTGGAAACAGTTATTATCAGCCCACAACTACCATTCGGACGGCAAAACCAGCTGTCCAGGACGAAGAGCGTAGCGATCCCAGGTCGAGAAGGTATCGAGCAAAGGTAACGTTCTCTAAAATCATATGGACCATGATTAAGAGGCGGATATCCAAAAAGGAAACACACCTTTACATTCTACACGGCGAAGTGGCCGGCAGCAAGAAGGTGCGGCCTATCTTTCAAAACCTGGCCGAAAATCGTCTGAAAGAAGTTTTAGGCGACGAGGACGCGATGAAAATCATAGACGCCTCCAGGGAGAAAGAAACCGCCGAGGGTGAAATTAAAGGTATGTTTGAGTTAGACGTCGAGGGGTACTGGCTGGTAGTCTTCACGCCCCAGAAGGACCCCAACGATCCGATTGATGTTCGCCTTATGTGGGAAGGCCAATGCTTGATCATAAAACGAATGAAAGAAGTTGTTTTGCCGGGATTTTATATCGAAGTTGCCGACAACGCAATGCGAGATCATTTCATTCAGACGCCCGAATCAGGACGCAAGAAGGTGGGGACCGTCCAGGAATATCCATACACGGTACTCAGAGAGGCGCAAATGGATGAATATCTCATGCAGAAAGCAGAGGGCGATAAGATTATGAAGGATGTGAGAACCCGGCAAGACGGATAAGAAAGGTAGGGTTCAATGGCAGATCCGAACATAAGCGCATGGCGCACAGAGGTAGGGTATTACGTCCCAGGTGTGGACAATGCCGAAACTGACAATGCCGTTGTCTCGGCCGTGATTGATTTTTGCAACTACACAAAATTATGGGTTGAAAAGCTAACCCCTATAAATATCGAAGTTCTCGAAAACAAAGAGGATATTGCCTTTACGGATGATGACCCGGACACGATCACATATACAGCCGGGGATTTCACGGATTACTTTGCGGCCGGTGATATTATCGTTACCGACAGTATCAGTACATCCTCAGATCCGATAGGCAAAAACAACACAGGCCCGTATCTTATAACGACGTCGGCGGGGAACACGCTGACGTTAGATTCTGCGGAAGCGGTTGACGCCGAGGAAGCCGGTGTTTCCACGACCATATCTAAGTCTGTGTATCCTTTGTCTTATTCCGGGGCCGATATTGTTGAAGTTACCGACGCCAAGATTGACGGGCAAACTTTGATTCCCAAGGGTGAAGGCTGGCTTGACAAGTACATTCCTTTGTGGCGCACAGCCATGAGCATCAACGCTAAGTATTTCACGGTTGACCGGAAAAACAACCTGCGAATAGTGCCTGTTCCGAGTGCAAAGATCCTGGTCGGCCTGGAGGTATGGGCGGCGTTAAAGCCGTCACGGACCGCCAGCGCAGACACAATCACACCCCCTACCACCGTAGAGCCTTTTATTTTCACCGACTGGTTTAATGCGATAGCCGATGGCGCCGTATATCGACTATTGGCAATGACATCTAAACCATGGCGAGATTTTGGAGCATCCGAGTTTTATTTTAACCGCTTTGAGGCGGCTAAAAGAGAAGGCGCGGGAAGGACTCGTTTGGGGTTTTCAGAAGCAGAGAATCCCGGCATGATCGCATAGGGGGTTTTTGTGAGAAGTCCGTTTGCCGATAAGGGGCAGTTGCAAAGGGTAGCAACCGTTGCGCCCACCAGTCCACAGGGGGCCGAGTTAATACCAACTCCGGTTTATTCTCAATTTACCGGCGGCGCTATTACTGTTGCCGAAAAAGGGTTACTCCCGCCCGGCAGCGCCTCCATGATTCAAAACTTCCGGCAGGTTCCTTTAGGCCAGAAGCAACGAGCGGGACAAGCCAAACTCCACACCACTGCCGATGGCACAAATCGCGCACTAACCTTATTCCAATTCTCAAAAGGGAGGGCTGCCGAGCGGATTACCTACGCCCAGATGTCAGACGGCGATGTACTTAAGGCGACAACTGCGCCGCCGGGCGTAACCACAGGAGCTTTCGGGGGCGAAGCCTTTGACGGTTCAACGGGACAGGGCCCGGCATCATGGGCGGTTTTAGATGATGTTTTATTCCATGCCAACCGTGCAGATCAGCACCAGGTTTATCCGGGGACCGGAAGCTATGTGGACAGGTTTATTGTTTACAAAGATACTTCATTCCCGACCATTCCGGAAAAGGGCGAGGATTACTCGAAAGAAGTTTCCAATACCCTCACCACAGATGTTGCGATTTTAGATTCTCTAAGCAATATTGCTGCCTTCGACTGTATTTTTATCAAAACCGCCGTGCCTGCCAAACAATTCACATGGACGCTTAAAACAGGCAAAGAAAACGTCACTGCGTCGGTAGGTGATATAAACTACTGGAATGGCGCATGGACCGATTTGACCGTTGTAGACAACACCAAAAACGGAACCCCGGCAACATTGGCCCAAAATGGTTCAATGACCTATACTGCGCCTACCGACATTATACCTCATTACTTATTTGGCGAATGTGGTTATTGGTATCAATTCCACTTGGATTCCGGGGACCTCGATGCAGAAGTAGAGGTCCAGACAATAACTTACGAAGCCGATTGGCAGAAAATCGATAATGTTTGGGACGGAGTTCCGGTAAATGCTGTCGAGGTTCAGGTTTACACAAAAGCCACTGACTCATACGCAACATATCCTTCATCCTCTGTTGACATCGGGGGGTTGGTCGCCGATGCAGCCGGCGGAGACGACTGGATATATTTTAGTTCTTTAGATCCTCTTGTCGGTTTTTATGTGGACGTAGCAGGCACTCCAAACGTTAATGATACAACCGTTTTGTATCAGGTGCAGTACTGGAATGGGACCGCTTTTGCCGACGCCGCCGAGACAGACGGAACTTCGGGCTTTGGGAGTTCCGGATGGATTACGTTTGGAAGGCAGTCCGCCGTTCAGGAAACCCACTGGAACAACACGAAATATCACGCCTACTGGTACAGGGTGTCCGTAAACACCGCCAACGTAAGCGCCGATGTGATTATAAGTATAACTACAATGCCTTATTTCGATATCAGCGACTTTGGCAGCAAGGGTTTTACCTGTTGTCCGTGGAAAGGTCGCATGGTTTACTCTTTCAACGAGTTTCCTCAATTTTTGTACGTTTCAGCACACGGAAAGCCGCTGTCTTTGAACGGTTCGGACTTTGCACCCCTTTTGGCCGGAGATGGAAGATCCAACAAGATTGTTGCCATGAAAAACGTCCTGCAGGAGTTGATTGTATTCCAGGAAGAAAAAGGGACCGGAGGCGGGTGCATTACCATGTTTCAAGGTACTATCCCGGGTAACTTCGGGGAGTCGATACTGTCAACCACAATAGGGTCTTTCAATGCGAAGTCGGTTGCGATTGTCGAGGGTGCCAAAACATCCACCCAGACAGACGAGAAGATAGGCACAAGGGCCTACTTTATAAGCCATAGTGGTATTATGGTGGCTAACTTTTTAGACGACATCGAGGCTATATCGGACGATATACAGAACTATTTTGATCCTACGGGTTCGGAATGTATCCGCCGGGGCCAAGAGGACGAGATGTGGCTGGGGGTTGATTCGGCATATAACGTGATCAAGGTCGGGCTGATTTGCAGTCACACTGAGGACGATTGCGCTGATGACGATTCGGGGGATTGGAGCATTGCCATTGATATCGTAAACTCTGCAATAGCGTTTTCGAGTGATCACTACACCTTGTCTTCTAATGGCGACGCAAACGAGATTTTTTATCTTGGGGGTTTGAATTTAAGAAAAGGCTGGTCTTATAGACTGTTGGTCGATATCAAGGACGGCACAGAGTCTTCCGAAACTATCCACCTTGTTAATCTAAACGGCACAACGGTCGAGACTTCCACATCGGCTGCGACCACCGCAACCTCTACAACCAAGACTCACGACTTCATTGCTACCGCCGATACGGATGGCTTTGGCATAAGAATACCCGCTGATTTAGCAGGGGACAACGTCCAGGTTAAGAACGTGATTTTACAGCAGTATGTTTATCCCGTTTATAACCTCGCAAAAAGGAACTGGTCGTTTGACGCGCCGGGACAAAAACTATCATGCATGGCCGAGATAGAAGCTGCTACCGGAGAAAACCCAATATTACAGATAGGTGGCGGTGTTGACGACGGTTTTATCTATCGGCTCAACACCGGGACCAATGACGTATCGGCGGGGATTGATGCTTTCATAAGGTTAGAGTTCGGGTATTTGGGATTAATGATCGAGTGCCGGGACGCCGCTTTACGAATGAAAACCCAGGCTGCGGGGGATGTTACCATCACGCCATATCTAAACGGTGTCGCACAGACAGCCTTAACAAAATCTATGACGGCCAACGCTACCGGAGACTTGTTGCGGCGTTGGAGGTTGCCTGATTTACAGGAGATCGCAACAGAGCAGATGTCCTTAGAGTTCAGGAACAATACCGCCAGCCAAGAGATATTTCTGTATGATTTAATGGTTTGGCTAAACGCCGATGAAACTAAATGAGAAGAAAGCCAACGCCACTTATGAGTTACGGGATTAGGCCGTATGCCGGCGCCAAGGGGCTTGCGGCCCAACGCCGGATGTTTACGGGCAAGCAGCAGCACGATGGAGTTGCGGATCACCCGTACTCAGTCTTTAAGCGGCCATTTGGTGGAGGATACGACAATTATCCATCAATGGAGTATTGGGGCGATTATCCACCGGGAATTTTTCCTTACGGCCCTTTTTTGCCGGACATTCCAGGTTTAAAAATGCCGGTCCCAAATTGGGAAGTGCTGGGTGATCCCTGGAGCGTAACTTTTTTTTGCGGTGGAGATCCGTGCTGGTGCGATGGCGAAACCAAAACATTTCCAATGGGGTGCACCTATGAAATAACAGGTGCTTATTTTAGTCCTCCGGAAGCTGATTTTTCAGCCAAAGCCGGTAAAAATTCTGTTTCAATTACGGCGGTAAGCGGTGCCAGGGGCGTCGGTCTCCTCACAGTTGAAATGAAAGCCCGCGTTCCCGCAGGAGGCGAAAAGTACAAGTTTGTTACCGGGGCTCATTCAGGGATCGTGGTCGGAGAGTGCAAGGCGGATGTGTGTTGTGATGCCACCATAACGGCTTATGATTCCGGCAGCGATGACACAATAGTTCGCAGCGGAACCGCAACGGTCGCCGTTACTGGAAGTGGGAATAGTATTGATTGGACTATTTCCGGCACCGGGTTTTATTTCGATGCCGGTTTTTCTGTAACAAGCTTGACCGCCGTCGGTACTTCGGTTACTGTTTATGCGGACAATACAGCTTGCGGGTCTGCTACGATAACCGCAACTGCGTGTGATGATACCACCGCAACGGGGTATTTACGAGAACAGGGCAATAGTGAATGGTCGGCAATATCGTGGGCCTGTCCTATCCCTGGCGCTCAGACCGGGGCAAACGAGCGTATTGAAGGTAAGTATAAAGTAACTCAAACATTTCAAACGTGCCAGGGCTTTACCGGCCCTGACACTTGCGGAACCGTTGATTGTACCACCCGCGGCGCATGCAGCGGTGATGATTTTACCGAATGCTTAGAATGGGACTGCGACGATGCCGGGCTTACCGATTTTATAGAATGTGGTAGTTGGTGTTGCAGCGGTAGTCTTGACGGATGCGGTGGTCCAAGTGGTGGCTGTGTCAGTGTGTCTTCAAAAACATTATACGAATGGGTATGTAGCTAATGGATTATTTAATGGCCGGGTTCAGCTTTCACGTGAAACAATTACACGATATAGTTAATATTATGACGCTTATGGAGCAAAGAAATATCCCTTTGAGCGAACTTAAAGCCTATGTCGAAAAGAAAAAGATTGAAATTAGGAATATCAAGGCAAAGCGGAAAAAAGACTTCGAAGATACGTTAAAAAAATGTCCTGGGTGTGGTCGCGGCATGATGCCTTCGCCCGTCAATATCAGTTCCCAGACAAGGACAGGAGATGACAGCAAGGTAGCCTATACCTGTTTAAATAAAAACTGCATGCACCAAATATATGAGTAGAGGAGCTTAAAATGGCAAGCGCATATTATGAAAATCTTCTTAGAAAAAGCGGGACCTTTCGTGACAGGCTGGCGGCCAGCAACACCCGGCTTAATTCTGGCAGGCCGGGTACAGCTCTTGCCAATCCCACTCCTTATGGACGACTGGGTAGGGGGACTTCCTTCGGCGGCGGTTATGGTGGTGGATCCGGTGGTGGCGGCTTTGGCGGCGGATACCCACAAATACCCATGCCGAGATTATCGCCTGTTACGACTCCGACGCTAACAAACCCGACATTGCCGACATACACGGCACCGGAAAGGGATCCGGGCAGGGTTAAAGCTCTGCAGAGAAAAGCGTTTGCGCCGGGGCTTAGCGCCCTTAGGGGCGGGGTGCAGTCCGGGATTACATCAACCAGAAGTGTAAGAAACCCTGTTGCGCGAAAATTTGCACTTCGAGGGCTGATGTCCGGGTTTAGCGAAGGAATTGGAAGAATAAAACCGGGGGCCGATGCTTCAGGGTTGAATCAGTATGAAAGGGAATTCGGATCGCAGGTTGAAGAGGCTCGATCACGCCACGCCACTGCAACACAGCAGGCTATCGGCACTGCCTCGACTGCGAATCGAAATGCTATGATGCAGTATCAACAGCAGATTGCAGACAGAAACACTACCTATCAGATGTTGGCTCAAATGTTTGCAGCACAGCCATTAAGAAGGCAGGCGCAATCAACTTACGGCAGCAATACAGGCTTTCAGCAGCGACCGAGGGGGACTCCGGTGGGGCTAAACAGACAACCGGCAACCAGTCCGTATGCGTAGGAGGACAAGATGGCACGAAATTTATATTCGGGGTTAGGCGGTGCAACAGAGGCGCAGCGCACAAAGGAAGGAAGGCCAGTTAGAAGCTTTACCGACGAGAACACCATGTTTGGCAGCCGTGCAATAGGCTCTCCTAATTTGGCAACGGGTCCGGGCACTGATTATAAACAAAGCGTTTGGGAAGGTGTTCCCGGCGGTCTGATCAAAGGCCTTGCAAAGTCTGATAAGAAGCTCGACAGGTTTCAAAGAGCCGATAAGATTAAAACAGATACTATCTACGAACTTCAAAGGAAGGCGGAGCAAAAGGATCTAATGAGGCAGGCCGTAGCTCCCGAAGGGCCGAACAGGTGGAAATCAGGAATTACCAATGCACAAAGAAAAGCATGGCAAACAGCCGGCGAATCGGCATACACAAAGAGCATTAACCAGTCCAAGCACTTAGAAAAACAGGAGAAAGCTAAAAAGACAAAGACAGATGCGGCGGCGAAGGCAAAAAAAGGAAGGATAGCCGCCTACGAAAAAGGACAATATACCGAAGCTCTCAGCACGTTAAATTCCGAAATAAAACGGCAGCAACGTTTAAGCGATGCAGAACTTGACCCTGATCTCAAAGGGCAGCATGATGCGGCCATAGTAAGCCTTCGTGGACAGAAAAAGGCTTTGCAGGCAAACAGGGGGGCGGCGGTCAGGGGTTTAACGGCTGGCGTTGGCGTTCAAGGCGAAGTGGTTCCACAGACAGGCACTCCGGTTACGGCGGGACTCAACCAACCGGCCCAAGCCATCGGCCACACAACTCCCAGCGGAAAGCCGGTGGTACCTGGCCAATATGGTACACTTCCCGATGGTACTCGGGTTGAAATGACTGAAAGTGGGGAGCTTCGAGTTCTTGACAGGGGGGATGCACCCGTGGAAACCCGGGCAGCTCCAGGCCAGGTTACTGCAGGGTTGGGTTCGGCAGACGCACAGGTAGCGGAAGATTTAGGGGGAGGCAGCATATATGAACCTTCGCCGCAACGAGCACCGGGAGCTGGAGGAAAGGTGCTATCCGGTCTTTTGGCGGCACCCGGCAAGATTGCAGAAGGGCTAATACGGGGGTTTTCGGGAAGGGGCCCGGACGTTGGGCCAGAACTATCGGATGACGTTTCTTTAGGGCAGCTTGCTGCGAGTGGTCCTGATGTTGGACTGAGCGTTCCCGGAGACGAACCTGTTGCAATGTTCTCCCAGGCAAGGGACCTGATCGCAAAGGCGTTTCCGGAAGCCCCTGATATTGCCGAGCAAATGCAAGCACGCATGAATCTTTATGGCGCCGCCACTAATGAGCAGGAAAAAGGTGCCGCATTACAAGAAATAAAAGAGTTTGTGTCCATGATATTAGAATTCATGGACAACTCAAGAGCAGAGGCTACCCTTGGTGAAGGAATAGATCCTCTGGTGAATAAGGCAAAGGAAAAAATGGAGGCGTTTGACGAGGGCGGAGGTTTTACACAGCTACTAAAAGACATCATCGCCAGCATAAGCGGGGGTGCAAACCCCAGCGGAGTCAATAACATTCCGGCTAATGTACGCAATGGAGTTGGATCAATTCGAGGATAAGAATGGCAATAGATCCTAACAAAATTATTTGGGACGAACCGGACACAATAGATCCCTCAAGCGTTATTTGGGACGAGGACCCGGTTACTTCACAGGATTACAAAAAGGCGACCCCCTATGACCCAC
>SDBT01019272.1_pt1 | contig 10697 bp, 7 predicted proteins | sample 2277101 | NCBI WGS metagenome assembly SDBT01 (sample SAMN10404973, study PRJNA504765) | marine sediment metagenome | isolation source: marine sediment core GS10_PC15, 103 cmbsf | place: Arctic Ocean: Southern Knipovich Ridge | collected 2010
GCTATAAGCTGGTTATTTTGAATTCTTTCAAACTGGAAACGTATAGATCGGTCTGATCTAGGTTCTTATGATACGCTTTTTGCATTGTTTACATTTAAGTACATAATGTAATCTCTACCCCCAGAATACTGCACGGTGTCCCTAATCGTTTTTTTTTAATATTCATCATCCACAGCCATAATTCGCTTACTTCCATGAAAGTAATTATAGTTAATATTATCTATCACTATTCTTCTCTTCTTTCAACTCGAGGAAGAGTCATTCTCTGCCCAATCTACACAAAGAATTTTGGCTTGTTCTAATACGGTTTCTGTTGCTTTTTTCTGTTTATCTGGAGGATATCCAAATTTTCTAAGAATTCTTTTAACCATTACTCGAAGTTTTGCTTGAACATTATCTCTCAATGTCCAATCAATAGTTACATTACGCCTAATCATTTCTGTAAGTTCTTGAGCTATTTGTCTAAGCACTTCATCTCCAAGGATTTTTACAGCACTATCATTTGTTTCCAAAGCATCATAAAAAGCCAGTTCCTCTTCTGATAAATTGAGATTCTTTCCCCTTTCCTGTGCTTCACGCATCTTTTTTGCAAGTGCAATTAATTCTTCGATCACCTGAGCTGCTTCAATGGTTCTATTAGTGTATCTTTTAATCGCTTTTTCTAACATTTCTCGAAATGATCGAGCCTGAACAATGTTTTTCTTCATTCTTACTTTAATTTCATCATTTAGAAGTTTTTTGAGCATTTCAAAGGCGAGATTCTTCTGAGGCATATCCTTGACTTCGGCTAGGAACCCTTCTGAAAGTATTGAAATGTCAGGTTTTTTAATTCCAGCTGCTTCAAAAATATCAATGACACGGTCAGATACTATGGCTTTTGATAAAATTTGGTTTATGGCGGTGTCTAAATCTTCTTGATATCTTCCCTTAATTGTTGTAGTTTTAACAATTGCAGATTTTATTGCTTGAAAAAAACCTACCTCTTGTTTAATACTCATTGCTTTTTGATGTGGAACTGATAGAGAAAACGCTCGAAGTAGTTCTGTGACATATTGGATATATCTTTCTTTACCATCATCTTGTTGAAGTATAAACTCCATCGCTTGCGGTATTATATTCATACGTTTTCTTGGTTCCATTGTAAAGAATTTTTTATAATCAAAACCATGAAACATTGCACTAACAATCTCATATTTTTCCAGCATTATTGCAACTGCGTCTTCTTGAGTGAATATTGGTTTTCCTTTTCCGCCACTTTCAGTATAGTCAGCTAATGCTTTTTTCAAATCATATGCTATGCCAATATAATCAACAATCAAACCGCCTTGTTTATCCTTAAAAACTCTGTTTACTCTAGCAATTGCCTGGATTAAACTATGCCCTCTCATGGGTTTATCAAAATACATGGTATGTAAACTCGGTGCATCAAAACCAGTAAGCCACATATCTCTAACAAGTACTAATTTGAGTGAATTATCTGGATCTTTAAACATGTCTCCGATTGCTCTTCTTCGTGCACTATTTCTTATATGCTGTTGCCATCCAGTAGGATCACTTGCAGAACCTGTCATGATGACTTTAACTATGCCTTTATCATCATCTAGGTTATGCCATTCAGGTCTCAATTTAACGAGTTCACTATAAAGATTGACACAGATTCTCCTACTCATACACACAATCAAACTTTTACCATTGAGAATCTTTATTCTCTCTTCAAAATGACCTAGAATATCTTTTGCAATTCGTTCTAATCGGTTTTTACTTCCAACAACCTTTTCTGTTCTTGCCCATTTATTCTTGAGCATTTCCTTTCGAGCAACTTCTTCTCCTTCAGTTGCTTCTTCAAAGTTCTTATCAATTTTTGGTCTTTCTTCAGGTTTAAGTTCAAGTTTTGCAAGTCTACTCTCATAATAAATTCTAACAGTCGCCCCATCATCCACAGATTGTTTCATATCATAAATATCAACATATTCCCCAAAGATTGCTGGTGTACTTCGATCTGCCAATTCAATTGGAGTCCCAGTGAATCCGATAAAAGATGCATTTGGCAATGCATCTCTAACATATTTTGCATAACCATAAGTTATTACTGCTTCATCTTCCTTTTGTAAAATCTTTGCTTTAAATCCATACTGACTTCGATGAGCTTCATCTGCAATAATCACAATATTCTCTCGTTCTGAGAGAAGAGGATAATGTTCTCGTGTTTCATCTGGGAAAAACTTTTGTATTGTAGTAAATACAACTCCACCAGAAGCAACTTTTAGAAGTTCCTTCAATTGTTCTCTTGATTCAGCTTGAACAGGTTTTTGTCTAAGAATCTCTTTACATTTACTATAAGTGCCAAATAATTGATCATCTAAATCATTTCTATCTGTAAGAACAACAATAGTGGGGTTATCCATTGCCAATACGAGTTTTCCAGTGTACCAAACCATGATGAGGCTTTTTCCTGAACCTTGTGTATGCCACACTATCCCAGCTTTTTTATTTCCCTTCTTTGCTAGTAATGTTGATTCAACAGCTTTATTCACAGCATGATACTGGTGGTAAGCTGCCAATTTTTTTTGCAGTGTTTTTTCTTTTTCAAAAACAATGAAATGTCTAACTAAATCGAGTAATCTCTCTTTTGTAAACATCCCTCGTAATAAAACTTCAAGAGGGATCATGTTTTGTGGAGAATCTGAACCATCTATAGTTTTCCAAGGCATGAAACGATCCTTGTTAGATGTTAGTGTTCCTGCTCTTGCTTCTAAACCATCACTAATCATTAAAATTTCATTATAGGTAAATAAAGAAGGAATTTGATCTTTGTATGTTTGAAGCTGATTATAAGCTGACCAAATCGTTGCCTCTTCATCAGCAGGATTTTTCAGTTCAACAACCACTAAAGGTAAACCATTAACAAATAAAACAATATCAGGTCTACGATTAATATTATTTTCAATAACCGTAAACTGATTTACTGCCACAAATTCATTATTAGATGGATTCTTGAAATCAAATAACCAGACTTTATCTCCTCTAATTCTCTCCTCATCTCGATACTCAACATCAATTCCATCAACAAGCATTTTATGAAAACCATGGTTATTCTCAATAAGTTTGGGACTTTCTGTTCTGAGAATTTTCTTCAGTGCTTCATCTCTTGCTTCCTGAGGGATATGAGGATTAAATTCATCAATAGCATTTTCTAATCTTTCAACTAAAACAACATCAGAATAATCATTACGTTCAGGATGAACTCCCTCAGGAGCAATATCTGGACCGTGAATAACTGTGTACCCTAGACTAGAAAATATTTCAAGTGCTGCATTTTCAACATCCTCTTCAGAAATAAAACTGGGCATCCCTAAACCTCAGGAACCTTTACTCTTATTTTACCAGACATAAGTTTTGGAAGAAGTAAATCACGAATTTGTGACAAAGTATCTATCTGTCTAATATTAAATTTAAATTGTTTTAAAATAGCTCTCAATACTTTAGATATCTTTTTTTGCATTACAATTTTTGGTAAAGCAACTTTATAATTTTTTAAATCAGCCATTCTTACCCCGGTTTGTACACTTCCGCTAGCTAATTGTGTTGAATAATTTTGAAAATTATAGCTTAAAAGTAAATAGTAAAGAATGATATGTGTAATTTTTTCTTTTTTTGCCCTTAAGACAAATATTGACTCACTGATATTCCAATTCTTTGGATTTTCATCTGCATAGAATGTTTTTCCAATAGTTCCAATACCTGAAAAGAGTATATCATCTTTTTCTAATTTAGAACGTGTGTTAATTTTCTTAATTGCATCATCATTAACTTTATCACATCTCTCATCAAGAATAACTCTTCGATTATTCATGTTTTTTATGGTTACATAATAATTATTTCCCTCTCCTAAAACAAAATTTTTTCGAGGATTGAGGCCTGTTGTAAATTTTTCTGTCAAATCTCCTAAACGTTCAACTTTCCATCCTTTAGGTATATCTCCTAAATCTGATTTTACTAACTCTCCACCAGAAGACTTGTACGGTTTACCTTCTTCATCTGGAAATTCAAATTCAATAAACCAGCGTTTAAAAAGTGTTTGACCAATTGCTTCTAAGTTTTTGTTAATAGTAGTGTTAATATCGATTTTATTGTCTAAGGATTTCAAAATATTAATATGTTTTTTTTGGACCTCAAGTGGAGGTAGAAGAACCGCAAGATTGTAAAAATCATGCCTACTTGTAGAAGGGATAGCTGAACCGCTATCCATTCTGTTAATATTTTGAGTTAATAGTTTATAATATGCCCAATGAGGATCAACCAAGTCTAAGTTAGGTTTTAAATAAAATGCTGTGTCTATAACAAAAAAGGGCTTAGAAGAATAGTGAACTCCTCTATAGACACCTTTTCTACCGATAATAACTCCAGCTCTATAAGATAGTGGTGAATCTGTCCATCCTATTTGACCATTTGTACCATAAACTGGATATTTTCCAATATTATCTTTGTAGCCTTTGAGTCGTTTCCCGTATTCTATAGTAGAAATCTTACCCCATTTTGTTTCTGTCCAATTATATGACAAAACCGATCTCCTTTAGGTTTTCCTTAATTTCTTTTTCCAAGGTTCTTGATTTCTGGAAAAGTTCTGAAAGTTCAGTTGTTATTTTTTCGATTTTTTTATCGAAGGGTATTCCGTCATCTTCCTCTTCTTCAAAACCCACATATCTACCAGGAGTGAGAATATGGTTTTGCTTTCTTATTTCATCTAATGTTGTAGATTTACAAAAACCTGGAATGTTTTCATATGTTCCATCTTCTCTCTTCCATGTATGGTATGTGTCTACAATTTTATTGATATCCACATCCATCAATAATCTATGTCTGCGATCCACCATCTCCCCCATTTTTCTAGCATCAATAAATAAAACCGATCCGTTTCTATGTCTAAACTTTTTATGTTTCTCTCTTGAAATAAACCAAAGACAGGCAGGAATCGAAGTATTGTAGAATAACTTAGAAGGTAAAGCTATCATACACTCAATGATACCGGCTTCAATGATATTTTTTCTAATTTCACCCTCTCCACTGGTTTTAGAACTCATAGAACCATTAGATAAAACAAAGCCAGCAATGCCTTTTGGTGATAAATGATGAATGAAGTGTTGAATCCAAGCAAAATTTGCATTTCTTGCAGGTGGTATGCCAAATTTCCATCGAATATCTTCTCGTAGAAGTTGTCCACTCCAGTCACTATCATTAAACGGAGGATTAGCTAGAATAAAATCAGCTTTTAAATCTTTATGAGCATCATTAAGGAAACTACCTTCATTATTCCATATAATTGATTTTGACTCAATACCTCTAAGAGCAAGATTCATTTTACACAAACGCCATGTAGTCTGATTTGATTCCTGCCCAAGAACATGAACATCATCCAATCTTCCCCCATGCACCTCAATAAATTTTTGGCTTTGGACAAACATACCTCCAGAGCCACAACATGGATCAAAGACCCTGCCTTTAAATGGCTCAATCATCCCTACAAGAAGATTAACTATGCAACGAGGAGTATAGAACTGACCACCTTTTTTTCCTTCAGCATCAGCAAACTGACCCAAAAAATATTCATAGACTCTTCCAAGAACATCTTGTGCTTTACTTTCTTCATAACCTAAACCAATCGTTCCAATCAGATCAATAAGCTCACCTAATCTTTGTTTATCAAGAGAAGGTCTAGCATAATTTTTAGGAAGAACACCCTTAAGCGATCGGTTATCTTTTTCAATCGATTCCATTGCGGCATCAATGAATTTACCAATTTCAGGTTTTTTAGCATTATTTTGTAAATAATTCCACCTTGCTTCAGAGGGCACCCAAAACACATTTCTCATTTTATATTCATCGACATCTTCAGGATCAGACAAACCTTCAGGATCATTTTGTAGTTTACTATGCAGTTCGAGGAAAGAATCAGATATATATTTCAAAAATATTAAGCCTAAAACAACGTGTTTATACTCAGCTGCATCCATATTGCTTCTCATCTTATCCGCAGCTTCCCACAAAGTCTTTTCTAAGAATTGATTAGAACTATTAAAACGAGTCTGTGCCAAATTAAATCTCTCACAATTAATTAGAATATTAGTCAAAGTGTAATAAAAGCATTCGAAAGCGAGATGCCTTTAGAATTTTTTTTCTCTAATCGTATCTGTCTTTAATTAACCTTCTCTATAATCTCTATTTCTAAGATTTACTGATAATTCATAAATGCAATAAATGTGAAATCTCAATAATATCTTGATTTTATCTGAAGAACAATTGGAAAGAGGAAAAATGATCAGTCTTATTGAAGGACGTTTCCGATTTCATCATCCCGAAAAATGAATTCGATACTATTGTGAAGTTGAAGTATATTATGGATACGATGATTTTCATTCCATGGATAACATAATCATCACACAAAAATTGAACTGAAAAATATATTGCTAAAAACCTGAAATCGCATTTAATTATGAGGAGAGTTGAAAATGTTAGGCGTAGAAGAATTGAAGAAAAAGATTAAACGCACAGAAACAACTGTTGAATGCCCAGTTAAAGGTTGCAGTGTAAAAGTGCCAAAAGAACAGAATAATAATCACAGGCCTAAGGAAGAGTTCAAGTGTGATATACACAACATAGTCATCTCTCCTTCAACCTTTGGATATCCAGATAAATTTTGTAATCTGCTCTGGAAAGAACAGAAAGATCGAGAGTTACTCGATAGAATAGGTGCAGTTAAAAGAGAAAATCGTATGGCACGAGATAACAGTGAAGATGCTGTTAGCTGGAATGTTTTTAGATTCTTGGAAAGGAATAATATAATCGAAGGATTTTTACGCTCGATTACCGACACATTCCCAAAATCGTCCGAGGTGATCTATTGGTCGTACAGCCAAAAAGAAGACGCGGGCTGGTCCCTATTAGATAGCGCAAGAAGAGAGTTTGGTGAGCGGATAGAAAGGGGTTCAGAGCCAGATATTATCATCAAAACTGATGAGGCATTGTTCTTTATTGAAGCAAAGTTAACCGCTGGAAACAAAACAGTTCCCAGCGATGTTAACAACTCTAAAAAATATGAAACTGGTGGCGATAATTGGTTCTCAAAAGTCTTTGTCTCGGATTACACAACAGTTGCAATAGATGAGAGAAAATATGAATTATTACGGTTCTGGCTACTTGGAACTTGGATAGCTAAACAACTTGATGTAGATTTCTATCTCATTAATCTGGTGCGAAAAGAAAAAGAAACGGATATCGAAGCCATTTTTAAAAGACATATTAAAGAAAATCAGCGAAGAAAATTTCTACGAGTCACATGGGAAACTATTTACCAATATATTTCAAAAAGAAGTTCATCGAAAGATAAAGATATCATAATGAGATACTATCGGAATAAAACCATCGGCTACGATGGAAAAAGAAGATTGCAAAAAGCATTTTCCATACTATGACTGGCGACACGCGCGCTAAAAAAAGATGTAATTAGCAGAGAAATAGAATACTACCAATTTTGTAAAAAATTAATCGAAAGAATTATGGATATTACTCACTACTACTTTTTAATATTGGTTGTATTACTATGGGAAAAAACAGTTTAAACAATTTATCACAATTACCGCTTTTGCTTATTTTTGGTATACCTTTACTTGCTTTGGTTTTGTTTTGCATAATTATTGTTGGGGCCGTCTTGATTTATTTTTTGGATTATGTTTCTCCTGAGATTCAAAGTTTAATTTTTGCTTCAATTTCCATAATTCTCCTTAGTTATGCTGTAGACAAGAAACTCAAACAAAGAAGATTAGCTGAACAAAAGAGATTAGAAGAACAAAAAAGATTGCAATTTGAAAGAAGATTAGCTGAACAAAAGAAATTAGAAGAACAAAAAAGATTGCAATTTGAAAGGAAACTGAGAGCAAATGGTTTAGTAAAGTTTGTTGATAGATTTGGAAGTGAAAAATGGGGAACGTCTAAACAAGTAATTGAGTGGAAAAAAATCGATTTTGGACTAAAGAATAATTTTTCTGACTATTCACCACGTAAATTTGAATTATTGATTGGTGAATTATTCAAGAAAATGGGGTATGAAGTTACTGTTGCGAGATATTCGAAAGATTTTGGAATTGATTTGATCTGTAAAAAACCAAATGAAACTGTCGTTGTAGAGGTTAAAAAATGGAAAAAAGGAAATAATGTAGGGAATGAAACTGTTAGAAGTATCCTTGGTGCGATGCTGAAAATAAAGGCGGATAAGGCAGTACTAGTTACAACTTCAGATTTTACCGTCTCGGCTGAAGAACAAGCTGGAGGATTACCTGTAGAACTTTGGAATAATCGTAAATTAGGCAAGCTTATGGAAAAATATTTCATAACATAATAGATATGCAACCTAATCATATCTTCATGGGTTTGTTGACTAAACTTTAGTTAGCCGTCTAAAGATAATTTTGCTGATGCTCTGGATTGAATCTAGAAAGTAAATATTTTTAGCCGTTCACTTTTTATCATTCCGTAAAATAGAAATATATTATTAACAATAATTTAATTGTTAAAAATAATCAAGTTTATAAACACCAAAATTATAAATACAGGATAACGCGTGAAGAGCTAGGTTATGACTGATTTGAACTTTTTACGAGAGAATAAAACTTAGAACCAGCGTTAAAGAGAAAAAAGATAAAACCAACAGGAGATTGGAACAGGTCATTATCTAAATTGACATAACTTGCGTAATTTATTATGTCAAAAGACTTCTTAACCGAGTCCTTGAACAGAAAATCTAAAAAGTTAGTTTTTAAATATTAATTGAACACCTTTTTTAGTTGGTTATGTAAAGTGATAGAAATTAAATTGTATGATATGTTTCATACTGATACCTTACGTCATCGAGAAACAGCAAGAAAAGTAGTGGAACTTATAAATAAGGAACCAAAATCTAGCAGAACAACAATAGATTTTTGCAATATTGACTTTGCATCTCGTTCTTTTCTTCATGAACTCCTGAACGATTTAGATTCTAGTAGGAAGATGGCTTTTGTTAACATAAGCCAAGGAGTAAAGCAAATGATGGTTATAGTCCAGAAAAATATTGTTTCAATGGTCTGTTAGACATCAAGGAACTTGTAGACATCAATGGATTTTAGGTTGAAATTGATACCTATCAAAGAACCCCGCCAGTAGGACTTTAAGCCTATTACCCTCTTTTCTTTTGGTTTGTAGTAAATCATAGATTTCCCTGATATTATTATCAATTTACCACCATACCCATTTACAAACATGTTTGCGATACTTGGTAGGCCTTTTCCTCTTTCCTTAGATTTCGCTTTAGCTGATTTTGATGATTTGCCTTCAAGAGCATTTTCAATTGCTTTCTTGTCAGTTTTTACCTCGAACTCCGTGCCTTTATACGATTTCTTATAGCCTATTCCACAGTCCGCAATCACTATTTCACATGTCTTATTCGGGCGCTCATAATACTGGGCTAAAAGCCAATAATGGCCAATTTGGGCGTGTTCATTCACGTTATTCACTAGTTCACTTGTGAGATACTTCAGACTTGTTATAAATGATGTGTCTTCACCCATACTCGACTGAGCCAAGATTCTATCTTCATATTCGTTTAACACGGTATTCTCTTCTATTGGAGGCATTTTGGTTATGGGAAGATAATGCTTTGTTTGTGGGGATAGGTTTGTCATGCCTTTTGGAAATCCGATTGTGCTTAAATAACTACAAACGTTATTATCTTTCTCGGTGCAATCAATTTCAATCTTGTTTTGGTTAGCATATACTACGAGCGGTAAGATAGAAAGGGGGGTTATAAATTTGGCTCTTGATAATATAACTTTTGAAATTCCTAAAACCTTTGCACTCTCCAATTCCTTAAGATTAGAAATTAACTCAGTTATTCTTCCAGAAATACCAAAATTATTTGCTAGAAGTTTCATAAATTATATCTCAACAAATATGTTTTATTTAACATTAGTAGATCGTTTAGGTTAACTAACTTAACAGTACCCGTATAAGTATATGGAATGTAACTAAGGTGTTATTACCTTAAAGTATACTCTATTAAACTCGTCTAACTGCTTATGTAGTTGCAGTAACCTGAGAGGGTGACCCTGTTCAAATATACTTGTAGGGCCTTCTTCAATACGTCTCGAAGCTCTAATGTTTTCTTCCAAATGTTGATTATACTCTTCATTTCACTTGAATAAACCAAGTTTACAACGTTCATCATCAAACTTTGCACATTCCCATCGATGACTTCTTTCAAAATGTCTTTGTCAATAATGGGGTCTGCTGGTTTAATCTTGACATATCCCCTACCATGCGTCAAGTAACCATCCTCTGTTATATATGAATTATCAAAATAATGATAATAATCTTTTTTGGAATTAATCTCGTTGGATTGCCTACATACCCTGGAGCTTATGACAAATTTTTGATAATTGTAGAACTTGGGTTTAATGTACTGACGGTTTGGAATGCATGGAAGTGGGTCTAACTATATTGACTAAGACAATCAACGATAATTTAACCGCACGAGCTCTGTACTACACCCATTTAAATACGCCTGGTAAACAAAAAATGAAAATTTTCATACTGAAATGAAACAAACAGGATAAATAATCCTGAAGTTAAAAAATAATTCAATTTCAAAGCATCTATCATTAAGTAAA
>SDBT01019273.1_pt1 | contig 10697 bp, 18 predicted proteins | sample 2277101 | NCBI WGS metagenome assembly SDBT01 (sample SAMN10404973, study PRJNA504765) | marine sediment metagenome | isolation source: marine sediment core GS10_PC15, 103 cmbsf | place: Arctic Ocean: Southern Knipovich Ridge | collected 2010
ACCAGTATGTGCTCTTCTTGTTCATGGCGGCAGCTCTTCATCAATGATTGGTTTATCAGGTTCAGGTTCATCTGGTTCAGGCATATCTGGCCAATCATTATTTCCACCATACATTATATCTGATGAAGGCGTGTAAACTTTAACTAAATTATTAAGAATATAATACATTGATGGAGGTTTAACTTGTTGAACATATTTTAAGAATAAATCTTCTACTTCATCATATTCCAATTGATAATGATCTCTATTTAATTCATTATTTTCTAAACCATGAGTTTGAAGAATATCTTGAACACTTTGTAATACATTAATCATAAAAAATCGACCATCAACATTACTCTCTGTTTGAAATTTTAATAATTGTCCCCAAAATTCTCTTTTTTCGTTCATTTATTATAAACAAATAAAAAAGTAGGAGATAGACACCAAATTTTAATTAAACATCTTTTTTGTTTTCATCATCCCATTTATGCTCAGATTCAGAACTTGTAGTATCACCCTTTTGAGCTTTAGTGCTTGTATCACTCTCTTCTTCTTCCTCCTCCTCATCATCATTCTCATTTACATCAGTACTCCCGAATCCGTTATCTCCACGGGCTGTAAGAGCCTCCTCGGGTAGCTTATCCACAAACTCAACATCGATTGGCTTTCCGTCAAAGGCAACTAGTTGAAATAGTCGTGTTCCGGCCTTAATAGTATTAGTATTATATTTTTCATAAATGCACAAACTTCCAAAGAAACACCAGATAAAGGTTCCAATAATGGCAATAGGAAATACTCCACTATACATCATATGGTTAATAACAATTGTCATAAAAAGTGCTATATTAGAAGCAATGAGACCGCCATCGCGTTTATTATTAAAATGTAGAACATTAGCTTTAATATTTCCTGTATATCCAGCATCAATAATACCAATACTATTGGCTTGAATAATGTTATATTTATGAATGCTTGATCTAGGAACAAGTGTATAACCAATACCGTCAGGAGACCAGCATTTAACACCAAGATTAATCTCTGTTACACCTCCGGTGTTAATAATAACATCCTCTGGACAATGTAGATCAAATCCAGAATCATCATCATACTTAGTACGAGCTTGTGCGTACATTTCACATGTAGTAGGGTCGCAACATTCAATGAAGAGCTTCATGATTAAAAAGGTATTAATTGATAAATTTAATTATCTTTAAATCAATTTTAAATTGGTTGCTTACGAGCAACCAATTTAAAATTTCTACTTTCAATTACATACGTAATTGAATCAATTTTAAAGACAAGAATACTAATTATTATAACAATGAAAAGAGGTAGGAAGCCAAAAACAGAGCCTGCGGACGAATATCAAGGTCTAGCGACCAAGAGTAAAAAGTCTCGTGCAAAGATTCAGGAAACGATCATTAAATTTAAAGATGATAGAAAATTTGGTAATATTCCTGTCAATCTAATTCTTCATTTACCAATTTCAAGTGTTGAACCCCAAAATCATTTTAATAAAGAAGCATCAAAAAATATCGATGACACTCAATTAGAAGATAATGTATTATGTTTTAATAAGCCCAGAGACAGCCCTCTTGATAGTCAAATTAAACCAGCTAATAAAAATATGCTTGGTTTTAGATTTATCAAGACTGAAGAATGGGCCAAGAGCACTGATATCAAATGCTGGTGGGATTCTTACAATTTTGATAACGTTCCTTGTAGTATTCCTTTTAATTATGTTAATACTAAATTTGAAGTATTTGGATGCTTTTGTAGCTTTAATTGTGCATTAGCCTATATTATTAATTCTAATATTGATAAGAAAGACGAAAAGATTAGTCTATTGCATCTATTATATCGTAAAATTTATAATAAAAATGATAATTTTGAACCAGCACCTAAAAAAGAAATTCTCCTTGATTATGGTGGTAATTTAACAATTGAGCAATATAGAAATATGAGTTTTTGTAAACAAATAACACAGGATATAGTACTACCTCCGATTGTTGGTGTTAAAGCCCAAATTGATACAAGAAATATTCAAGAAAGTCTAAAACATATGAAGAGAAAGTCTATTATTAGTACTGCATCTCTTGATACAAATATTAATGTAATTCTTAAGAGAGAAAGTCCATTAAATAGTAATAATGACTTTATGAGCCATTTCATTAAGTCATGAACAATTTAATTATTAACAATATCAAAATACATATATGCTTGCAAGAAACAGTCACAATAATCATCTTGTTTAGTTTTAATTCCACAAAGGAATTTATACCATTTTTTATTGTTCGCATTCGCGGTACTCATATTGCTCGCTTCGCTCGCCTCTTTCAACAATTTATGCGTCTGTCGTACAGAAACCTCTTTATTTTGTGCATATTTATTCTTTTTTGTTGATGCCTTGTAAAAAGCACCACAATCTGGCCCTCTAAGCTTATGTTTAGGACTAACAAAATGAATTGACAAATTTTCTGAAACAAATCGCATAACAAGATATTGAAAAAGCATCATCTGGAAATGCTTCATTCTACCGTTTTTCTGAGGCTGTTGTTCAATAAAAATTTTATCAATCCCAATAAATTTCAATTTATCAAGATTAGTCATAATTGCTTTAGCAATATCAACATAACTGATCAATTTAGCGTTCTTTTCTTTGATTTGTTTAATTCCTTTTAATTCTGATTTTTTGACATGTCTTGTACAAAATCCTATTTCAAAATTCTTATGGAATTTAACAACATGGGAACATCCTTTTTTCTCGCATTTTAGATCATCAAAACGAGCATCTAAAGGAAACATATTAATATTATCCCAAAAATGTATTTGAAAATTCTTTTTAATACAATTATTATATAAATTAATTAATTCTTCTTTATATTTTCCATTTGTATCTAATTTTGTTATCTTTGCGATTTTATCTTGAACAATTCGCAATTGTTTATGAGAAAATGCATCAATTGTTAGAAAACATATTGCCAAATTTTTAATACCACAATCAATTGAAAGAATTTTCATTTGATTAATAGTGCGTCCATCGCTTTAAATAACTTAAACAAACTTAATATAAATAAAAATGACAAGTCCAGTAAGCGATAGTGAACTGACAAGAAGTCGGGAACCAATCGTAGATGATAGAGTATTATTTGGTATGAATAATTTAGTCAATGAACTTAAAATTAAAGATGAAGAAATTGAGAAGAGAAGCGCTAAAAGTAGTCGTAGCACGCGAAGTTCAAGATCAAATAAAAACAATGATCCATTAGATTCCCTATTTAATATGGGGTCTACGACCAAAGATATAGATATGGTATCTAACAAGTCTAAGCGTTCTCGGCGTAGCGAGAACTGGTCCAGAAGTTCCGGCCGTATTAATGACGAAAGAAATCCAGCACCAACAGGACTTCTTCAAGAGCTTTTAGGTGATATTCCAAATAAATCAGTCCTTCCTGAAAGCGCTATATATAATGACAATCAAACAATTCGCGAATCTGAGGTTAATAATTTTACTAGGCCTTTATCAGTTCATCAATCTACTGTTGAAAGAACACCAGAAGAAGAATTAGATGAGAAGATTAAACTTATTAATCAATATGAACAACTAACAAAAAAGATTAAAGACCGCGAAGTTCGACAGTTTGGTGTCCATTCAAGTGCTGATGATATTCGTCTTGAAATTAGCAAATTACGCCACTCTAAGAAGCGTGAAGGCGCTTCTAAGATGATGCGAGTAGGAACTATTACTATTGCTAAAGGTATTGAACAATTCTTTAATATTAATCCTTTATTTAGTCTTGATCTTAATGGTTTTGCTACACATTTGCGTCATAATATTGATGATTTTGATGATATTTTTGACGAACTTTATGATAAGTATAGTTCGTCAGGCAAGAGCCAGCCACCGGAGATTAGATTTTTGTTTACATTCCTCACAACGCTCGTTGGATTTGTTATGGCAAATTCTGCACCTAAGGCGTTCTTCGCTTACATGAATCAAAATGGAAAACAATCTAACGTTCCACAAGGAGCACATGGAGAAATGTCTCCACCAGACGTAGATATTGATATGGAAGAAATGATAATGGATGCGCAGAGGCGAATAAAAAAAAATGAGTGAAAAGGTTAATTTAGTTTACTTATATCAAAATTATTTTTTAAATTATTGTATAATTTTCCATTTGGCCTATAAATATAGTCATAAATACTATACTTTTTCTGTACTAAATAACGTCTCCAATATTTTTGAATAATGATAATACTTTTAGAAATATCTTTACATGTATGAACGTGATTATTATAGTAATATCTAGTACATCTAACACAAGTAAATTGTCTTAAACTATATAATCCATTCTCCATTTATTTTTTTATAACATAATAATATAAGTATATAATGTCTAAAGATTTTGGAAGCATTTTACAAGATTTTAAACCAATTTTTGATAATTGTCAGGAAGGAACTTATGGAGTTGATGCAGAGAATTTCCAAGGCAATGCCAATGTTATTAATTCAGTTCTAAGTTCTTGGATCTTTTATTTAACTAAATCTGCTGGACAAAATAAAGAAAATGGCACTCTTATTAATTTTGCTAAAGCAAATTGTTCTCCTGACAAAAATTTTCAGAAATTTGCTTTAGTTAATCCTACAAGTATTGGAGCCATTGATGAGCTTAAAGACACTAGTAATTCATATCTACTAACATCTTTAATCCTTTCAAATCTATCAGATGATCAATCAGAGCAACAATTATACAATACACTTAAAAGAGTTGTAAATGAGAATTTACCAAATAATGAGAAAACAAGTGTCTTAAACAATCCCCGCACAGCCGGTGTTGTTCTATTAACTCTTAATACGATTGCTTCAGCTCATTACAATAATCTATTAAAGAAATTCTATAAAGTTGCAATGCAAAATGCTGAAAAGATGAGCCAATCTGATAAAGAATTAGCACAATTATTTGTATCACAAGTTGGTGGAGCTAAAGCTGGTAAAGTTATTAGAAAACCTCAAGTTGGTGGTCGTCGAAAAAATAAATAAAATTATAGTAAAGAAAGAACATGGTGAAAGGAGTGCCTATTCATAGAAAAGAAACAAATTTATTTGATAGTCTTTTTATTGGTTCTCATAAAACTCGTAATGAGCATTTAACAACTGAAACTCCTACCAGTAGTTCTCAGCCACAACAGTACGATAATCGCGATTTTGAGCTAATGAGATTAAGAATTCTTCAGGAAGAACTTGAAGGAAGAATGAGAAAATATGAAAAAACTATTGATTTTTATCAATATTCTCTTATTCTAATTATTGTTTTACTAATGATTAAGATGATTGTTGATGAAGTAAAGAAATAATTATTTCTTTAAAATAACTTGTTTTCCTTTATGATATGTTAAAAGCTTAACATCATTATATAAAAGACCTAATGTTTTTTGTGTAAGAGTGTTTTCTTCTGTTAATAATTTACGGTTTTCCTTGTGATTCATATTTTTTGAAGGATTATTCCACGAGATATAAACCCAATTAGGCTGTATAAAACGAATATAAAAGCCTCCTGATCTAATTTCTTTAATTAGATATACCATACAATCAATAAATTTATAATCAGGTTTATCAAAAATTTCATAAGGTACAGGAAAAAACATCTTATTTTTTCTTACATGTCTGTGTGTATATAAAATATCTTCATAACAATGATTAATTATTTTATCATATTCAGATTGTATTTTATATAGTTTTAATAGATCTTCTTTATGTAAATCGTCAATAGATAGCATTTAATTTAAGAAATAAAAAAAATAAAGTTGAAATCTTCTTAATTCTTATTTGCGATCCACAAGCTGAATATACTGGAATAGCTCATCATGCTTAATTTCATGCTTGTCAAGTCGACCAGTATGCTTACGGCAAGTACCCATAAATGTAGTAACTTGGGCCTGAAGGAGGTTAAACTGATCTTGAAGATCTTGGTTTTTAGCCTCAAGCTCTGCAATTCTAATTGCATGTTCAGTAGCCATAACATCATCATTTTCAGTCTCAATTTTCACTTTTGAATGAGCTGAGAGCGATGATTTAGACAGCATTGAACCAATGTCATCTACAGAAACTTCATTTTCCGACTTGTTAGTGAGTCTAAAAACAACACCAGCAAGCAGTTGAATAGTACTCTTAAGTTCAGAGTTAGATTCAACCATAGAATTCTTCAGTTCAGAGTTAGATTTAACCATAGAATTCTTCAATTCAGTGACTTCATCAGAAATAACCCTACGTGGGCCTCTCTTAGATACAGATCTCTTGGATTGAGTAGTAGAATTCATCGTGTTAAAATTGTAGTAATTTATACAAAAATTACTACAATTTCAGTTTTTTATTAAGCTATAGCTTAATAAAAACATGAAATCTTGATAATCGAGCTACGCTCGATTATCTCAGTTTTTTATGATTTGAGTAAAAAAATAATAATCTTAAATTTATTAATTAAATTTCCAACTAATTTGCAATCCATATGTAGCACAATCGCGTGATTCTCCACTATACATACACGAATAAGTAATAAACTCATCGGAATATTCTCTAAGAATTTCATTAATTATGTCAATAAATTTATCAAATCTATAACTAAAATTGTTATAGATATCACTATCAATTCCCTTATCCCTAAATTGTCTGTCAAATATATAATCTCTAAGATAAGAGTATTCAGCTGATGATATACGTACTTGAAGTGATTTACATTTTATCATACTGATAATTAGAGCTCTAAATTCAGTTTGCTCAATTAACAATTGTTCGTTTTCTTTTTCTTTCATAAGTCTTGATGCTTCTTCATGAAGAATTCTTGCTGCATTAAGACTCTGTTTACGTGCCTTAAGAAGTTCTTCGTTGTTCATTTTGATGATCAAGTATGAATCTGAGAGATTATACATATAATTTGATAACATTTTCAGTTTTTTATTTCTTCTCATTATTAGCAGAAAGGAATTTAATGCTATCTACCATAAATCGCCCTACATTCTGGCATATGTAGGCTACATACTCAGGAGGGAGGATTTTCTCAAGTCCTGGCTTACTGATTACTTTGAAGCCCATACCCTTATTAGTAATCTCTCCCATATAGATCTTCAGTACTTCATTGCCTAATGAAGGATTATCTGTATCAAATTCAAGTCGATTATTACTCTCAATTGACTCAGGTTTTACTACTGGAAGAGCCTCACGTTCTTCTCTTACCCTCTCAATCTCTGGCACAGAAGGGGCAACAACAATTTCACCATCCTCCGGAGCATCATTTTTATCAGACATTTAAAAAATAAAGTTTATTGCCTTTAAAATGATTATTTGACCCAAATCATCTATAAGCATGAATATACAATTTGTGCATTAAGTGTATAAACATCATCTTCTGTAAGGGCTCCACCAATAATAAGATCAAGACTACTTGTATCACCTGCATTATATACAAGACGAGCATCCTCAACTAGAACAGCTGGATCAGCAAATCCATCAACAAGAACAGCTCCATTTGATACAAGACTATCTGTTTTAATAGCTTGGGGAAGACCTGTAATATTAACGGTAGTAACAGCACCTTGTGCTACAAATTGTAAATTAATATTAAGAAATACTTGATCACCTGTTTTCCACCATTTAGAGCCAATACCACTAACTAATCCATCAACTACAGGAAACCAATCCTCGCAGTTAATATAATTCTTAAGTAAATCAGCATCCTCACAATTTCCACAGCCTACACCTACAGCAAAACCAATTTTAGCTTCAAATGGCTTACAGTCGCATTTTTTACAGCAACTCATTATATATATTATTTGTTCAGAAATTATTTAATATAGAAGTGCGTTATATACAATTTGTCCAGAAATAGTAATCGGAGTACTTGTAGTCTGAGAACCTCCAATACGTTGAACCTTAAGTTGAGTAGCAGTATCAATACTAATAATATTGTTGGGATTTGCACTATCGACACCTACATTATTGTATGTTGTTGCTGTTAAAGCAGGAGTAAAAGGTAATGTTTCAAGGATAATGAAATCATCTGCAGGAGCCTCATCATATTCAAACTCAACACTAAAACTAATATGAACCATATCACCAAAAACTCTTGAAAAGTTAGTTTGTGAAAGAAGTGTGGTATCAGTTCCAATATTAATAGATAAAGTTAGAGGTGTCCATGTAGAAAAGCGTGTTAGCAGTGTTTTACCAATCTGAATGCCTTTAGTAGTATAGTATGTATTTTTCTTAATAAAACATTCACATGGAATACATTTATGCTCAATATCAGTTTTATAAAAGATTTCTCCTCGGAGCACATAATCATCCGTATCTGTAAATGGATCTAAAATAGGGCTAGTTAATTTTAACTGATTTCCGATAACTTCGGTTTTACCAAGAAAGTCAAATGAACCATTTTTAAGACCAACAAGTCCATTAACATACTTTGAGACGCCAGAAGCTTCTGGTATTAATGCTTCAAATACAATATCATTCACATCACCACTTTCATCTAGAATATATGTAAAACTTATATTAAAAATAAGATGAACGAGGTCTCCTACTTGTTTAACTTTAGTTCCTGTTGAATCAACTGAACCAGCATGACCTGAAACGGCAGTTAAAGTTAAAGGTGTAAAATTTGTTAATTTGTTAAGTACATGCTTTCCATCAGTTGAAATACCACATTTAGCCCGTAAAACATCAATAAAATTATTACCGTTACTTGGTTTAGAACAGACCTGAAGAATTGTATTGCTCATATTATTATTATATTATACTTTGAGAAATTATAAATGCGTCTAAAAGAAAACAAATTTTATAATAATATATTAAAATGTCTCAAGTTTATATGTATATCGAAGATTTTACATCAAAAACTATATATCATGTTTTTGTTTCTGAGAGACCAGAAAGATCATTATGTAATATGGTTAAATTAAATGAATTTCAGACTACTAAATTACTTAGCTCTCCACCAGAGTTAAGGCCAAATATGTGCTCTGATTGTGAAACTGTGAAAGAAATGATTGATTGTGAAGAAAATTAAAACTATGTTTCAATTTAATCTTCTTATAAATAAAAGAAATGATATTAGCGTGGGCACTAATTATTTCAGGATTTACTCTCGTAGTTATTTCTATATTAATGCAAACTAATATTATTGAAACATATACTTCTGGACCTAATAATTATGAATGGAAACCTTTAGGTAAAACAGCTTGGTTCCCTGTTTTTGGCAATACTTTTGTTTATAATAGTAAATTAGAGTATAAAAAACAAGGAAATCATTATAGATATCGTGTAACTACTCATGATGGACATAAATATGATATTGTTCAAATTCATAAATTATGGAATGGTTCAGTTATTCAAATAGTGGATCCAACTAATCCTATGACTGTCGAAATGGCTGTACAAATTAATGATGGGAAGAATTTCACGAGCAACTAGTTGCTCGTGAAACGATTGATAATGGCGCGTAGCGCCATTATCTTGGACTTCTAATTAATTTAAGGTCAATCGAAGATTGACCTTACTATTGCGAAGCTTTTGTCATACTTTTGCAAGCGAGGGAGTGAAACGACCGAGCGCAGTAAAAGTATATTTAAAGACATTATTTTTTATATAAAAAAATAATGAATTATTCATTTGAAATTTGCAGGACGGGAGGACTTCTCAATAATTATTATTTTGTTATTCAGAATAATTCTCGATATGATGTAGATTGTATTATTCAATCAAATAGTATGTTTTATGGAGCTTTTAGATTAAATAAAAGAGAAAGAAGATCAATTGATCGTAGAGCAAATAGTTCTTCTCTTATTTCAGCTCTTAATAAAGATGAAAAAATTACTGCTATGTTCTATCCTCATGACCCAAATAGTCCAGTTTATAGCGGATTTGAAATACTTGAAATCGATAATTTTTATGGATTTAAATCTCATCCTGAAAAATCAGGATTAATGCTTAGAAAAGCCCCTGATATGACTATTAATCCTAAGAATTTTTATGTTGTTTAAAATGGGATTCTGGGCGCATAGCGCCTAAAACACACGCCGTTCCTTCAGAACGGCGCTCCATATCGTTCATTATAATTTTTTATTTTATCAACATGTTTTTGATCATTTTCCCATTCTAGTTCAATAGCCCATTTCTTTGTCCAATATTTATATACACGTAATTTATAGCCTAATTCTGATACTTTCATTCTTGAATCTAATTCGTCCATAATAGGCTTTAAATTTGATTTTTTAAACTCTCTTACCCAATAATTATACAAAGCATTTTCATCATTTGTCTTATGTGTTCCTTGAAGAACTGCACAATAAGGAATATTAGAATTGGGAATTTTATCTTTTACATCAAAAATGATAAGATTTATTCGTGTTCTATTCTTTTTTGCACTATCTATAATGCGTGTATATAAGTTTGGACTACAGCATTCTTCTATAAAGCGTTCATAAGCATTATTTATATTTAAATCATTAATATTAGGTAATAAATTCATAATGTTTATTTTATTAAAAGAATTTAAAAAACTGGATTTATATAACATAATCACCATATTAACGAAAATGGCCAACAATACAGAAGTTGAGGAATGGGTTAAGAAAGTATTCGATTCTGGAAAAATACAAAATATGATGTTAGATCGTTATACTTATATTGATTTTATAGAATATAAAGGCTTTGTGGAAAA
>SDBT01019274.1_pt1 | contig 10696 bp, 9 predicted proteins | sample 2277101 | NCBI WGS metagenome assembly SDBT01 (sample SAMN10404973, study PRJNA504765) | marine sediment metagenome | isolation source: marine sediment core GS10_PC15, 103 cmbsf | place: Arctic Ocean: Southern Knipovich Ridge | collected 2010
CTATGAATTTGGTAAATCACATTTACGGGGCTCGGCACAAGGCACTCGAAGGCATTCTGTCAATTTTATAAGCAATAAAAAGGCAGTATCCCTAAGCACGCTCTGCACGAACGTCCCCCATTTCTTTCCCCTTTGTTAAGATTTTCTTAAAAGAATCCAGCCTAAAGGAAAAATAGAAGATACAATGCAAAAGCATAGGAACACCTCCCAATAACCCGTTTCAATAAACAAAGAGCTTATTAGCGGACCCATACCACTACCAGCTAATAAAACTGCAACGATTAGGCGGCTCACCTTTGTTGGGTTCAAGTTAATGATAATTCCCTGTATGAGAGATGACATCATGTTTACCGATGTCTCCCAAATGAAAAAGCCGATCATAAATAAAGTTACGGTTGAGGAATAATTAATTAGCAATACTGATAAAGATAGAATGACTGTGCCATAAAAAGCCTTTCTAATATATTTGCTACTGCTGTATCCAAGTGCAATCTTAAATAAAATAGCTGCTGCTGCAATCTTGCTACATGCAACAGAGAAAGTCATTTCTTCAAACAGGAATCCTTTTCTCACGCCAAATTCCACAGCGTAAGAAATAAAACCAAATTGACCGACTAAAAATATAAAGAAAATTATAAGACCCACATACCAAGTGTTTTGGACGGCATCTTGAAACTTTTTCTGCTGTTCCTGTTGAAATACGATTTTATTGGGGAACAAAAAAAATAATAAAAAGCCGGTTAATGCACAGATTATGCAGATGTGTAGTAAAAATCTATTATAGTTGCTGTCGAGTTTTAATAAAAAAGCCGTTGCTATTGCAAGCCCCGCAAGTAAAGACACAGTAGATATTCGTACTGTAAAAGCGAGCGGCCTATTATGATAGAGCGCGATAGTGGTAGCACCCACGTATAAAAGAACTCCGTTTAATATCCCATAAATAAACCATACGGGGAAGAAAAACATCTTGGGGACAAGGCTTGTTGTGTATGCTCCAAAAGCACTTAAGAAAACAATGCAAATCAAAGTTGTTTTATTGATGGCTGTTTTAATTATGGCGGGTGATAGTGTAGCACTTAACAGTTGACCAAAATAGAATGTTGTAGCCATGGAGCCAGCTTCAACCGTCGAAAATCTAAGGGTTGATATTGACGCTGCTATTGAAAAAGGCATTAAGTGAACCGGCAACCAGCCTATAGCCGTGAGTAAACAACCAGCCAACAAAAGTTGTCTTTGTTTTTGCATAACAGCTACCGATCAGTAACAATGCATAAATTGACCATGAAGAAATAACCATTTTATTGTTTTGATGACGCTACACCAAGGGATAATAGAACACTGCCATGATATTTTTTACCTTCACACCAGACTAAAAATGATGCCCCGAAAAAGACAATAAGTAATACTGCGGCCGGTGTTAACATAAAAACCGAAGGTAATGATCCGGCGGCATTTGCAAGAACAGTTAGCCATCCTAATACCAGTTGTACTGCCCCAATAGCGAAAAAATTTAATTTTGGATACGCCTTCAAATGTGTTGTAGATTGACGAACGCACTCGGTACGCTCAACACTCTTCAACGGATACTGAAGAGCAATTGACTCACTCCTGTCAAGGATTTGTAACGATCTGTTTAGCCATGTTTGCAATGAAAAAAGTTGGTAAACTACAGAAAAACTACTGACCGCTACAAAAGCGGCAAGCAAAGCAGCTTGGTCAGAAATAGCCAACATATTACTATCCATGTTTAATAGCAGTTTTTGCTTCCATAGATTGCATAGCATATCGCTTATATCTGTCATATTTTAGCGCCCACTAGCAGATCCAGAACGAATATCATAAGAATCTAATCCCATAAGCCGAGATATAGTAATATAACCTTTTTGAGCTACTGCGAGAGAAATGTTCTCATATGCCTGCTCCATTTCCGCAAAAAAATTGGGACTAGGGTCGTCAGAAAAAGGTAAACTATCAATATCAGCGGATCTTGTAGCACCCACCTGTACAGCAGTAATACCTGGTGAATTTAGTGCCCAGAGTATTGCTGCCTTCTTGAGTGAGAGTTTGAAATCATCACAGACCGGTTTCAGGTACTTCTCAATAAGTTCTCTTAATAAATTCCTTGGCTCATTTTGAAACTCCGGCTTACGACAACGAAGATCATCATCCCGGTCGATGTTCGGCCCTCGGTCTGTGAGCAAGCCTCTTTCAATGGCCTGATAAACACTAATATTAATATTTTGGCTTTGGGAATATCCTGCAAAGTCTTCTGAAATAGCTCTATTTAGGAAGCTAAAACGATTTTGGATGTAATCAATTTCTCCGCCTAATTGATATGCTACAAGTTGAGAAATGTTTATATTAGACAGGCCAACTTTGCCTATTAAACCCTCTGATTTAAGCTGATTCAACGCATGGGAAGTATCAGATAGGGGAGTATCGGGGTCTGGTATGTGTGAGTAATAAATATCTATAAATTCTAATCCAAGCCTAGCTAATGATTCTTCAATATCTATTCTTACATCATCAGGGCGGCCACTGACTTTAAAGCCATCATCGCTTCGGATATATCCACAACTTGTTACTATTTCAAATTCATTTCGTTTACGTTTGGCAAGAATTCGCCCTAAAAGTTCTTCTACTGTTCCGAAACCGTAGGTAGGTGCTGTATCGATTCTACGTCCACCGGCATCTAAAAAACAATTTACAATCCTTGTTGCCTCACCCTCATCAATTTTTGTAAATGGTCCCGCAAACGGGAATGTCCCTAAAGTTATTACTCCTGTCATAATAGCCTCTCTTTAATTAAGGTAATTGATCTTTCGGTTAACAGATACTCATCATCACCCAAGAGTTTTGGTTGAACCCAGCCATCCTCTGTTTCGAGTTTCTTAGATATTTTACGGATTTCTTCTTCCGAAAAATTAGCTACATATCCTGATGATTGTTCAACAGCTTCAATAAGCTTATGCCTGATCCATGTGTTATCGTCACTTATTTCCGTGTCGCATGATAATGTCATCTCTGGAGTATGACTCAATGGTGATGTGGTAGCAAGCGGTAAATAATTATTCACCTTTCTAAATCTAATGTCATTTCCATCAAAATGCTGTTGTGTGTCCGGCCAGAGTTCAAGCAGCACAGAGCGCGGCACATCTGGTGCATAACCAGTGAGCCGCACCTTCACCCTAACTGTACAAAGTGCATTTTGGCCTTCAAGAGCTGTGTTAACTATATTGCTGAATGAGCCTTCTTTGCCAATAATACCGCATATAGATCTATTTGATAAATATGAAGACTCTATAAAATTTTCTGCATGGATATCTTCAACATTCAATGCAATGCTATAATGTAAGCTTATGTGTAAACCTTTTTTCAAGGGTACCCCTGCACCCCGTTTAAATGTCTCTTTCTTGTGAATAACAACACGATAATTAATACGATTCATTTCGTTGCTCCCTTTGCAACCCGAAATCCTTGCCGTCGATAACGGACAACAGGCGGTTCTGATGCACGGAATGTTGCCCGAAGCAACCATGGTTGATTCAAATAGCAACCTCCCCTAACTACCATCCTAACCCCATCAACAAGCCGATTGGCGACATCAGAATCGGGATAATGGGAATATGAATAGAATCCCTCTTTGGATAAGCTTGATGGTGGCGCTCCCGGATCCCTGACCAGTGTTGTGGTCCATTCCCATACATTTCCAACAATGTCTGCAAGGAACTTATCACCTTCACGGTAGAAAGAACCAACCGGTGTAACATCGCCATGTCCAGTTCCAACCCAATTACACCTATACTTATCAAATTGATTGCCCCACGGGTATAGTGTAGCTTCCTCCCCTCGGGCAGCGTTTTCCCATTCTAGCTCAGTGGGAAGGCGAATATCCTCCCCAAAGAGATTGGCCGCCCATTTGCAAAATGACTTTGCCTCGTACCAAGTAACCTGAGTAATAGGATTAGATGGATTTTCATTTTCGAAAAATTTTATCCACGCCTTGAACTGTTCACGACTAGGTGCGATATTACTATCTGTAAAGTTCCAGTTATTAACATTCATATAGCCAGTTGGATCATTAATGAATAGCTTGAACTGAGAAACTGTTACTGGAAAGCGAGACAATTCGTAAGCACCTATTTGTATTCTATTGCTCGGGCACTCGCGTAATAATGCACCAATTTCATCATCACCAAATTGCTTCTCAATCTCTTTGATCATTTTCTCATCTACGCCATAAATGTTTTTTCCTGACTTAAAGAATAAAAAATCAAATAAGGGTTTATTATTATCAACTCCAATACCGTTACGAGCATCTTCAAGCAAACCTATCTGCTTGCTCAGTGATATTCTTCGAGCTACTGACCCCGTTCCGTACTTAAGGGCATATGAACTAGCATCACGGTAATCATGCAATATCGAAACATGTCCACGAGAAAGCTGACCGCGTCTCACTTCTTTTACGATAGGCATCAATGCCGAACAAAGTGATAGACAAGCTTCCCCATCACTAGTTTTCGATTTGCAATCATCTACACAAAAACTTAGAAGAGTGAACAATTTGCTTGTTTCTTTTTTATTCGTAAATATCTCGGCTAAGAAATCAATAACTGGCTCTGCAATATCGAGGTTTGCCTGAACCGCACTCCTAACTTTCGGAAGTAACTCATCCTCACTAAGTTTTGATAAGGCGCGTGCCGCAAGGTATTCACCAACACTACGATGAGGAAAATAGTAATTATTGTTAGTGTTCAAACAAATAACTCCGATTTCTGAGGTGAAATATTGGTTAACAGATTGAGGCGACACACCTTCTTTAAGTGATATAAGCTCGCGGTGTATTGTGTTAATACTTATTGATCCTGCATTAGTTATACCTTCACACCATTCTATGAAAGCTCCTAAGGAAATACGTTCTATGATTTCACTGATTTCCCTCGCAGAACAACCAATTATTTTCTCAAATGATTTCTCCTTGGTTCGCCTAGTCGTCCAACGAGTTAGTAAAGTGTCAACCAGTTCTTCCATGAGCTGCACTTTGGAAATTTTTGACAGATCTTTCCCTTCTATTATATAGTCTGCAAATGCTCTCATAAACAAAGGGCGTGTAGCAAGATCCGGCGTCTTACTAATAATAGCATCTACTTCTGACATTCCACCAGCTATACCTTGTTCAATGGCAATCGATTCAATATAAGACTTAACCTCTTCGGGGGTGAAAGAACCAAGGCCGACTTCGACTATATCTGGCTCCCTCCCACCGAATTCTAATGTTTTACGGGACGCAATAACCATGTTTAGGTTTTGTTTATCACAAAATCGATCTCTAAGATTTTTTACCAAGCTTACCGCGTCAATTCCACTTGTCGTCACTTCATCAAGGCCATCTAATAAAACCGTTAGACTACCAGACTCTAATGCAAGGCTGGCTAAAGTGCTAATATCATAATCGGAAATAATTGGTGGCCTTTCGGCAACTTTTGAAAGAATATTTAATGGATTTACTTCTTCGTCAATAGCGTTTAACAACTCTTGGCCTTTTTCCCTTAGGTTGATAAGGACTGCAAATTTATTGTTATTTTCCTGCAAAAGAATTTGCTTACAAATTTGCCGCAGAAGGGTTGTTTTTCCAGAGCCAAGCTGACCAATAAGTACAACCACGGGACTAATATTTGTGATTTCGGCAACGTATATGGGAGCTATACCCAATTTAATGCCATTCTCCCATGGTGGTGATTTCAGTAGGATGGAAGAGGGTTTTGCCTTAAACGTTTCGCTAGGATCAGCAGCTAAAGTCATTCTTTCCAGTCGTTTTTCTGTAGATAGCAATCCACCAGCTGAGGCAAAAGCATGAATAATAGTGTCAATATTAATATTATGATCTGTCAGGCTCCCTCTAAATTGGTCGTGTGAAATGTGCAATTTGGTGATACAGCCGTCCGTTACAGTACAGCCAAGCGCATAATTGGTTGGTATTGGGGGGAGGTGTAGATTAGCGTTAGTACCAAGATCAATATCTAGCAAATACCCAAAATGCTTGGCAAGCGCGGTACAAACTTTTTTAGTCTCTTTAGTGACAAGTTGACTCATAATGCAATCAGCTTCTTAATAATTTTTTCCCCAACAGGAGGAGTACCAAAATCATCTATAACAGGTGGCACTTGATCTTTTAGGTACTCGATTCTCTTTATTCCATCTCGCATATCAGTAATGCTTGGCGCGCAGGATATATTAAAACCGTAATCAATAAGTGACTGCCAAAAAGGCGCCTTTTGTACGACAAGCACACGTTTTCCCAAGTAAAAACCCTCTCTCTGAAGTGCACCAGAATCCGTAATAACATAGTCAGACTTGCTTATTCTTTTCAACAAATTGGAGTGAGATGTGCTCTGTTTCACCGTGATGTTTGTGTGTCTTGTAGAGTATTCTTGTACTTCTTCCAGCATTCGCGGGTGAGAAAAAAAATATACGTGTTTTGTTAATGAACCTAGTAGTTCAAAAACGGACTCAAGAAAAAAATCATCCCAATCATCATTATGATGCAAAGTAACCAGAATTACATTGTTATTTTTACTGTTTTTGGGGTCACTATGAGCTACGCAAAGATCACGTACAATATCGCCTATAAACACACTACTTTTTGAATAACCTTCTGTTTGTAGATTACAATAGTCAGCGCGGCAGGATGCGATGTGGAAATCAGCCAAGTAGTCTGTTACCTTTCTATTAATTTCCTCTTTTGTTGTATCACCCGTCCTAACACCAGCCTCAATGTGTGTTAGAATTTTTTTGGATCGTTTGGCAGCTAAAGCCGCTGCTAAAGTAGTGTTAGCATCACCAAAAACTACTACATGTTTCAAGTCAGAATTGGAAAAAAACTCATTCAACCGGAACTCCATTGCACCAAATCGTGCTTCTGAATCAACTGGTAAGTTGAATTCCCTAAGGGTAAAATCAAAATCTAAATCGTACTCTTCAAGATATTGGTTTGATAGACTTCGGGAATAATGCTGAGCAGCATCTATAAACAAAAAATCTTCTCGGACATCTAAAGAAGTAACAGCCCGTTGGAAGCTAGCCATTTTTACATATTGTGATCTAATTCCAGCGACTACAGCAATATGCTTTTTCATGATTTAAATAGTTCCATTAATAATCTGAGGGAAAAACATGCACCCTTCGTTTAAAGCTATTTGTTTTCCTTTTATATCGCTTGACCACCAGAACGGATGAGTGAGAAGCTGGAAAGGAACCCGATCTCTATAGTCATTAATAGGGTGTCCCCATCTCCAGTTGCCAGTTGAGTCTGAAAAATACTCACCTGTTCCATTGCAAATATTGCTGTAAACAGGGGAACCAAACTCCTCTAAGGCCTGATCACACATGTCAACACCGGGTGCATGAAAGGTGACACGAAAATACTCTTTTTCGGTTAGTTGAGCAACAATGCGAAATCCGTTTGAGTATTTTTTACCCCATAAGCGATGAATTCCTATATTATGCCCCAAGTTTTTTATTTCTTGTGTTAAACTAATTGCTTGATCAATAGGCAAGTAAGGTGATTCAAAACAAATAAAATATGTGGCAGATATTCCTTTGTTATTTTCAAGTTTGGCCATTGCGACAGCTGCTTCATCATCTAACTCAACATCATGCCTCAACCATAATCCAGGTGAACTAGCAGCATATTCTTCTAAAGAAATAATATTTGCGTGAGCAGCCAATGTGTTGATCAAGTTAGCGTAATCTCCCAAAGACCATTTGGGCTTTATTTTTTTTCTGATCAAGTAGTACTCCCTATTGTCATAATGATTGTTTTATTCATATTGAAAAACAATATACTTGAAAGTTATCTCCATTTAATTTCTTTCTGAATTTCAAGTGTCTCACAGCCGAACGTAGATTAGACGGTAAAATAGCCGTATTTAATTGTGGCAAATCGCCGCTATAAAATTATAAAGTATCAATAATATAATAAGTTAACGTTAGTTGATATTTTATATTGAAATGTGAAATACTGCTAAACAGCCGCCTATTTCTAATACGCGACTGTTTTGCCGTATAGTACTTTTTTCGAAATCTTTATAACATATCGATATCATAAATAAATAGGTGTGATTAATGAGAATATTGGTTTTGGAAATGCGCATAAAAATATAAAGAAGTGTTGTATTCGCTGAAAGCTTTCGGTGCTGAACAGGTCAGTGGGGTTGCATCCAAAACCGCTATATAACATACTAATATAACAACCACATTAAAGCAAGGATAAATAATGCAGGATCATCTCTAAAAGAGTTGGAGATGAGGGGCCCTGCCGGAACCGTTCTGTTCATTTTTTAGGTCTAAAGCTGCGCTGCCACCCTTCATCACAGTCTATTCCACTGCAGGTATACCATCTAATCGTACCCTGATTAGGGCCATTCCCCTGATCCATATCTTTGTCCATGGCAATGATATCAATTTTTAATTTACGTCCGTGTTCGAGGATACGGGTGTCACCCTCGGAAAGATTTTTTGTAAACACGGCTTCGTCATTTACCTGCACAAAGTAAGCATAGTTATCATACCCCTTTGTACAGGACCGATACAAAAAGAAAAGCGCAGAGAAGACTATGACTAATATAATGATATTTTTCATTGGAATCGTTTCCTTTTCATGGGTGGACGTATGGCCCTTCTTGAACAGGTGTTTTTTCTGTCTTGGCCATATGCTCTAGTTGCTTAAGCCCGAGGCAAGCCTTATCAAACCTGGCACGAGGACTATCTTGGTAAGCATCCGGTGGAAGGGATGATTGCTCCCAGGTCTCTAAATGAAATGTGTCATTGTTTCCATTGGTCATGGAGAAGTGGATTCGCGTCTCATCCGGGATTCCAGTCCGGTCTTTAAGCTGAATCGTCAGGACATCATTCTTAATAATATCAGTAAATATGTCATTAAGCTGTGCATGGGAAATATTGAATACATATCGTTTCTCCCACATTTTTTTCTGCTCGTTATTGTAGGAGACAATCTGAACCAAGGCATTGCCCGTCCCATTCACCACAATGACCCGACCGCCATGCAAGCCATTCATATCATTAAATTGCAAAACAACCTTTTCCCTCTCATCAGGAGGACCCAGGAAGGCTTCCGTTTTATTTTTAGGAGAAAATGGTGGCTTTGAGGACATGGGAGGCGGCGTCACTTTTTTATGGCAGGTTGCCACAAATGCTTCTATGGATTCAATAATGGGGTCGAGTTGATACCCTCCCTCATTTTCAGCACGAGAAAAATGGACTTTTCTGTCCTGAAACGAAAAATCAAACAATACCGTGGCATTTTCGGTACTGAAATAATCAGTTTTTTTCTGAACCGAATCCATTAACCCAATCCAAGTTTTAATATACATGGACAATTGTTCGGTATCAACCTTAAGCTCAAATGACGGGATGGGGTTCGAAGTTTCATCATAAAAATAACGACCCGAATTATCCACCTGAACCAGGGTTTTATCCTTACCCAATGGTTTAAAGGTGATACAGCCTTCGGCAAACACCTCGCATCCACCGCTGATCTTGATTTGACTGAAATCTTTAAGCATATAACCGATTCCTTTTTCACAATTTGCAAAAATCGCCAGGAAGGTCAAAAAAAGACAGATATTCATTAATCTAAGGATGTTTGACGATTTTTTAAAATCTCTGGCCTTTTCTGATTCCGAAAAGAAGCAGTTCATCAGATTTTTTGTAATTTTCAACCACTCTTTCGCTTCTTTACGTTCACATACCCCTGAAACAACATCGTGATATGTGTAATCAAAGATTACAGAACTCCGTACACCTATATTTTAGTCACCCCTACACATTAGATATTGATTCGCTGCGAGAGAGTTTCAGCCTTTAGAAAAAATGAGTATAAGTAAGATCTGTGCAGCGATAATTTGACCGTAGAGTAACCCTGCCCTTATAATAGCATATCCAATTGAATATTCAACATAAAATTATTAGATTCCGTACAACTCCGTTTTTTGATATAGTTTTTCTAAACTGAAAATGCGAAACTTTGCGCATTTTCTGCCTATTAGTTCGCTGCGAAAGAATTACAACCATAAATTATGAGGATTCTTATGCTGGATTCTGGAAAGAAGAAGATGTCTACTAATAACTGAAAAGCGATTCGAATTTTTCTCTTAACCTCAAAATATCTTATTGTAATGATATATGTTTATCACACGAAAATAGCGCCTTTCAAATCTTGTGATATAACTCCAACATATCAAACAATTTTCGGAACCGGTGATATCCGCTTACAACACCGCTATCGCAACACGTTGACATCTTGTGATAAATAATGCAGGATCATCTCCAAAAGAGTTGGAGAAGAAGCATAATTCTACTTCATTTATTTTCATTTGAGTTGTATGAGGATTTTCTCTTTTCCAAACTCTACAATATCACCTGACACAATCTTTTTTCGTTTTCTGGTTTCTATCTTTCCATTTACTAAAAAAGGGGTCAAGTCTACTATAGACCCATGTTAATACTATCTTGTATTTTTCCTATCTGCTTTTTAATTTTGCTGTTATATTTCATGACCCTCGAAATTCTTCGTATTATGCCGCTTACAGTGCTGTATGCTTTGATATTAAACATCTCACCTATGTTGTTAAGGTTTTCGCCACGTATTTGACGTAATAGATAAACTGCAATATTT